>Ga0315320_10001216_pt1 | contig 21428 bp, 14 predicted proteins | sample M140m21515metaG_FD_203458 | JGI IMG/M metagenome (GOLD analysis project Ga0315320, IMG submission 203458) | Ammonia-oxidizing marine archaeal communities from Monterey Bay, California, United States - M1 40m 21515 | ecosystem: Environmental > Aquatic > Marine > Coastal | place: USA: California... | reverse complement strand
AAGGTAATATTAGTCCTTTCATCGTTGAAAATCTGGGATTAAATCCTCAATTGGCAACAGTTATTGTTACGCCAATATTTAACGGATGTATTGGTGAAGCTGATACTGCTGTGATTACTGTGAATCCTTTACCTGAGGTGGATGCTGGATTGGATACCTCATTGTGTTTTGAGCAATCAATCTCTTTAACAGCGTCAGGGGCAAATAATTATCAATGGAGTAACGGAGTGATTGATGGTGTAGAATTTTTCCCTAACTCAACTGAAATCTATTACGTTATAGGGTCAGATTTGAACTCATGTGAGAATACAGATTCTGTTTTAGTTTCATATATTTTGGATGTACCTCCGATCGTGAATGCTGGACTTGATACGGTTATTTGTTTTGGACAAGATATTGTACTTAATGCTGAGGGTGATGCTATTTTATTTGTTTGGGATAATGAAGTTATTGACGGAGATGTTTTTGTTCCGGAAGAAACAAATTACTATGTTTTAACAGGGACTGCGGCAAATGGTTGTATAGAGATTGATACTGTTGAGGTTATTGTAAATCTGTTACCAAACGTAACAGCATATGCATCTGATAATTTTATATGTTATAATGATAGTACGTTACTTTGGGGTGAAGGGGCTGACTCCTATATTTGGGACCCTTCTGTAATTGACAGTGTAGCATTTGTTCCTTTTACGACTGAGACCTATACATTAATAGGTTATGATACGAATGGCTGTTCAGATACTGCCGAAATTGTTATCACTGTCAATCCATTGCCAAATGTTGTGTTTTCGGCGGACCAAACCCTTGGAGGATGTTTGCCATTTGTGACTACTTTTAGTGATTTAACAGAAGATCCACAGAGTAATTCGGTAATGTGGTATTTTGGAAATGGCATTACATCCAATCAACTTGGGTCTGTTTTGAATATATATGATGATTATGGTTGTTATGATATTACTTTGGTCAGTACAACTGCGGAGGGATGTACAGATTCGTCAACACAAGAAGACTTTGTATGTATAAGCGAGATAAATGCTGAGTTTCAACCAAATGTTTACGAACAATCAGTAGTAAATCCAGTTTTTGAATTTACTAACACCTCATCAAATGCAAACTCATTTGAATGGTTCTTTGGTGACGGTTCTGAAAGTGACCTTGTCAACACTACTCATTTTTATAACGATTACGGTAATTATGAAGTCATTCTTGTTGCAAATGCGGATGAAGGATGTACGGATACAGCTTATGCCTCAATTTTAGTAATTGATGAGGTTTTGTTTTACATGCCGAATTCATTCACTCCTAACGGAGATGGAAAAAATGATGTGTTTATTCCTGTACTTACCGCGGGTTACGATCGCGAGAGAGGTTATGAGTTCAGAATTTTTAATCGTTGGGGAGAACAAGTTTACTTTTCTGATACCCCTGGTGAAGGTTGGGATGGCTTATTTATAGCTCAATCAGGCGTTGTTCAAACAGTTCAAAATGGAACTTATGCATGGTATGTCAAATTTAAAGACTCAATGAATAACGAAGTCTATGATTTCAGTGGTCACGTAAATGTCATTAAATAATGTTATAAACTCATAAATCTATCATATAAATAATTTTTAAAATAATATAAAGAGCAAATTGGCTTATCGCTTTTAAAAGAGGAAAGTCCGGGCAGTATAGAGCATCACACTTCCTAACGGGAAGGTCCTAATTTATTGGGAACAGAGAGTGCCACAGAAAATAAACTTCCTGAAAACTATTTCAGGTAAAGGTGAAAAGGTGGGGTAAGAGCCTACCGCTTTTTTGGTGACAAAAGAGGCAAGGTAAACCTTGTGAGCTGAAAGACCAAGTATATCGAGAACTGAGGGCTGCTCGCCTGATCTCGAAGGGTGGGTCGTTAGATCCTAATTGCAAAGTTGGGACAAGATAAATGATAGGCAGTAGATTTGAATATCAAATCTACTTACAGAACCCGGCTTATGATTTGCTCTTTTATTATTTTAAAATATTTATACCCAGGTTTGAAGCTCGAGTCTTTCTATCCATAGCGGTAAAATATTTAAAGACATCAATAGAAATTGATAAATATTTTATTTAATTAAAGAACATAAAGTAGTATTACCATTATTTGATTCAATTTTTCTTTTTATTTTCGAAGAGTTCATGAAGAAAAAACTAACTGTAATTTTGCTTTTGCTGTCAATGCAACTTTTAAGTCAATATCGACCGCAAAATGGAGTTGCCAAGACTCAACCTCAGTCGATTTTAATCACAAATGCCAAAATATATCAAGGAGGCAGCTCTGTTATTGAGCCGGGCTCAATATTAATTGAAAATGATCGAATTGTTTCAGTTGGTAAAAATATTAAGGTACCTGAATATACATTGGTTTTCGATATGGAGGGAAGAACAATTCTCCCATCATTTATAGAATTGAATTCAAATATTGGCATTACACCCCAGATTTTAAAAAAAGGAAAAAAGTATACACCTCAAACGAATTCATTAAAGCAAAATTCATTTCATTGGAATCAGGCGGTTCATCCAGAATTAAATGCCAGTGATGTTTATAATCCTGATGCAAAAGGTTTAAGAAAGCTAAATAATTTGGGTATAGGTTATTGTTTGACAAGAAGTGATGATGGTTTAATTCAGGGAACAGCTGCTCTTGTTGCTACCCACGGAAATGATTTGTCCAAAGACATCCTGGAAGCAAAAGCAGCAGCTTTTTATTCTTTTTCAAAAGGAAGCTCCATGCAGAGCTACCCTTCCTCACAGATGGGTTCAATAGCCTTACTTAGACAGTCTTTTTATGATTTGAATTACTATTCGAATTCTAGCCCGGGCTTCACTGATTTGTCAATGGAAGCATGGAAACAGCAAAGTTCGTTGCCTCGATTCTTTATTTCTAAAGATAAATTAGAAATCCTGAGAGCTGTGAAAATAGCAAAGGAGTTCGATTCAGAATTTATTTACGTTGGCTCTGGAAATGAATATGAAGCAATTGAAGCAATTAAGGAGAGTAATGTGAAAATAATTCTACCAATAAATTTTCCAAAGGCCTATGATGTTTCGGATCCATATATTTCCAGACTTATACCTCTGAGTGATTTGAAACATTGGGAACTTGCACCTTTTAACTTCAAAAAGCTTCTTGAAAAGGGCATTTCTGTTTCCATAACTACAGCGGGTTTAAAAGACGCTAAGCATTTATGGTCGAGTATAAAAATCTTACTTTCGACCGGTGTTTCAAAGTTTGATGTTTTACAAGCCCTAACATCAAGACCTGCCGATATATTAGGAAAGAAAGATCAAATAGGAATGCTGAAAAGTGGTATGTTGGCTAGTTTTACTGTTTATGATTTAGATCCATTCGAAAATGAAAAAGCGAAGATTAATGAAATATGGATTCAAGGGACTCAAAGGCATTTAAATACATTCAATGGTATTGATCTTGCTGGGGCTTATGACATAAATATTGATAGTTTTCGAAGGAAAGTTTCACTTTCAGGCAATACCAATAATCTTTCATGTAAAGCTTATGAATTAGATGAAGTATTTAAATCGATAGATTCCACGAAATGCAAGTGTGATTTTCAAATAAGTGGAAATGATATCAATGTCAAATTAATAGACAAGAAAAACTCATCGGTATATATCCTTAAAGGAAAGATTTCGGCAAATGGATCAATTATCGAGGGCGATGCAATACTTCCAGATGGTTCATGGAAAAACTGGTCAGCTCTAAAGGTGGCTGAAAAAGACTTAGATAAGCCTAAAATCCCTTCTGATAAAGTATATACAGGTAAGTGTTGGTTTCCGAATATGGCATTTGGCGCAGATTCGTTGAGTAAAGCCTCGAAATTCTTGTTTCGTAATGCTACAGTTTGGACAAACGAGGCTGATGGAATACTTGAGGAAACCGATGTTTTAGTTGAAAATGGAAAGATTATAAAAATTGGCAAGATTGAAAAAAATAAAACCGCTGATTTACAAATTATAGATGCTACGGGTAAACATTTGACTTCAGGAATTATTGACGAGCATTCACATATTGCTATTTCAAATGGGGTAAATGAAGGTGGTCAAGCGATTTCTGCTGAGGTTAGTGTTGGGGATGTTGTCAATTCTGAGGATATAAATATTTATAGACAACTTTCAGGCGGTGTTACATGCGCACAATTACTTCATGGATCTGCAAACCCTATTGGCGGTCAATCGGCTTTGGTTAAATTAAAGTGGGGCGCCTCTCCTGAAGAAATGCTCATTAACGGAGCTCCTGGGTTTATTAAATTTGCACTTGGTGAAAATGTTAAACAATCCAATTGGGGAAGATTTAATACAGTCCGTTTTCCGCAGACAAGAATGGGTGTTGAACAAGTTTTTTATGATGGTTTTCACCGCGCAAGGATGTACAAAGACCAATGGTCAGCTTTTAAAAATAACACAAATTCTAAAAAAGTAAAAGCGCCCCGATTTGATTTGGAACTTGAAACACTTGCTGAAATCTTAGATTCGAAACGTTTCATAACCTGCCACTCATACATTCAATCTGAAATTAACATGTTAATGCATGTTGCAGATTCAATGGGTTTTAAAGTGAATACATTCACGCATATATTAGAAGGATATAAGGTTGCAGATAAAATGAAGACTCATGGAGTAGGAGGGTCTACCTTTTCAGATTGGTGGGCATATAAATATGAGGTTAATGATGCGATACCGTACAATGCTGCATTAATGTCATCCCAGGGAGTTACTGTTGCTATTAATTCTGATGATGCTGAAATGGGAAGACGTCTTAATCAAGAGGCAGCGAAGTCTGTGAAATATGGAGGCTTATCCCAAGAAGAAGCATGGAAGCTAGTGACTTTAAATCCTGCAAAGTTATTGCATCTTGATGATAAGATAGGTAGTGTTAAAGAAGGAAAAGACGCGGATTTAGTTTTATGGACAGATAACCCGCTTTCGATTTTAGCGAAAGTCCAAAAAACCCTGATAGAGGGACAACTCTATTACGATGCAGATCAAAATGACTTTTTAGCGGAAAGAAACAGAATGGAACGGGCTAGGATTATTCAAAAAATGGCACTAGATAACACCTCAGGAAATCCCATGCGCCAATACCAGCATTCTAAAGAACGATTTTTTCATTGTGACTCTCATGGTGAGGAGGGTGAAACTAAAACAAACCTTCATTAATAATGAATTATTTTATTTTACTTACGCTATTATTTTTTTCAAATTCTGGCTTTCCCCAAAAGGTCTTATATAAGGATGTCATCCTCCATGTAGGGAATGGTATGCTAATAGATAATGCTTTAGTTGGTTGTGATGATGATCGATTCATTATGGTGAAAAATGCTTTGACGTCTAGCTATAAAGCTAAAAACTGGGACACAATTATATCTCTTGAAGGTAAGCATATGTATCCAGCATTTGTCGCTTCTAATACAACTTTAGGTCTTACTGAAATAGATGCTGTTAGGGCAACTAGGGACTTTGATGATGTTGGAGAATTCAACCCACACGTCAGGACACAGATTGCATTTAATACTGAGTCTAGAGTTTCTGAAACCGTAAGAACAAATGGTGTATTATTGACTCAGGCAACGCCGAGAGGGGGAAGAGTTTCCGGAACATCCTCCGTAATGCGTTTATTTGCCTGGAATTGGGAGGATGCAACCGTCTTGAAAGATGACGGTATTCACTTAAACTGGCCCAATAGTATTCAAGGAGGCGGTTGGTGGGCTGAGCCGAAACCTAAGGAGCGAAATAAGAATTATTCGAAGGAAATAGTAAAGCTGGAACAGTTTTTTCGACTCGCATCTGCTTACGACCTGAACACATCACAGTTCGATCAGCGTTTACAGGCGATGAAAGGTTGTTTTACAGGTTTAAAGCGGCTTTACATACATGCAAATGAACTCCAACAAATTCACGATATTATTGACTTTGTGAATGTGTTTGAATTCCCTTTTCCGGTAATCGTAGGTGGTTATGACGCACATTTAGTAGGTAAAAAACTAAAGGATTCAAAGATCCCTGTTATGTTAGATCGTATTCATGGCCTTCCGCAAATTGAAGATGAGGCAACAGATTTGCCGTACAGAATCCCAGCCTTATTGAACCAGCAAGGTATACAGTTTTGTCTTCAGGGTTCAGGGGATATGGAAGCAATGAATTCTAGAAACTTACCTTTTCTCGCTGGAACAGCAATGGCTTACGGTCTTGATGAAGAGGCTGCGGTAACTTCTATATCTTTGGCGCCATGCAAAATCATGGGGATTGCAAAGGATTATGGTTCTGTTGAAAAAGGTAAAAAAGCTAGTTTTTTCGTTTCGGAGGGTAATGCGCTTGACATGATGACAAATAAGGTAACGTTGATTTGTTTGGATGGTATTTTACAATCAACTTCCAATTTTCAGCTTGAACTTTATGAAAGATATAAAGCCAAATACGAAAAACAATAGCCCATTAGCCGTGCATGGTTTGTTCCTTTCCGTATTTAGTCATTAAACTAGCTTCAAATTCTAAAAAGGTCAACCACCGTTTATCGACATCAGTTTTTGAGCTATACTTTTTTGCGAACTTTAAAAAAGTCATGAAATGACGTGCCTCACTTTTCATAAGCATTCGGTAGAATACTTTCAGGTCTTGATCTGATAGCTGCTCTGATAATATTTTAAAACGCTCACAGCTTCTTGCTTCTATCATGGCTGCAAATAGCATTTGGTTTACAAAATAACTTTCTCTTGAACTGTTATCGTGATTCCTTTTGAGATAGTCATTTAAATCTTTAACGTAAGGGTCTTTTCTCTCAAATCCGAGATTAAAACCACGCTCAAGAATTTTTTTATGTACCATTTCAAAATGTTCCAGTTCTTCCTTACAGATTTCTACCATTGCGGTAACAAGATCGGGGTAATGTGGGTATTGAACGATTATTGATATGGCATTGCTGGCCGCCTTTTGTTCGCAAAAAGCGTGGTCAATAAGTATTTCTTTGATATTATCCTCAACGATATTAACCCATCTAGGGTCTGTGGCCATTTTCAGTCCTAACATATCTATTTGTTTGATACAAATATATGATTGTCTGAAAGTTTAAAAAACCTTTTGGTCCTTATTCATTGCGCTTCTTTCATTTTGGTTCTTTTCGTATATTTGAGATTCAATAAAATCAATGTCTAAAATCAAGGCTAAATTGCCGCAAAATATAGTTGGTAAAGAATTACTTGAGGAAGCTTTTTATTTCATGTGTAAGGCAAAAACCTTAACTGAAAAGTATGAAGCCAATAAAGAAGTAACATCAAAGTATGTGCATGCCACATCTCGCGGGCACGAGGCAATCCAAATAGCTTTGGGTATGCAATTGAAACCTGAGGATTGGGTTTCGCCGTATTATCGTGATGATTCTATTCTTCTATCAATGGGTATTTCGCCATATGAATTAATGCTTCAAGTCTTTGCGAAAAAAGATGATCCTTTTTCAGGAGGTCGAACGTATTACTCTCATCCGTCATTAGACAGAGAGGGCCTGCCTAGGGTTATTCATCAATCTTCAGCAACGGGAATGCAAGCTATTCCTACTGCAGGTATTGCTATGGGGATTCAGTATAATGAGAAGCAAGGGCTTGTGGATAAAAATGAAGCGCCAGCTGTCGTGGTTTGTTCCCTCGGTGATGCGTCCTGCACTGAAGGAGAGGTGTCAGAAGCAATACAAATGGCTGCTTTGAAGCAGTTCCCAATTGTATTTTTAGTTCAGGATAATGGTTGGGATATTTCAGCAAAAGCCGAAGAAACTAGAGCTCAAGACATGAGTAAGTATGCTCAAGGTTTTAATGGAATAGAGCTTAAAACTATTGACGGAAGTGATTTTGTTTCCTCATATGAAACCATAAATGCTGTTTTTGAAACCGTAAGAAAAGAAAGGAGGCCTTTTATTATTCACGCATACGTCCCTTTGTTAGGTCATCATACTTCTGGTGTTCGAATGGAATGGTATCGTGATGATCTTAAAGATGAGCAGAAAAAAGACCCTTACCCCAAGCTTTTGAAGCTTCTCAAAATGAATGGCTGGTCTGATGCGGATATCCTGCAAAAAGAATCAGAAGTGAAAGATCAGATAGACGCTGAATACGAAAAGGCTATAAATGCTGAGGATCCAAATAGAAATAGCGTAACGGATTATATTTTTGCACCAACCCCCATAACTGAAGAAAAAGGAGAGAGAGCTCCAAAAGGAAAGAAGAAAACGGTGATGGTTGATGCTGCTTTATTCGCTGTTCGTGAGATTCTTAAAAAACACCCTGAAGCATTATTGTATGGTCAAGATGTTGGCGGTAGGTTAGGGGGTGTATTTAGAGAAGCAGCAACTCTTGCGCAAACCTTTGGTGATAATAGAGTCTTTAATACGCCAATTCAAGAGGCCTTCATTATAGGATCCACTGTAGGAATGTCGGCTGTTGGCTTGAAGCCCCTTGTCGAAGTGCAATTTGCAGATTATATATGGCCAGGTTTAAATCAATTATTTACAGAGGTATCAAGATCTTATTATTTATCTAATGGCAAATGGCCCGTGAGTTGCGTAATAAGAGTACCAATCGGAGCTTACGGTAGCGGTGGCCCTTATCACTCTTCAAGTGTTGAGTCCGTCCTCACAAATATACGTGGGATCAAGGTAGTCTATCCTTCAAATGGAGCGGACCTTAAAGGCCTTTTGAAGGCTGCATATTATGACCCAAATCCGGTTGTTTTACTAGAGCACAAAGGGTTGTATTGGTCAAAAATAAAGGGTACAGAGGAATCAATGTCTATTGAGCCGAGTGCTGATTATGTTATTCCCATTGGTAAAGCGCGGCTTGTTCGGTCGATTTCTGATGAAAGAATAAGTAATGGAGGAACTGTTGGTGTTATTACTTACGGTAGAGGTATATACTGGACACTTGAAGCGATAAAAGGGTTTGAAAACAGTGTAGAGATTTTAGATTTACGTTCTTTAAATCCTTTAGATCATGAAGCAATGAATATTCTTTGCCAAAAACATGGTAAGATTCTTTTAGTTACCGAAGAGTCTATTGAGTGTAATTTCACTTTGGGACTTGCAGGAAGGCTTCAACGTGATAATTTTATTTATCTAGATGCGTCAATAGAGATTGTAGGCGCCATCGATACACCGGCAATACCTTTGAATTCAGAGCTTGAATTAGAGTTACTACCAAATGCTGAAAAAGTAAAAGAAAAGCTTGAAAAGCTACTCAAATTTTAAAAAAATGACTTTAAAAGAAACAATAGAAAACGTTGAGGTTTTCCATAATGCCTTTGGTATTGAAAATAGAAGTAAACCTACAGCGGAATTGTCAGAAGACGAGCAAAAGCTAAGGTACCGACTCATGGCAGAAGAAAATGACGAGTATCTAGAAGCAGTCAAAAACGCTGACTTGGTTGAAATTGCAGATGCTCTAGGAGATCAGTTGTATATTTTATGTGGAACTATTTTGAAACATGGTTTGCAGCATAAAATTGCAGAAGTTTTTCAAGAAATTCAGCGTTCCAATATGAGTAAGTTGGACCCAGAAGGGAATCCCATTTACAGGGAGGATGGGAAGATTCTGAAATCATCCTTGTATTTTAAGCCAGATATAAAATCAATACTCGATCAGGACTAAGTTATCCACGTCCGCTTGGTTATTTCTTTTCCTCCGGAAAGTCAACTGCATTGAATTCTGTCATAGTTTTGATGGATGAATGATTTATCAATATATTTCACTCCCTTATCTGAGAATCAAATAAACTATCACGAGGAACAACTTGGGCAAATCATCATTTCCAATCGAGAATATTTCCCGGAAATTGAATCTAATTCAATTGCCCTATTTTCCGTTCCGGAATTCAGAGGCAACCCCGAACATAAAACCTGTAAGACACAATCTCAATTTCGCGATGCCCTTTTGAGTCTGTCTCAATCTAAAAATTGGAAGAAGAATATTTATGACTTAGGAACCATCGTTCCGGGTGAGCATTTAAAGGATACCTACTTTGCCATCTCCAATGTTGTCTATGAACTCATAAAGAGTGGTGTAGTCCCAGTTATCATTGGGGGCTCTCAAGATTTAGTGATAGCAGCATATGAGGCATACGCTAAATTAGAACAACTCGTGAATATATGCTCAATTGATCACTCACTCGATATTGGAGCCCCTGATGACAAGGTTGATTATGGTGCATATTTAACATCTCTGCTTCTTAAAAGACCGTGCTACCTTTTTAATCATGCCAATATCGGTCTTCAGATCCCTTATGTGCAACCAAAAGAACTCAAATTAGTTGAAAACTTATTTTTTGATGTTTGTCGTTTAGGAGAATTTAATGACGATTTCAAAAGGGCAGAGCCGCATTTGAGAAATGCAGATATAATAAACTTGGATTTTAATTCTATAAAAGCCTCTGAAATCTACTCTCAAAGTGCTAATCCAAATGGTTTCCAATCTCAACAAATATGTCAAATTAGTCGTTATGCAGGTATTTCAGATAAGGTTAACTTTTTTGGTGTATTTAACTATGCTGATTATAATAATATTTCAGATAAGCTATTGGCAGAGGTTTTATGGTATTTTATTGATGGTTATCAGTCAAGATGGGGTGATTTTCCAGTATCCAGTAAAGCTGGATATCTTAAATTCAATGTTGAACTTGAAAATGGTAACCATTCTATAATTTTTTATAAAAGTCATAAGTCTGACCGTTGGTGGATGGAGGTGCCATATCCGCCCCAGAAAGGGGCAAAGTATGAAAGGCATCATTTGGTGCCATGTAGCAAAGAAGATTATGATCGAGCTATGCGAAATGAAATGCCTGATTTATGGTGGAAGACCTATCAAAAGCTAACCTAGAAAGAAAGCTAACAAATTCTTTGTTTTGTTTTTATTATCCAGAAAATTATCTATTTTAGCACCGAATATTTTCTTGGATTGTGAATTCTGAGAATGTTTGTGTAAAAAAAAATATATGCAACTCATAAAACGCCTAGCAGGCCTCTTACTACTTATAGTCTCTTTTTCGACTATTGCCCAGCAGGACAAACTGATTACTCATTTTATTTATGATAAAATGAGTTTGAATCCTGGCAAAACTGGTTTAGGCTTAGATAATACTATTTGTGCTACATCGATATACAGAAATCAATGGGATAAGGTAAATGGTGCGCCAAATTCGGTAGTTCTGAATGTAGAGGCCAATTTGAGTAGGTTCTTGCCGGGAGGTATTGGTTTTTCCTTCTACCACGACGCAATTGGTTTTGCAAAGCAAAATAATCTGGCTTTAAACTACTCCTACCCTATTGAAATAGGAACTGTTGGAACTTTGGGTGTTGGCGTGGGTGTAGGTTTAATCAACTATGGTCTTCAGCCCGATTGGGTTCCTCCATCCACTTTGCAAGACCAAGACCTTCCAGAAGAATTTGCCGCAACTAATTTTGACCTTAATTTTGGAGCTTATTTTAATGGTAAAGACTTCTACGTTGGCTTGTCATCAACGCATTTGACAGAGTCTCTTTTAAAACAATCTTCTAATGGCTACCAGCAATCTTATCAAACAGCTCGTCATTATTATTTAATGGGTGGTAAGAAATTCGCTAACATGTTTGGAGGAACGATCGACGCACAAGTGCTTATGAGAACAGATTTAGTTAAATTTTCTGCTGACTTAAACGCAAGGTACATTTATGATTTTGGTAACTCCAAGATTGGATATGGAGGTCTCACAGTTAGAACATCGGATGCTGTCGCTGTTATGTTCGGTTACACGCCTATGGAGAATCTAACAGTAGGTTATTCTTATGATATTACGGTAAATAAATTATCAAGCGTTTCAAGAGGATCACACGAGATTTTCTTTAAATACTGCTACAAGCTACCAGAACCACCGAAGCAAAGTGCACGTCACCCTCGTTGGCTCTAAATTTTATGTAACTATTTTATCAGTCCTAACGTTATATCCAAACTGAGACCTGTAGCGAGTTGATTTGGGTACGTTGAACCAAAAAATATATAATGAAGAAGTTGTTTTGTTTGTTTGCTTTACTGTCAATCTTTTATTCCTGTAATGAAGTAGAGGGTAATTTAGTTGGTGTTGAAGGAAGAGACGTCTATTACCCGGATGTATTAGGTCCAGGTAAATTGCCTATCGGAATGGCTTACGTTCCAGCAGGGGCTTACCAGTCTGGTGAGGACGACGAAGATATAATGGGCTTGCACACCGCAAGAAAGAAAACAGTTTCTGTTCAATCCTTTTACATGGATGCTACAGAAATTTCTAATAACGAGTACCGTCAATTTGTTCATTGGGTAAGGGATTCGATCGCTAGAGAAAAGCTTTACCGTAGAAGTTATGGTGTAGATGCTGAGCAGTGGGTTCAAATCCCTGATGATTTTTGGTTAATGATGGGGCCTTATGGACAAATGTATGATGCCGGTTCAGATGTTCAAGGAGGTAATACCCCGTTTGAATTATTTATGGATTCTGCAAACAATGCCGCAGTTGATAAATCGATGCTTCTCATGGGTTCACCTTTTATGAAAGGTGCTGATGCGACCGGACCAAATAAAAAAGTTTTTGGTAAGAATGTCAAACTGGTCAATGGTTTAGAGATTAAGCCAAAAGATCTTAAAGGTGTTCTTGGTATTAAAAATTGGGCGAATGAAGAATCCTTTGTCTTCCAGAATTACACGAATAATAGTGCATTTAAGGGTGATAAGACCGAAAAAAAAGGCTATACAACAAAGCTGACTAAAAAAGCTAAGAAATACCAACTTGGTCGTCTTGAAGCTAGAAAATACTTAACACTCGATTGGGAGACTCCACTCTTGTATGATGATCCGGAGGTCAACTTCCTTCTTTCTGATATGTTTTACAGTGAGCAAGAGCGTTTTTACAAAAAGAGAACAATAGACACACGTCTTCTTTATTTTGACTATTATTGGATAGATTATAAAGAGGCAGCTAGACGTGGGAAAATCATTACGACTTCCGTAGATTCAAGAAAAACATATTCCTACGACAGTATAGGTAATGAGACTTTCCGCTCTGATGATCTTTACAAAAGGAATAGAAGAGATCCTCTTTCAAAGGATTACAAAAACGATGATTTTCACAGGTCACCTCTCTACACAATGGATCAGAATAGTAATAGGGTTTGGGTAGATACGACAATTTATACTTCTCAAGCTACAGACGATGCTGGTGATGTACTTCCGAATAAGTCGATTGCAGATCCGGACAATCTATATGGTACGATCCTAGAAAATCCAGGTCAAGACTTAGACATGGGTTTCTCCAATAGTAAGGGTCAGCATAATGCGATTAGAGGTCACTCCGATAGAAGTAGGTTTATTATTAAAGAGAGAATTAACGTTTATCCAGATACACTATGTTGGGTAAGGGATTTTACTTATGCTTTTCATTCGCCAATGACCAAAAATTATTTTTGGCACAATGCATACGATAATTATCCAGTAGTTGGTGTGACTTGGACGCAAGCCAAAGCATTCTCTGTTTGGAGAACACAAATTTATCATAGCTGGTTAGAGGCCAACGGTGATTTATTTGTAAATGATTTCCGATTGCCTCTAGAATCAGAGTGGGAGAGAGCTGCAAGGGGGGATCTAGAACAGTCTCAATTTCCTTGGGGTGGGCCATACATTAGAAACGCAAGTGGATGTTTCTTGGCCAACTTTAAACCAATGCGTGGAAGATATTTTGAAGATGGTGGATTTCATACGGTGAAAGTTTACTCATACAATCCAAATGGTTTCGGTCTATATTGTATGGCAGGTAATGTCGCTGAGTGGTGTTCAACAGCATTTGACGAATCTCAATATGAATTTGGTCATGATATGAACTCAGATTATGATTATGCAGCGAAAGATGGAGACCACCCAGTTAAAAAACGTAAAGTAATTCGAGGAGGTTCATGGAAAGATATAGGTTATTACCTAAATAATTCCACCAGGACTTTTGAATACCAAGATTCCGCTAAATCTTACATCGGGTTCCGTAATGTAATGTCTCACATGGGTAGAGGTGGTAAAGATTTAGATCTTGAGAATGGAGAAGAAATCCAAAGTGATATACAACTTAAATAAACCAATAACAGTTAACAAAAAAAGAAATCTATGAGTGGACACGGAACTAGCTTTTTCGAAAGCAAGAGTTGGAAAAATATTATGAAATATGTTTATGGTCTGGGTGCAGCGGTCGTAATTATGGGTGCTTTATTTAAAATTATGCACTGGCCAGGTGCTTCTGAGATGTTAATTGTCGGGTTAAGTACAGAAGCCCTTATATTTATTATGTCAGTAATGGAACCCATTCATTTAGATGCAGATTGGTCACGCGTTTTTCCTGAGCTTGCAAATACTGAAGGTGAGGGTGTTGAGGAGGTTGATGGTATTGGTCTTTATGACCTAATCAAATCAGGTAACGATGAACCTGGTTCCCAAGCAGACAAATTAGCTGAAAAATTAGGGGACGCTGGAATAGATAATGCCCTTATTGGTAAACTAAAAGATGGTATGTCGAATTTGGCCGATAATGCTTCATCTTTGGGTTCTATGGCTTCGGCAACAGGTGCAACTGATCAGTATGTATCTAGTCTAGAAAATGCATCGAGTCGTTTAGACGATTTATCAGAACAATACAAGGCATCTGCTACTTCGATAGCAGCGATTTCCGGTGAAGGAAATAACTTTGGCCCCGAAATGGAAAGGCTAAGCACGAATATTGCTGCATTAAATGGATCTTATGAGATTCAATTAAAGAGTTCGCAAGATTACATTTCAGGTGCTGGTCAAATGAAAGATCTTCAAGATAGTATTCAATCTGTGATGTCAGATTTAGCCGCTTCTGCAAATGATACTCAGATTTACAGAGAGAATATGGCAACACTATCTCAAAACCTTAGTGATTTGAACAATGTATATGGCAACATGCTTAAGGCAATGAAGTCGTAATCTTATAAATTTTAAATTAAGAACGATAGAACATGGCAGGAGGCAAGGAAACCCCAAGACAAAAGATGATTGGTATGATGTATTTGGTACTTACAGCCCTATTGGCGCTGAATGTATCTAAATCCATACTTGACGCTTTTATAAATATTGAGGCAAACATTCAAACCGGTAATATAACAGAGGTACAACGTGGTGACGAGAAGAAGTCAGACGTTAGTGCGAAGAGAGTTAATGATGAAGGCGGTGAGAATAAAACAGCTCAAGGCATTTACAGTGTCATGGAGAAAATAGATAAGGCAACAGCTGAAAAGATAGAACTCATAGATCGAGTGAAGCTACTCATATTCCAAGCATGTGGAGAGGACTTAAGTCCTACAGCAGAAAAACCAATTTGTATCAAAGATAGAGCAGAATGGAAATTTGATTTTTCTAATCTAGAAAAGCCGGGTTTAACTAAGAATAGTGAGCCTATAAAGCCAATTAAAATGAATTTGTTTAATGTTGCGAAAAAAGATGCCTACGATGAACAGATGTTAATTATGGGTATAAATGAGAATATTACGGCTCCGAACAAAGCAGCACCGGGATTTGCGGTTTGGCCAGCAATGGAGAAGTTTAGAACTGAAATTTGTAATTTAATTGTCGAGGCATCTTCAGCCATCGATGAGGATGGTAAAAAGTTCGTATTTAAAGATCCAAAAATTAAAAAATTTAAAGATTTAGCGGATTTAGATAATCAATTAAAAAGGGCATTAGATGCCTCAGACATAAAACAAGACGATAAAGGGATAATAGCAAATCTATATAAAGGTCTTACTAAAAACGAAATGCAGGCCGATCCTTATGAGGAAGGGTTAACAAGGCATTGGATTGGTGGTACGTTTGATCATGCTCCTGCTGTTGCAGCTATTGCCGCTTTATCAAGTTTACAGAGCGAGGTATTAACAGCTCGTGCTGATGCTATGGCTTATTTGGCTTCTAAAGTCGGTGGTGGTAATTATGCATTCAACAAAGTAAGATCGTTAGCTATTGCTGCGCCTTCTGTTAGTGGCGGTGCGACGGATACGTTGGTGGTAATGATGGCCGCTTTTGACTCTGAGAAACAACCCATAGTCATTCCAGATGCTGGAAAAGGTACTGTAGTAGAAACAAAAGGAGGTCAAGCGTATATAGAATATACAGCACCTAGTGTAGGTGAAATGGAGTTGACAGGAACGATATCTATTAAAGATAAGTTTGGTAATTTGAAACCTGCTAACTATTCTACAGTTGTAAAGGTAGTTGAAAAGGGTGGTTCGATTGCCTTACCGGAAGTTTCGGTGTTTTATACGGATTGGCCGAATAAAGTAACATACTCTGCATCTGGGGTTGTGTCAACGTCTGTTTCATGCAGTGGTTGTTCAAAAGCAAAGAAAAATAAATCTTGGAAGGATACAGACGGTATCTCTTACAAAGGTGATTGGTTATATGTAAACCGAGGAACAAGAAGCGTTTCATTGACACTACAAGGAAAAGATAATAATGGAAATAATGTAACATTTGGTAAGTATCGATACCCTGTTAAGAAATTTCCAAAACCAGAAGTAAAAACAAAATCAATTTCTAAATCTCGTGGAGGTTTCCTTGACGTAGGTTTGGGAGAAGCATTTAACTTTAAAGGAATTAAGTATAAAGTAACCGGAGGTGAGATTCTTGGAAAAGGGTTCTCTGGTGACAGATTAAAGCCAGCGATTTTAACAAAAGCTCGCCCAGGTCAAAAACTAGGAGTTGTGCTCTTCACTAAGAGGACAGATACTGGGAAGAAGGACATTATTGAAGGTGTCATTCAAATTAAATAGAGAAATTATGAAAAGTACTTCCTTAACAATTGTATTTATTTTTATTTTTAGTGTTTCTTTTGGGCAAGTTGTTCCACCGAGAGGGCCTTACAATACTTTAAAAGGTGGTATTACGGACGGGGTTGTTATTAAAGATGAAATACCTATTCGTAGCGCCGTTCCTTATGAGCATGTTAGATTAGCAGATTTTGTATGGTCCAAAAGAGTATTCTCAAGAATTGATGCGAGAGAGAAATTAAACCACGAAATATTTTTTCCATTTGATGAATTTGATTCCCAGTTTAAGCCACCGACAAGTGAGTCAGATGTTGATGGCCCTTTGTGGATTAAACACCAAGAAAGGTGGTCGCTTTGGACCGTTATTTTACGACACATAATGCTTGGAGACCTTCCTGTTTACATGGTTTCAAATCCGTTATATAATGAGGCTCAAATCGTTGAGGACGGTTATCAATTCAAATATCCAATAGAACGAGTTTCTGGAGAATATTTTTCAAACGAAGAATATCAAGGTGAAATAAACAGGTATATTGCTGCTTCAGGTCAAGGTAAACCAATTACTATTGACATAGACGGTGACACGCAGATTCTAAGAAATGACCCCGATATTACTCAGTCTGTTCAGGGGCAAACATTTCAAAACTGGTTCGATTCAATTATTTATTTAAGTAGAGATCCATTACGTTCTGATTTATTAAATTTTGATAAATCCGACCTAGAGATGAGATGGGATAAGTCTATTGCAAACAAGGGGTCTGGACTCATGCGAGAGGATGGCCCAATTTCATTTCAATCCTCAGAGGGTATTACAGCTTACAATATCAAAGAAGATTGGTTTTTTGACAAGGAGCGTTCCGTGTTAGATAAAAGAGTGATAGCTATAGCTCCAGTTTGTAAGTATACCACAGTAGAGCCAAAGCTTCATAAGGAAATGAGAGGATCTATGGTTGTATTTAGAGATGGTGTAGAATCTTTTTTTGATATCCAGCAAGAGGGTTTTGTTCCACTAGAAAACGAAGCAACAATCCAACTCGAAATGTTTTGGTTGTATTTTCCTGATTTGAGAAATGTAATGGTGAATTACTATACCTATAACGATAGAAGTGATGCCCAATGGATGAGCTTTGATGACTTGTTCTGGAAACGAAAGTTTAACGCACAGATCTATAGAACATCGGATAAATTGGATAGAGAAATTGAAGATTATAGATTTGGTGTCGATGCTCTGCATGAGGCTGAAAAAATTAAAGGTGAAATACGCAGATGGGAACATGACATTTGGAACTATTAAAACAATCTAATTTTAAATAAAACCTCTAATATTCCTTAGGGGTTTTTTTATTTTTGTTCCATGAAAAAAATAGGTGACCGAATAAGTTTTGAAGATTCAAAAACCAAAACTACTGTGGTTATTGTTCCGGAGAGAAATAATACGGTCAATGCAATGATGGGGTCTTGGCTTGGTATGTGGTACTGCATCGGTTTAATCGTAATTTGGGCTTTGTTCACGCTGACATTAATTGAACAAGAACGAATCTTTTTATATATTTTTCTTTTATTTTGGTGTTATTATGCATTTCGAATCTCAAGAGCTTTTTTGTGGCTTCTTTTTGGTAAGGAATTATTAAAGCTAGATAAGGATGGCTTTCATATAAAAAACTCTTTTTTTTCATTCGGTAAACTCAAGACATATTATTTTGGTAACATCAAAGAATTTACCTTTGAAATCCCTGAAAAAAGAACTATAAGGGGTGTGTGGGAGTCCTCACCTTGGGTAAGTGGAGGTGAACGTTTTGAATTCGAGTATTTTGGAAAGCTCAAACGATTTGGTAGGAAATTAAGTGAAAAGGAATCAAAATTATTAAACAATCTACTTCAATCTAAAATGAAGATATTTAGTAAATAAAAAGTATGTACGGAAAACTAAAAGAACACTTAACGTCTGAACTGACGCAAATCGAGAATAATGGCTTGCTCAAGCGAGAAAGGGTAATAACCTCCCCTCAAGGTGCAGAAGTTAAAATTAGCACCGGAGAAGACGTTGTTGTCATGTGTGCCAATAACTATTTGGGTCTTTCTTCTCACCCCGATGTAATTCAGGCCTCAAAAGATGCGCTTGATTCACATGGATTTGGGATGAGTTCAGTTCGATTTATATGTGGTACTCAAGATTTACATAAAAACCTAGAACAAAAGATAGCAGAATTTTATGGTACCGAGGATACTATTTTATATGCTGCAGCATTCGATGCAAACGGAGGATTGTTTGAGCCATTATTTGGAAAAGAGGATGCGATTATTTCGGATGAATTAAATCACGCCTCAATTATTGATGGTGTGCGTCTTTGCAAAGCACAGCGCTATAGATATAAACATTCTGATATGTCAGATTTGGAAGCTCAGCTTAAAGCTGCACAAGACCAAAGGTTTAGAATTATTGTTACTGATGGTGTATTTTCAATGGATGGTGATATTGCTAAAATGGATGAGATTTGCGATTTAGCCGATAAATATGATGCGCTTGTAATGACAGATGAGTGTCATTCTGCAGGTTTTATAGGAAAGACAGGTAGAGGCGTTCCTGAGTATTGTGAAGTTCTTGATCGTGTTGATATCATTACAGGTACACTTGGAAAGGCGCTGGGTGGTGCTATGGGTGGATATACTACTGGTAAAAAAGAAGTCATAGAAATGCTACGCCAAAAATCAAGACCGTATTTATTTTCAAATTCGTTGGCGCCGTCCATTGTTGGTGCTTCTCTAAAAGTTTTTGATCTTTTGAGTAGTTCAACCGCACTTAGAGATAAATTAGAGGAGAATACTAAATATTTTAAGACGAAGATAATCGCAGCAGGTTTTGATATTAAAAAAGGGGATTCTCCTATAGTTCCTATTATGCTTTATGATGCCGCACTTTCTCAAAAATTTGCGAATGGTCTTTTAAAAGAAGGTATTTATGCCATAGGATTCTTTTATCCAGTAGTTGCAAAAGGTGCAGCTAGAATTAGAACACAAATATCTGCCGCTCATTCAATAGCTGATTTAGATAGAGCTATTGCTGCTTTTATAAAAGTTGGTAAATCACTTGATGTAATCTCCTGATTTTTTTATTTTTGAATTGCAAAATCATGAAAGCGCTACTCAATAAATATCTTTCTTTCTTTTGCCTGATTTTGTTTTCTTTTCAGGTCCTATTTTCTTCTGTCAACTCTCAGGGTAATGATTTAGAATCGAAGCTAACTTGGACCATTTCTAATTTGATTCCTTCTTCTGATAGTCAAGACGATTCGGATACTGAGAAAAACAGCCATAATCTGGAAGAGAATGAGGAAAGCGAAGAAAATCAGGAGAGCGAGGAGAGCGAAGAGAATGAGGAGGGTACGGAGCTAGAACTTTTATCTGGTGCTTCAAACCCTTCTAAATATCAACAGTTACAGGATTCTCCTGAGTACTTTTATTTATTAATGTCATCCGAGGGTATTCTCGAAGAACAATTTTCGCCTCCTGAGTGTAGAGTTTAAATACAAGACTTCGATCTTTTTTTAAACTTTATAATCAATTCATGAATAAAAATATTTTTAAACATTGGCAACAAGACGTACCCGCTAGTATTGTTGTCTTTTTTGTAGCCGTACCACTCTGTTTAGGTATTGCGCTCGCAAGTGGGGCCCCGCTGTTTTCTGGCTTAATTGCTGGTATTATAGGTGGTATTATCGTTGGTATAATAAGTGATTCATCTCTAGGTGTAAGTGGGCCTGCTGCAGGCCTAGCCATTATCGTTTTGAATGCAATTCATGACCTAGGAGCTTTTGAGATATTCCTAGTTGCGGTTGTAATTGGTGGAGTATTTCAAATAATATTGGGATTACTTAGAGGCGGTATAATAGGTTTTTACTTTCCCTCATCTGTAATAAAGGGAATGTTAGCTGCGATAGGTATCATTATTTTTATCAAACAAATTCCTCACGCTTTCGGTTATGATTCTGACTATGAGGGAGATTTGACTTTTCAACAAGTAGATGGCCAGAACACTTTTTCAGAGCTCGTAAATATGCTAGATTATGTTTCTTTAAGTTCAATGCTTGTGGCCTTTATTTCACTTACCATTTTATTACTTTGGGATATTGTGTTGGTCAAACGGAGTAAGTTTTTCAAAGTTGTTCCAGGCCCTCTCGTAGCGGTGGTTTTTGGGATTCTTTATGAGGTTATAACCTCAACGTATTTTCCTGGTATGAGTATTAAAGCAGAACACCTTGTGAGCGTTCCTACATCAGCAAACTATAGTGAATTCTTGACAAACTTTACTACCCCTGATTTTGCCCATGTTTCAAATCCAAATGTTTGGATTACTGGTGTCACTATAGCCGTGGTAGCCAGTCTAGAGACTTTGCTTTGTGTAGATGCAACAGATAAGCTTGATCCTGATAAGGGAACAACAAATACTAATAAAGAGCTTATTGCACAAGGTACAGGTAATATAGTTTCGGGTTTGATTGGTGGACTTCCTATTACTCAAGTAATTGTACGAAGCTCTGCAAATATTCAGTCAGGCGGTAAAACAAAACTCGCTGCAATTTTACATGGT
>Ga0315320_10001215_pt1 | contig 21443 bp, 17 predicted proteins | sample M140m21515metaG_FD_203458 | JGI IMG/M metagenome (GOLD analysis project Ga0315320, IMG submission 203458) | Ammonia-oxidizing marine archaeal communities from Monterey Bay, California, United States - M1 40m 21515 | ecosystem: Environmental > Aquatic > Marine > Coastal | place: USA: California... | reverse complement strand
TGTAATCACAAACGTTGGTCCCATCGACCGCTACCTGCAACCGTTTTCCGTCCATCACCATTGTCATGGTATGCCACTCACCCGAGTCAGCTTTGAATTCAGTTGCCTTCTTACGTTTTACTATTCCGCCCGTAGGAAACGGATTATCCGCTGGCGCAATATTTACTTCGTAACAATCCTCAGCAGGATTTTCCGGATTCAAGGGTGTACGCAGAAACACGCCACTATTTGTGTCGGTGCCCGCCTTGTATTCCACCACCAATTCAAAGTTCTGCCATGGAACTGAGGTACACAACAAGCAGGCGTCACCATCATCAACCACGATGCTGCCATCTTCGACTCTCCAATTTGCATCACCGGCTATTTGCCATCCAAAGAGGGTGTGGCCATCAAACAATCGAATCCAGCCCTCAGAAACCTCTGGCTCAGGCAAGCGGGCAGCAAGAAGTTGTGCAGCAGTAACCTCCACTTCCGGCAAGGCATTGGAATCAGTGTTGGCATCTTGACCTGCAACGGCATCAGCCGAGGTCGCAGATGCATTATTTTCGGTAGCGGGCTCATCCTTCGCCGACTGACAGCCCACTGCCAGCACCAATAAGGTCAACACGAGAAGGGACCGATCACAAAATGTGCGTATCATGGTTCGCTTACCTGTATCCGTAACGTTCAAAGTAGTCCTGCCATTCATCCAGAATCATCGCTTCTTTCTCAGGTGGAAGCTGATGCTGGTTACGTTGATAAGTTTTATGTTCTGAATCTGCCCACTCGCGAATCGTAGCCTCAACTGATTCAAAGTCACTCAGCCTGAGTGTTTCGTAGATGCTTCTCAGCGTCTCAACTGGATTAGTCGTGAGATCCTCAAAACTAACATCAATGATTCGAGCCGAGTCAATCGACTTACGTTGTTCGTGAAAGGCTTTGTACATCCTCCTCAAACACTCAACAACATAGTCTTCATCCCGCTCGTGCTTTGGTTTTTGCAACGCCTGAACATCATCCAGACCGCGCCACAAGCGACAAGTCGAGGGAAACAGATCCCTCGGATCTCGCGTGATATGAATGAATTTTGCTTCAGGAAATTCACGAGCCAACGAGCCAACACGGCCTGTGTGGGTAGGGCTCTTGATAATCAGCGGACGCCCAGTGCCGATACTCACTTTGAGCAAGAACGAACGTAGTGCCGTCATCCACGCCTGTTTTCCCTCTTCGGGCACCCCATCAAAGTCGAGATAGTCCATGTCCACCGCCGGCTCATTGGGAAATGCGATCCGCCGGTAAGGAGAGGGTTGACCTAAGTTCATCAATGCAAACTCATCCTCCTGAGGCCGATCCCATCCCGCCGCCATGTTGTCCATCGGTCTCTTGCCAGGCAATAACCAACTGGCAAAACGTCGAAAAAACCACTCGGTTACCAGAAAATGACACGGGGCGAAGCATTGAAAGGTGGAAGGACTGCTCAAACGCTCATCACGCACCATCAACTCATGCAACAAAGTTGTGCCGCTTCTCCAGTGCCCAACGATGAAAACTGGCGGCCCATGCAACTCTGCCTCTGCCAACTTGCGGCGGAAGATGACAGCCTGAATCATGGCCAAAAGGGTATTGAATGGGGTGGCAAACGAAATCGCAACTGCCATCAGCAAGCGAGATGGGTGAATTCGAAATCGCCCCTGTCGAAGCAAATTCCACCAGGACCCTGGTCGCATCCCATGCCAAAAGCGAGGTGAGTAAAAAGGGTAATGATGAAATTTTGCCTTCGACGATTTCTTTGACCCTGACTCGGATTGACCACTTGGCACAGGCTTTTCAGCGTGCAGATCTGATTCCGCGGAATCTGGCGAGCCATCACTCTGCTGTGCCGCGCGGGCAGCAATCTTTATTTCACCCGAACCGCTTTCACCCGAACCAGATCCAGTGCCATCAGTTTGAGGATACCCGCGCAAGGCATCACGGTCCTCACCTGCAGACGGATCAACGTTTGAGGGTGAATGCGGGACGCCCTCGGCGGGCTTTTTTTGCGAACGAGACGACTCTGTCAAGAAATTTGACCAAGATGAGCGAATAAGAACGGAACCAAAATGATCCCAACACTGTAGTTGACTACCGTGTGGTCGTGCAGCGGGATATCTTGCTGTCTCCCGATGGATCTGAGCCTATGATGGTCCGTCTGGGTCCTCTTCTGGCCCTGCCGACCCCCAAAACACCCAAATCACGCCCTTTTTCATGCCAACATCGTCCGAATCTGCAGACGAACTGTCGATTGCTGATCTTCAGCGTCATATCCGCCAAATGTACTACGAAAAAGATGCTGCCCGCGGGACAGATGGCACTTTTATGTGGTTGATGGAAGAAATTGGTGAACTGGCCTCGGCACTTCGGGGTGACGATCGAGAAAATTTGGCTGAGGAGTTTGCGGACGTCATCGCTTGGTTGGCGACAATCGCAAACGTAGCCGACATTGACCTGAATGCTGCATTGCAAGCCAAATACGGCCGTGGTTGTCCAGGTTGCAGCCGCCTGGTTTGCGAATGCCCCAATTCCGAGAAGCCCTAAAGCACACACAAGTCTGAATGTCGAAATTGCTTTACTTGATCGGTGCCACGCTCTGCACAGTATTCCTGCCATTAGCTGATGGCCGGACCGCGGATGCTGACGAGCTGTCTTCGGAGCTCCAGTTCGGGATTCAAGGTCATTACCGAGTCGGTGTCTGGACAGGCATTCGTTATTCTGGATCTGGGAACATCACGACGTTGGAGACACGTGATGGAGATGGAGCCGAAGTTCTTTACGAGCAGGTTGGTGACGTAACTGATGGAGATTGGGCGTACGTCGTCCCAGGCAGTGAAGCCGCCCCACTGATTCTCAGGAATGGTGACGCCACAATTGCCAGCGGTCGCTTTCCTACTACCGGGTCACCAGCTCGTGGCCCCGCCATGATCCCACTGGCCATGAACTGGATTGTTGTGATCGGCGACCCACTGGGAGTCGACGAGGTAGGGGCCAACAAGCTCCTCAATCGCGATGCCTCGATCGCGGTTTCCCAACCGCTGGAATCAACGGAGCTTCCTGATTCGATGCTCGGGTACGAGGGCGTCGACATGATCATGATCAACGCCGCAGGAATTGATTTACTGCGATCCCTGACAAAAAAACAACGTGTTGCGATCGAACAGTGGATAACCGGTGGTGGGCATCTTTTCATCACGCTCGGTGAATCATGCCAAGATCTTTTCAAAGCTGCTCCGTGGCTTCAGAAACTGCTGGGGATCACGGAACCCAAAACAACGACCATCGACCCGTCCGCGATCGAAACCTACACCTCGACGCAAAGCCCGCTGAAAAACTTCACGGGTGTTCGCTTACCGAGAAAACGTGGAACGGTTCTCATCACGGGCAAAACGAATCGGCGCGTTAGCCTTCCTGTGGCTGCCGTTTACAACCTCGGGTTTGGACGCATTACCGCGATCGCAGCCGACCTTGACGATGAAATGTTCACAGCATGGCCCGAACGTCTCGATTTGATGACACAGCTGACCGGTGACATCCTGTTGCCAGAAAAAAAAGATATCGCGATCACAAATCGCGGCACAGCGTACGGCGACCTCGCGGGTCAACTCCGAGCCACACTTGACCAGTTCGAGGTCAAGCGGCAGTTCGGCTTTTCTGTTGTCTCCATCATTCTTATGGCCCTGATCGCTGTGATTGGTCCCCTTGATTACCTGCTGATCAACCGCTTCCTCGGCCGCCCGTTGCTGGGTTGGTTAAGCTTTCCGATTGTGGCAATCGCTTTGACGATCATCCTCATGTACGAAGCGCGCCCCAATCTCAATGGAAGCCTCTCTGCTAGCGATAACAAAACAGGCATTACCCGTTGCAACCGCGTAGAAATCATTGACATCGACGCGATCGCAGGTGTGGGCCGAGGCTTTCAGGCAAGCTGCATTTACTCGCATGACGCTACTTTGCTTGATATCGACATCAGTCAGTCGACCAACTTTGACAAGCTCACTGATTCCATCCAACAATCACTCTTGAACCCGCTGGGCTATCCCGGCAAGACTTACGGGGGTATTCAGATAGCAATCGAAGACACACGGATGCCTCCTTACACCATTCGCCTTCAGCAGAGCGGCGGCAACAGCACCAGTGTTCCTGCGGGTCCGCTGAAGAATTCAATTCTTGGGGCTCCGCTAGCCGCAAGAAGCAGCAAGAGTGTCCAAACTCTGCTCCGATTCACGCCCAAGCTAACCAACTATCCAAACTTGCAACGCCGCGATGGGAGCGAACTATTGCAGGGGGAGTTGGTGAACCCACTTCCTGTTGACCTTCTGGACGGAATGCTGATTTATAGGAACTGGGCCTATTTATTGAGGACTCGGTTCCCTGCCGGCGGCCGCATTGAACGCATTGACAGTCTGCGTCAAAAGAATTTTCGTTGGCGATTGTCTCGACAGACCGCTTTGGAGAGCAGTCGTGACACGGAGGAATGGGATCCCTCGACGGTTGAAATTCCCGATCGTGTTGCAGAGATGCTGATGTTCCATAACGCCGTGGGTGGTAGCCGTTACACGGGACTGCGTGATGATGCTTTGTCATCACTCGATCTCAGCCACACACTCTCCGATGATCGTTGCATCCTGATTGGCAGGCTGGCAGATGAACTGACCTCCCTCGAACTGAGTGACGGAGAATCAGAGATTGAGAAGAATGGAAAAAGCCTCACCATGATTCGTCTCGTGCTCCCTGTCACAAGCGAAAAAGATCTTTAACAACACCAATCAGTGAGCGTACTGATCTGCACGGCATCTACCCTGATGACCTTGAAAAATCAACGAGTGGCCGGTAACTGCTGGCTATCACCTCCTCATAACGTCTGAACTCTGCCGTGATTAAAACCGTTGACCTTACGAAAAAATATGGCGATGCCTTCGCAATCAAAGGCATCGATCTTGATTTACAAGCAGGTGACCTGTTTGGCTTCATCGGCCCCAATGGTGCCGGCAAAACCACAACCATGCGGATCATAGCTACTCTGTTGGAGCCGACTTGGGGCGAGGCTTATGTATGTGACCACAGTGTCCATACCGCACCCAAGGAGATCCGACGTCTGGTGGGATACATGCCTGATTTCTTCGGCGTGTATGACGACATGACTGTTGTCGAGTATCTCGAATTTTTTGCGGCCTCTTACCGGATTAGTGGTCAGGCTCGGCGTAAACGAGTCGACGAAATGCTCGATGTAGTTGATTTAGATTTCAAACGCGATGCATTTGCCAACACCCTCTCGCGTGGGCAAACGCAGCGACTCGGTCTCGCTCGCACATTACTGCATGACCCACAGGTTCTGCTTCTTGACGAACCACTTTCCGGCTTGGACCCTCGTGCTCGAATCGAAATGCGGAATCTGTTACGCAAACTCGGCGAGATGGGGAAGACCATTATCGTCAGCAGTCATATTCTTCCTGAACTCGCCGACGTCTGTAACAAAGTCGGCATCATTGACAAAGGAGAATTGAAACAGAACGCAACGAAAGCGGAAGTCATTCGGATGGTTCGAGAACATACGGTACTGGTCATCCAACCAGCAGATCGAAACAAACTGGAAAGCATCGCGGAGTTGCTCAATGCACACGAGAAAGTCCAAGCATGTGAACTGGGTGATGATGCGATGCGAGTGATTCTGGAAAGTGGAATTGAGGAATACAGCGAACTACCCAAGTTGCTCATCGAAAATGGCATCGACTTGCGTCGTTTCTCAGAAGAAGAGCTTGATCTTGAGTCAGCCTTCATGGCGTTGACCAAGGGCACCAGCGATCGCATGTAAACCGACTCGACCAACCAGTGCATGGTTTTCGATTTACATTTCGACCTACAGAGCATGACTCAAGCAGGCCAGCACTGCCGAAGCCACAGTGATGCCCAAACCCAGTGCTGCCGAAAACGCCGTGAGCAATACAAGAAGAGTGCGGTTGAACAAACCTCTCGACCGCTCGCAAAACGAGACCGTATCAGAGGTCTGAATCACCTGCATGAGTTTTAAAAACTCAACTGGTCGCTGCGGGCAACTTAACGGGTGCTTTCTTCTGAGTGGCTTCCTTCGCCAATCTGATCACCAGATTCTCAAGAAGGAAACGATCACGTCCTTCATTGCTGTGCGTACCCTTCAAACGCAAGTCGGCATCCAGCAGCCACGGCAGAAGTTGCCTGGCTGTATCTCTACCCATTCGACTAAGTTGTTTTTTAGCTTTCTGGATGTCACTTGGACCCCGATTGAAACCTGCGTAGGACAGTGCATCCTCGAGCTGCGACTTCCTGCCACTTCGTTCATGTTGCTCGTAGACCGCCGTAGCCATACCAAGCCGCCGCAACGACCATGCGATCTGCGGAAGCAACGCTATTGGCGGCTGTCCTCCACCCAACAATTTGTCCAGATGCCGCAAGGCTTCTGCCGCATCTCCTGCCACGATTGCATCAGTGATCTGCCAGACAGTTTTTCCTTGCCAACCAGCGACAACATCCTCCACCAGAGCCTGATCAATGCTTTGCTTAGGCTCACAGTAGAGTGCCAGCTTTGCTATTTCAGTCTCCAGAATGCCAACATCGTCACCAACCATCTCCATCAACACGTCAGCGGCGTCACGGGTCAACTTGGCTGAATGACGACGCGCGACATATCCCATCAGGAAGGATCGCCGCTTAGCAAGCGAGGGGTTCGGCCCTTTATTGCCATCAGAAATCCGACAATCCACCAGAGCATGTTGCTTTAACAACGCCTTGTAAACGCGTGTATTTGAAGCGAGCGAATCGAGTTCTAGAACGAAGCGGCAGGCTGTATTCGATTTCGCGAAGTGCTTTTCAACCTGAGGCCGACAATCACTTAAAAACTTGTCGGCATTACGCAACAGGATGGTGCGTTTTCCGCCGAAATCAAACAGTGAGGCAGTCGCCAGTTCGTCACGCAGGTCTGACCACGTTGCCTGCTCGCCGTCGAACTGTGTGACATCTCCCTGATTCGACAACAACTGAAAGACCCAAGAACGCAGGGTGGTATCGTTACCGAACACGGCTATCGCGTCGGCAAACTTGTCGGGCGGACTTTCAAGCAGTTCGAAGGCATGGATCAACGTCATGCGAGACACCATACCAATCCAACCAACAAGATGCGACCGGCAACGCCCGACGGCACATCACTGGAAAGGGCACCCGACACGCTCAAAACGGGTCATTACTTCAATGATCCGTTATTCCGCTGAGCCGTCTGCCCCGCATTGGCGGGCGGATTTTCTGACAAAGGCTGAAAACCACGAATCCGAGCCCTTGGTGCTAACCCCTGTGTATCGATCGGCTGATCCAAAATGTAGGTTCCTACATTGCCGGCTTGATCTGTGCCATCAATCCGCAGATACAGTTGTCGCGGCAGATTTGGGTCTGCTCGCCAGACGTACTCGCCTGTATTCTCAAGCCCGGCGGCGATGGTGGTCCAAGGGCCATCGGGCGAACCACTGAATGCAAGACCAATGGGTCGACGGGGAAGATTGGTGTCGTTGCACTCGTACCGAATCACTAAGCCGCCGGTCCGATCGCCTTCTCCATATCTCGCGCCGGTGATGCGGATACTTGGGCGAGTCCGGTCGACAACCACAAAGATGTCCGGCGACTCACCTGCTAAAGGTCGTGGACTGGCCAGCCCATTTCCTCCCACCACAACAATCCTAAAACCAAATACACCCTCGCCTTTGGTCTCAATGTCAAAGGGACTGCTGCGGTCGGGGTCCTGTCCCCACAGTGACCATGTACTGCCATGATCCAAACTCCCGTAGAGTTCAATAGCTTCAACGCCCTGACTGCCAACAGCTTCGAGTTCGTATTCTAAACTGAAACGTTCACTGTCACTGAAGCGAACAGGAGCGCGCTGCATGGCAGATTTTGATTCCGGGCTCGAGGCCCGCTCCGATCGATAACGCTCAGACTCCGCTTGCGGTTTCGGGGCAGGAATCTGCTCCTGTTGTAATTTGGCTACGGCGGACTCCTCAGTAATCGGACGCATTGCCTCTGCCACGGTTCGCGGTTCTGAAGCGGCTTTGGACTCCGCCACGCCGGTGGGCATGGAATTCCTACTTTGCGTTCGAGGGCTGGGTATAGACGGCTGAGGTGAATTCAATCCGAAGCCCTCGCCAATTTGCATGGGTGAGGCTGGCGGTGGCAAAGCCGATGCCGCTCTGTCAGACCTCGCAACCGCAGCAGGCGTGCCTCGAACTGATGGAGGGGCAAAGCCCATGCCAGAGCGTGAATTAACGACGGTCCCATTCGATGGAACACCATTCGATGGAGCAGGTCGGCGGCCCTGCATTTGGGGATTCGCTTGGGACGGTGATATTGCAGCAGAATGAGGTGGCACACCGACAGGTGTCGGAGACTGTGTCCTCATTTGCGATCTTGCAGCAGCCTGCGATCCGGCTGCGGAGGGCGTCGCGCCCCGATACCGTGAATTCATTTGGGCACTGTCTACCTCATTGGCCCTAGCGGCTGTTCCGTATGGATTCCCCCCCTGAAAACGGCTGCCATTCACAGTTTGCTGATTGCGAGCGTTCGCGGCTGAACGCGAATTAGACCAAGTGGACGTTGCAGGCGGCGGATTGATCGAGGGAGTCATGCCGTTTGGCAGGGGAGCCAGCATGGGCGGTTCACTCGGACCTGAAACGGTCTCCGCACTGACTCCCGACTCGCCATCCATTCGGTAGGGCAAGGGTTTCGCAGTGATGGGCTCAGAAGCTGGTTTGGACGCGAAGCGACTGGTATTGCCATTCGCGACTCGTGGTCTGCGAATCATCTGACTGATGACTGTTTGATTGCCGGCTGCATCCGAAACGACGAGCTGCAGCGACAACAACTTCCAATCTTGCTTTGGATCAAACTGAATTTCACCGCTGCTGGCCTTCTGTGACATCTCAACAACCTGCCACGATTTCAGCATATCCGTTGCGTAGCGGAGTTGGACCAATTTCAACGGCGTCGCATCGTCCATATTCAACGCTGCGTAGATTCTACCCTGATCGTCTGCTTCAGCTTCCAGCGCAATGGCAGGCTTGGTCGTATCAACGAATACTTTGAGTTGCGGCGTGATCTCGCCCGAAGGATGGGCCTGTCCTGCGGCGTCGATCGTACGAGTAGCAAACCAATACTCCCCGTCGTTCTTAGCCTGAAATTGAAATTGTTTTGAGACAACATCTGGCTTGATCTGTTCGGTCAGCTTCCACTCATTACCAGGTCCGCGAGACACAAAAAGTCGCACTGCAACAGGTTGGGTCCCTGCTTGGTCTACGGTGAACGGAATAGAGAATGACTGTGAACCAAGGATGAAACAGCCCTTACTGGGACGTTGCACCGGGGGCACAGATTCCTGCACATTCGCCTCGGACACCTCGACAGCCAGAGCTGACTTCATCAGCATGGGGCTAGCAAAGATGCCGAAAACGGCAATCAAACTCGTTATTGTGACCAGTCGCATCTCGTCGGCCGTGCCTCAGTATCGAGTGAAAGTACAGTTAAGGGGACAAAAGACCGGACCCCACTTAGTCGGATTCGACCAGTGCGCCCCAGATTCTTGAGCATTTTGCTGCCACAACTGCTTGAGTCCTCTGGCCGATGTAACCAAGCAGCCGATCAGATCCAGACTACCTAATCCGCACATTCTGACTTTGAATCATGCACCACATTCATCCTGAAACCCATCTCACCCAGAAGCCATGAATAGCAACTGCTATCAGTACGACGTCATTGTGATCGGAGCAGGACACGCCGGCACCGAAGCCGCGGCCGCAGCCGCCCGTACCGGCGCTCGGACCGCTCTGTTGACCACCAATCTCGATACGGTAGGTCAAATGTCCTGCAATCCGGCCATCGGGGGTGTCGCCAAAGGTCAGATCGTGCGTGAGGTTGATGCACTGGGTGGCCTGATGGGCGAGGCGATCGATGCCACCGGCATTCAATTCAGGATGCTGAATTGCCGCAAAGGACCAGCCATGCACAGTCCGCGTGCACAAGCTGATAAACGAGCGTACCAACACTATGTCAAATGCCGGATCGAACAGCAGGAGAACCTTGACCTTCGTCAGGAAACGGTCGATGACCTGATCACAGAAACAAGCGGTCAAGAAACCCGCGTGCTGGGTGTGACGGTTCGTGGTGATGCAAGCTACTTGGCACCGACTGTGGTACTGACCACCGGCACATTTTTAAAAGCCATCATGCATACTGGCGATGAGAAGACTGCCGGGGGAAGGGCAGGGGAGGGCACCACTGCCGGGATTAGCGGAGCATTGCAACGCCTCGGGTTTGAAGTTGAAAGATTCAAGACTGGCACCCCGCCAAGACTCAATGCACGAACCATTGATTACTCCAAAGTCGAGTCACAACCAGGCGATGAACAACCGCAACCTTTCTCGTTTTTGACAGACAAGCTTTCAGTTGAGCAACTTCCCTGTCACATTGCCTACACCAACGAGGCAGTCCACGACTTGATTCGGGCCAACTTGCATCGCGCACCGATGTACAGTGGACAAATCAATTCGCGTGGCCCCCGTTATTGCCCCAGCATCGAAGACAAAGTGGTTCGATTTGCGGACAAGACAGGACACCAGCTGTTTCTGGAACCCGAAGGCTGGAAAACCCAGGAAGTTTACGTCAACGGGATATCAACGAGTTTGCCACGCGACGTTCAAGACCAGATGTTTCGCATGATCAGCGGTCTGGAAAATGCCCGAATCATGAGATACGGCTACGCGGTTGAATATGACTTCTGCCCACCGACACAACTCTGGCCGCACTTGGAATCCAAACGAGTCGAAGGACTATTTTTTGCCGGTCAAATCAACGGCACCACTGGTTACGAAGAAGCTGCGGGGCAGGGACTAATCGCTGGATTGAACGCCGCGCGACAAACGGCTGGCAAGACTCCTTGGGTGCCCACGCGCGATCAAGCTTACATTGGTGTGCTTGTTGATGATCTTGTGACCGCTGGCACCGACGAACCGTATCGCATGTTTACTAGCCGGGCTGAGTATCGACTGCTGCTACGACAGGACAATGCGGATCGACGCTTGACACAGCAAGCTGATGAACTGGGGCTGATCAGTGACGAAAGACGCCAACGATTCCAGACCAAAGTTGCCCAGATGGAACTCGGCGTCGAGCTGCTCAAAAAATCAAAGGTCGAAAATATCGCTGCAGATGTGTATCTGAGACGACCAGAAATTGACTGGCCACAAATGTGCGAACGAATCCCTGCACTTGCAGAAATCGAAGCAACGGCGGCCCAACAATGCCTTTATGACATCAAATATGAAGGCTACATCGGCAGGCAGCGCGTTGAAGTGGAACGACAGCAAAGACTTGCGGGAAAACGCATTCCAACCACGTTCGATTACAACACGATTGGTCCGTTGCGGAACGAGGCGAAGGAAAAGCTTTCCAAAATTCGGCCGTTAAACCTCGACCAAGCAAAACGGATCAGCGGCATCACTCCCGCGGATCTTGCCTTAGTTTTGGCGCACATGGAGTCAAAACGGAAGGGCTAGGGAATCTACGATTTCAATGCATTGACGAATAAAACTGGATCAAATGGGGATTTCTTTTTTGGCAAATGCCGAGGCATTTGCCGTTAAACTGTTTAACACTATGGCGTTACGCCATTTCAATCAATCTTGACCTAGCAGCTTGATTCGATAGAATTCGTGACTAAGGCAAACTTGGCAAGGCAGCGAGGCTCGGAGCTTCCTGCCACCTGCGTCCTTCACGCAAATAGCAGCGAGATGTGCTAGTGCGGTAGGACAGGGAGTTTGCTACAGGTAATGAACTCCGGTTCGCCAACCTTTGGGTGCGATGGAATCGCAACATCGGCTGCCAGCCGCAGTGGGATCTGAAAGAAGTCAGTCTCTATTACCTGAAATACCGCTCAGCAAGGTCTCTAACCGGATTGTGCCGAGCACGACATTCTGAAACGGCTAGTCATGCAGGGAGGGTGGTTTCCGCCATGACCACAAAAACGGTCTTCACGACAGGCGAAGCAGCCAAAATTTGTAAAGTTAGTCAGCAGACGATTATTCGTTGTTTCGACAACGGTTCTCTGAAGGGCTTTCGCGTTCCCGGTAGCAAATTCCGCCGCATTCCTCGTGAGCAGCTTTATATGTTCATGAAAGAAAATGGCATCCCCACGGATGCTTTGGAAAGCGGCAAGAAGAAGCTTCTGATCGTAGATGATGATCAGGATTTGGTCGATTTGATCAAAGACGGCTTTGAACGCGATGGTCGGTTTGACATCAGAACTGCCAACAACGGATTTGACGCCGGGATGGGAGTCAAAGAATTCAGACCTGATTTGGTGATCTTGGATGTGATGCTTCCGGATATCAACGGCAAAGAGGTCTGCCAACGGGTCCGCAACGATCCGTCGATGGACATGGTCAAAATTGTCTGCATCTCCGGTATGGTCGAACACAGCAAGGTCGACGCCCTCAAAGCTGCAGGTGCGAACGATTTCATGCAAAAGCCGTTCGCGATTGATGATCTGATCAGTCGTGCGTGTGACCAGCTTGAGATTGAACGCAGCGTGGTCGGCTAGCGTGGAAAGCGAGCAGTCGCTGCCACGCATGCAGACGAAACAGACAAGGTTCGATTCGTTCGACCCTGTTGGCTCGAACCGTGTGATGCGTAGAAGCCATATCACTGAGAGGACAAGTCCAATGGGGTTATTACCCTGTTTGCGGCGTGGTTCCGAACGGTGGTGGTTGCCACAGACGGAGCGTTCCACCGACGCCATCGGCCACTTATTGCTGATGGATCGGCGGAGCGGCAGCGGCAACAGTCCACCGCTGAACGGAGCTATCCGGGATCGGGTATGCCGAGCGCTGCAAAGCGATCCGGCGTACTTCATCTATGCCGCGCTGACTTATTCCGGTCCTGCACCGGTCGAATTGGATCAACTCGCGACATGGCATGCCCACACCATTACTGAGCAAATTGCCAGCGGTGATGCTTATTTGGGTGCCCCACAGATCACACCCACCATTGAAAAACGGTGGAGAAAGCTGACCGACCACTTTCGCACAATTCCCACCAGCAGATGGATGGAAGATGCACCTCTATGGTTAGAAGTGACGGGCCCCCAAGTATCCAACACATGGCGTGAGCAGTGGCCACTCGTAAGATTTGATTCCGCGAGCCTCGCTGCAACACCACCGAGCAATAATCATTCAGTACTGCAGGAACTGGCTCGCTCAGTTCAGCATCAAAAATCTCTTGAAAGTGCCTTTGACGCGAGATTGCATCAGGAGAAGTTGGCAGCGATTAAACAACTTGCCTATGGCCTAAGTCACGAGATCAACAACCCCCTCGCAAACATTTCAACTCGTGCTGAACAGTTGCAACGTGGAGAGGCAGATCCCAATCGCACTGCGACACTGCAAAGAATCATTGATCAGGTATATCGTGCACATGAGATGATTGCGGACCTGATGTTCTATGCCAATCCACCAGAACTCGAGCGTCAGACCTGCTTACCTAGCAACTTGCTTGCTGAGGTATCGGGCTCGTTCACGGAGGAGGCTGAACGGCAATCCATTCAAATTCAGATTTCCACCGAAGGCAGCGAGGCTTATCGCCCCGAACCTGAAATACAGGCAGATGCGACGATGATCTCGGAGGCGATCCGAGCGCTCATTCGCAACGCGATCGACGCCATCGGGTGTCAGGGAACGATCGTGCTGTCGCTAAAAATCGATCGTGAAAACATCGCGATTGTTGTAGCTGACAGCGGCCCTGGGCTTTCCGAGCAGGCCCGAAAACACGCCTTTGATCCGTACTTTAGTGGCAGGGAGGCCGGACGTGGCTTAGGACTGGGATTATGCCGAGCTTACCGCATCGCCAAGCTGCATGAGGGAGACGTTTCACTTGCAAGTGGGCCCTCTGGTTGCGTTGCGACTCTCACTGTACCGGCAAAGCAAACGGCCTGATCTTACGAGGTCCAAAAGGTAGGCAAGGATTCGAAGCTTGCCGACTTGGATGCTTGGTGGATCTGATGAAAAGCAGGTTTTCACATGGCGAAACCACAATTCCCCTCTTCGGCATCGCCCGCTGGTCGATTCACCTTGGATCGCGGATAATCTGCTTTCTATCGTGAACTGTCATTTTCGTACATTTTGCTGGGTAACTCATGCTCGATTCAGCTCAAGAAGTTCTGCAACTTCAATCGAGGGGTGATGCGACCGCTGTGGAGATCGCAACATCCGCGATCGATAAGATCGAAGCCACGCAGGAGAGCATCAATGCTTTCACCCATATTAATCGCGAATTAGTACTCTCAGCTGCGGAATTGGTTGACCAGAAACGACGCAACGGTGAACCACTTGGACCCTTGGCCGGAGTCCCAGTGGCTGTGAAAGATGTACTTTGCACGCACGATATGCCGACCACTTGTTCTTCGAACATGCTTCGTAATTTTCGCCCTCCCTACGATGCCACCGTGGTCGAAAAACTCCGCAAAGCTGATGCGATTATCGTCGGGAAAACGAACATGGACGAGTTTGCCATGGGAGCAAGTACTGAGACCAGTGCTTTTGGGAACACACGAAATCCATGGGATGTGTCTCGTACGCCTGGGGGCAGTAGTGGAGGCGCGACGGCCTGTGTTGCTGCAGGTACGGTGCCTTTGAGCCTCGGAACAGATACGGGAGGATCGATTCGGCAACCTTCAGGTTTCTGTGGCGTCACTGGCCTGAAACCTACCTATGGCCGGGTCAGTCGTTATGGCCTGATCGCTTTTGCAAGCAGCCTTGATCAAGTTGGCCCTATTGGTTGGTCGGTACAGGATGTCGCTTTACTGCTTCAGTGCATCTCTGGCTATGAGCCGCGCGACTCGACTTCGCTGAATCACGCAGTTCCCGATTACCAATCAGCTCTACAGTCGAGTGATTTACGGGGAATGAAAATCGGTATTCTGCGTGAAGCTTTGGATGTCGACGGAGTTGACGAAGTGGTCCGCAAAGCCGTCCTCGCTTCAACCGAAGTTTTTCGCGACGCCGGTGCTGAGATAGTCGATATCAGCTTGCCGCACAGCAAGTACTGGGTGCCGACCTACTACGTGATCGCTCCCTCCGAAGCCAGCAGCAATCTGTCTCGTTTCGATGGAGCACATTATGGACACCGTGCCAGGCAATTGGCACCTGAAAAAGCGGAGTCACTGGGTCCCTTGGTAGCAACCTACTGCCAAAGTCGTGCGGAAGGGTTCGGTGCCGAAGTGAAACGACGCATCATGGTTGGAACCTACGCGCTTAGTGAGGGCTACGCCGACCAATACTACAATCAGGCACTCAAGGCGCGACGCCTGATCAAAGGTGATTACGACGCCGCTTTCTCACAGGTTGATCTTCTGCTTGGCCCAGTGTCACCAACTCCGGCTTTTCCGCTGGGTGAAAAGGTTGACGACCCGCTGCAGATGTATCTTTGCGATCTCTTTACAGTTGGTGCCAACCTAGCAGGTATCCCGGCGATTTCTTTACCTGCTGGCAAAGATGCGTCGGGACTGCCGTTAGCAATCCAACTACAGGCCCCTGCATTGGAAGAAACGCGTTTGCTTTTCGCTGGTGCTGCCTATCAGGCAATGACCGATTTTCACAAACTTCGCCCCGATACTTTCGAATCCTGAAATCTCATGACGCTCAGCGACGGTTATCCCACTGAAACCATCATTGGTCTCGAGGTACATGTTCAACTCAAGACGCAGACCAAGTTGTTTTGCAGTTGCAGCACACGTTTCGGTGCTCCACCCAACACGCAGGTATGCCCTGTCTGCCTAGGTCTTCCCGGCGCGCTACCGGTAATGAATGAGCGTGCGATCGACTTGGCGATCCGAGCCGGCCTCGCAATCGATTGCTCGATCCCGCCCATGACAAAATGGGATCGCAAGCAGTATTTCTATCCGGACCTCCCCAAGGGATACCAGATCAGCCAATTCGATCTTCCTATCTGCGCTGACGGTTTTCTTGACATTACCGACGAGGCTGATCCCGAAAAAACTCGCCGAATCGGCATCATCCGTGCGCACTTGGAAGAAGATGCTGGAAAGAGCATGCATGACGAGGCGACTGGGCGCAGTGACTCACGCATCGACCTGAATCGCTGCGGAACACCCTTGCTCGAAATCGTCAGCCATCCTGATTTGCGATCGGCGAGCGAGGCTAAAGAGTACTTGGATGAACTTAAGTTGCGAATGACGCATCTTGGCGTGTCAGACTGCGAGATGCAGGAGGGTAGTCTTCGCGTTGATGCCAACGTCAATCTGCACATTGACGTTGATGGCAAAAAAGTCGCGACACCGATTGCTGAAATCAAGAACATGAATAGCTTTCGAGCCGTCGAGCATGCAATCGAACACGAAGTTGACCGCCAATACGATGCCTGGGAAGAAACAGGCAAAACGATTGAGGAGGAAGCCAAGACAACACGTGGCTGGGATGATGCAAAGGGAAAAACATTCCTCCAACGTGAGAAAGAAGAGTCGGCGGATTACCGCTACTTCCCCGATCCAGACCTGCTGCCCATTCGCATCCCGCAGGGACGTGTGGACGAAGCCAAAGCTAACCTTGGTGAACTACCCGCCGAAATTTGCCAGCGTTTGCAAACGCAATACGGCATCAAGTTGTACGATGCGAATGTCATCGTGAAACAAGGTCGAGAGCTGATCGAATATTTTGAGGTTGCTGCTACCAAGTCCGGCGATGGGAAACGCACCAGTTCGTGGATCCAACAGGATGTAATGCGGACACTCAACGAAACCCAGGCCAACATTGAAGAATTTGCTGTCAACGCTGAACAACTGGGTGATTTATTAAAACGCGTTAGCCGAGGTGACTTTGATAATGCACGAGCGAGAGATGTTTTTGCGCACTTGCTAAGGACCAACGATTCGGTCGAAGAAGCAATCAAGAGTCTGGGTATTGAATCAGTCGATAGCAATGAAATTGAGGTGCTTTGCCGGGAATTGCTGGACGCGAACCCACAAGTCATCGATGATGTGAAAAGTGGAAAGCAGCAAGCCGTCGGGGCATTGATTGGCCAAGCCAAGAAAAAGAATGCCAATGCAAACCCAAAGCAGGTACGGGAAACCTTACTTCAACTAATCGAACAATCCTGACGTGTCATCCAATTCAAGGCTCACGCGGAATGAAGGAACATCCCCATGGTCGATTCAAATGACACGTCCCTCAGTAACAACAAGCAACAACGCGACTGGGGCTTCTACTGCATTATTGCGTTCATTGGATTGATTGCTGCCTGGCTTTTATTGATGCCGTTGATCCCGGGAATCTCGAAGCACTCGTTGCAACGGTTTCATCTTCGGACCCCATCGTTTTCGGTTTGGGCTGCACAATTCCCCGTCCCGTCGATGTACAACTTTGCGAACCAATACAAAGTTGAACAATACCCTCCGGGCTTCGTCATGATGATCATCGACGAGAACTGGAGATACGCTAATCACTTTCCAGCAAGAGTGATTACCTTCTTTGCCGGCAGGTCTGAATTTTTATTCTCACAGCAGGATCGTTGGTTTACCCTCAAATCATCCTACCGTGGTCAAGTCCTCGAATCAAAGTTTCACCTCGAAGCTCAAGCAGAAGGTGGCTACAAACTGATTCGCATTGACGAGCTTGAGGAATCGCTATGAACAAAATCACTCAGGCGTTCCAAAGACTGCAGTCCGCCGGGCTCAATCGACCTCTCGCTGCCTACCGACTTGTTCAGGCGGCAATCCTGACCAGCCTTTTCTGGAAGTGGGAGTTTTTTCTCCAAGCCAACAGCATTTACGCGACCATCCCCGTGGAAGACCCATTCTTTCCTGACTGGTTGAGGTCTGTCACTACGATTCGATTTGCGTTCTGGGTGTCTGCGTTGGCAACAGCAATCAGCCTGATCACCTCAACCAACCTGCTGCGGAAAATATGCAACTGGCTAGGCTTTGTTGGAATCAGTCTCATGTGTGTCCATCAAGGAAGTTACAACGACATGACTTTCGTGACGATTTGGTGGTGCTGTCTGTGGTCCGTTTGGTTAGCTCACCGGGTGGAAACGGATCAGCAAGAACTGCTGATCCGCCGGGCTGCCTTCTTGTCCCGTCTGATCATCTCGTTAATTCTGCTTGGTGGTGCAGCCGGAAAATGGACTCCCGAATACTGGTCTGGGGAAGTGTTATTTGACATCTACTTTGTCGACCGTGACTTTTGGGTATTTAACTACCTGCGGGACAACTATGAACCGAAAGAATTGCAGGAAATCGCGAAGTGGTATAGTAGGCAAATCGTGGTCGTTGAAACAATCAGCGGGATTGGCTTGTGGGTACTGCCAGCACGCTGGGCCGCCTTGGTGGGCACCATCATCCTGTCAGGAGTAGTGATCCTTTCCAACTGGTACCTAGGCTCGGTCATCGCGTGCCTGATTGGCCTTGCGAGTGTCGGCTTCTTTGTACCTCGCCGCCCCCGCAACTCAGTCACGCCTCTAGGTTCAGCGACAGAAACCCCAGCGGCGAACTGACTTTGCGTTACAGGATTCCCTTAGTGCTGGGAATCGCATTACTGCGAGGATCATCTTCAGCCGCCATACGTACTGCACGAGCAACAGCCTTGAAGACGCACTCTGCAATGTGGTGAGCGTTGCGTCCATGATGCAGAACAACATGGAGGTTGCATTTCGAGTTGGCCGCGAAAGACTGCCAGAAATGCTCGACTAACTCAGCATCAAAAGTGCCGATTTTGGCCGCGGCAATGGGTGCCTGATACTCAAAAGCGTAACGCCCACCCAGATCCACTGCAGCAGTGACAAGGCACTCATCCATCGGAAGTGTGAAGTGCCCATACCTTCGAATCCCTGCACGATCACCGAGCGCCTGATCCATTGCCTGACCTAAAGCAATCCCGATATCCTCGCATGTGTGATGATCATCAACATGCAAATCGCCCACCGCAACCACGGACAGATCGATCAAAGCATGCTTGGAAAAAAGATCCATCATGTGGTCAAGAAAACCGATTCCTGATTTACGCGTTCCAGCCCCATCGCCATCCAAATCAATCGACAGCTGAATGTCTGTTTCTCCGGTCTTACGGTCGACCGAGGCAGTGCGAGTCATGTGATTACCAGAATAACAAGAGTGTGAATATCCAAACGATGAGAGACGTCTAAGCCAGATAGCGTTCAATGATCAACAGGCAGGCGTCGATCTGCTCATCTGTACCCACAGAAACCCGCAGACCATCTCCCCAATCCGGGAATTGCATGTATCGAACGAGAATCTGATTTTTCTTCAGGAATTCGTAAAGTTGCTGATGTTTCCCATTGGGGTGTTGGCACCAGACAAAATTTGCATGAGAGGGCACCACATTAAAACCTAGGTCGCTCAGTCGCCCCGCCAATCGGCTGCGTGTGGCATTCATTTTCCCTTGAACTTCCTGCAGCCAGTCCCCACAGCCCATAGCAGCCGTCGCAGCAGCAATCGACAGACCGTCACAATTGTAGCTATCCTTGATTTTGGCCAATTCAGCGATCACGTCTGGCTGTGCTACAAGAAAACCAAATCGAATCCCGGCCAACCCATAAGACTTACTGAGGGTTCTTGTGACCATGATTCGCTGGTTTTGTTGAACAAGATCTAGACAGTTGTCCTCGGCAAAATCCGCATAGGCCTCATCAACTATCAAAGGACAATCGAGTGAGTCTGCCAACTGGGACACACGATTCGGACTGACAACTGTGCCACTCGGGCTGTTGGGATTAGGCAACAGTACGAGCCGCAGGTCTTTATCTGACTTGCCAAAAGCTTCTGGAAGAGACCAATCATCGTCGAAAGCGACCTGTTCCCAAGCGGCGCCTTGAATATCAGCCAACGTGCGGTAGAGAACGTAACTCGGATAGGGCAAACGCAACTTTTGCCCTTCGCCGACAAAGCCACGCACGAGTAATGTCAAAATTTCATCACTTCCGTTGCCCGCCAGGACCCACTCGGGCCCAGGTAGATTCAATTGCTCAGCCGCAGCCCTCCGGAAGGCAGTCGCCATGGGATCGGGATATCGGTTCAGTGGGCCGCCTGCGGCCACCCTGATCGCATCAACCACCGCGGGCGGTGGCGGGTATGGATTTTCATTCGTATTCAGCTTGATGTACTTCCCTGGCGGTGGTTGTTCACCGGGCGCATAGGCCATCATGCGGGCGAGGGCAGGGCGGAAGAGAGACTTGTCAGCCATGATGGAGTGGGGCTTTTGTCAGCCAGTCTGGGTCAGTTCGCCAAAAAAAAATCGGCGATGCGGGTTAAAAACACGGAGCTAAAACGGAACGCATTGGGTTGAATTCGAGGTGTCTGACTCAAGACTCACGAATCGTCACACTTCTGGCGTGAGCTGTCAGCCCTTCCTTGTTCGCAAGTCGGACAACATCCGGGGCAATCTGGTTCAGCGCTGCTGAATCAAATTCCGTCACGCTACCGCTTCGCAAGAAGCTGTTGCTGCACAATCCTGCGGCCCAAGTGCAGGTGCCGCCGGTGGGCAGGACGTGGCTGGGACCAGCTGCATAATCCCCCAATGCTACTGGCGTGTGGTGCCCAAGGAAGGCGGCGCCACTATTTCGAATACTGGCGATTTCGTCACGCGGATTTCGCGTCTCAATGTGCAGATGCTCTGGCGCAAACTGGTCAGTCAGCTCACATGCGTGAGCTTGATCACGAACGAGGATCAAAGCTCCGAACGCTTCCAGGCTATCGAGCGTCAGTTGGTTGCGTGTCAACAAATCCAACTGCCTTACCAATTCTTCTTGAACCGCATCAATCAACTTCTCATCCCACGTGATGAGGATCGCAGAACCCGGCGAGTGCTCTGCCTGAGCCAGCAAATCTGCTGCAACAAAATCGGCTCTCGCCGTCTCATCCGCAATGACAATCACCTCGCTTGGACCGGCAAAGGAATCGATATCCACGACACCGTAGGCTTCTTTTTTCGCGAGAGCGACAAACAAATTGCCTGGACCCACGATCTTATCGACAGCTGGAATCGCATCGCAGCCATAGGCCAACGCTGCGACGGCCTGTGCGCCACCCACCCGATACACTTCACGCAAGCCGAGTTCATGACAGGTCGCCAGCATATCCACGTTGTAGGCGCCAAACTTCGTCGGCGGTGCCACGATTGCAATCTCTTTTACGCCGGCAACCTGAGCAGGAACCGCGGTCATCAGCACGGTTGATGGGTACGCTGCTGCACCGCCAGGCACACAAACGCCAATCCGATTCAACGGAAGGTATCTCTGCGTGAGAGTCACCCCGGGACGCGGTTGAACCGTTACATCAGAATGCAGAATCGCCTGCTGAAATTCTGCAACGTTGTCTCGTATCCGCCGGACGGAGTCCA
>Ga0315320_10001210_pt1 | contig 21478 bp, 22 predicted proteins | sample M140m21515metaG_FD_203458 | JGI IMG/M metagenome (GOLD analysis project Ga0315320, IMG submission 203458) | Ammonia-oxidizing marine archaeal communities from Monterey Bay, California, United States - M1 40m 21515 | ecosystem: Environmental > Aquatic > Marine > Coastal | place: USA: California... | reverse complement strand
CCTTAAAGCCACGTGAAGCCATATTCTTGGGATAGGACATGGGTACAAAATATTTTTTATTCAAAAATCTATTTTATATATCAAGAATAGATTAGTCTTCCTTCCATTCCACCTGCTACCTCAATAACTTGACCTGTGACATGTCCTGAAATAACATCTGAAGAAAGAGATACGCAAACTTTTGCTACGTCTTCTGGTGTTGCTAATTTTTTTAGGGCCATTGTTGCTGTGGCAAGATTTACTGTATTATCATCAATTCCTTGTTCTACTTTTTTTGGAGTTAATGTCCATCCTGGTGCAACAGCATTCACCCTAATATTACCAATTGTTGCTACTTCATTCTTTAGACTCATCAAGAGCCCAGAAGTTATTGCTCCTTTTGCAGCTGCGTAATCAGAATGGCCAGCTTCCCCATATATCCCTGCGGTAGATCCGATAAGTACCAGAGATCCTGTACCACTCTTTTTTGCATTCAATAGAAATTGTCTGGCTGTATTTATTGTAACACTCAGATTATTTTGTACGGTAGACTTCCACCTATCCATATCCATTTTCCAAAGAGGAGTTGGTTCTGGGGGATAATATCCTGCATTGGCAATACAAATATCTATTCTACCATATTTTGAAACTATTAATTCAAACATAGTAGCAGTATCACTTTCCATGCACAAATCTGCTCCCACTGCAATTCCGCCAATCTCATCTGCTAGTAGGTTAGCATTTTCTTCTGAGTTATTGTAATGAATTACTACATTAGCCCCTTCGGATGCAAATGCTCTACAAATTGCCTGACCAATACCTCCGGCTCCACCAGTAACTAAAACAACAGAATCTTTGAGTCCTGTATCCATCATTTATACGAATGAGTATTTCTACTTAGTATGCTCGGAAAAATTAAATTGGAATAACTAATCCAATATAGCAATAATGAGTATTCATAAGTGAGTATGGTGTCTTAGTCATATGAGAGCGATACCTACAGATTTAGGAGTAGCTGCATGCATTGTAAAAGATAGTAAAATATTACTTGTAAAAGAATCTAGAGGTTCGAAGGCTGGTTTTTGGGGCATGCCCAAAGGTGCTGTTGATAAAGGAGAATCTCCCTCTAAGGCGGTACTTCGTGAATTGAAAGAAGAGTGTGGAATTGCCGGCAAAGTGAAAGGATTAATCGCCATTAGAGAAAGAGTCAACAATAGCATACCAGGTATTTTTATCGCTTATTCTGTAACAATTGATGAATATGAAATTAAGATTGATCCTGATGAGATTTCTGAATATGGATGGTTTGGTATATCTGATTTTGATAATATTGAATGGATAAGTAAAGCAATGAGAGATATTGCTATTAGTTCATTGGATGGTAAGATTCTAAATTTGACAGACTATTCTAGTGAGAGAAAGGAACATTATTTTGTTTTTTCTTAACTACATTTATTCAAAATGTGATCCCCATTTTTTCCGCCATTGGAGGCATCTCTCCTGTTTTAGCATAATAAAATAATGAGGCACGATTTACAGAATCTACAGTTGTGAAAAATAGTGTTACGAAGCCAAATATGAAAATAAATAATATTACTCCGGTAATAAAGCCATACTCTCCTAAGAAAAATAATGGTGAGCACATAAGTATAACCAGCATACTAACGAAGAATTGTATGATTCCGATACCTCCTGTTGCACCTGCGTTCTCTCCCCAAGTTGATTTGAATAAATGAGGGCTCTCCTTCATACTGTCAAAAACTCCATTTTTTTCTAAAACCATACTAGGTACTACAAAGAATGTTAACATCCACCATGCTGCTCCTAGAATGAAGTTAGCTATCATAGCGACTGCAGCCAGGGGAGATTTTTGATTTTGTGCTGTTGACTCCAATATTTTTAGAATTACTCCTACTGTGCCAGAAATTAGTCCCCAAGCAAATATACTTGGTAGACATTTCATGGCTTGATTTATTCCGTATGAAAAACTAGGATTAGAGCCACTTGATAATCTTTCATGAGCACTAGCTATTATTGCTGAATTCCAAAATACAGTAATAATAGAGACGAGCATATAGCCTACGAAAACAATGGCCAAGGTTGCAATAGCGACTGCATCTTCTTCGGCCTCAGGATTGTCCGAGGAATCGGCTAATACATCAAGGCCGATAGTTCCTGATATAATAGCTATAGAGACTCCCAATGACAAAATCATAGAAATAAATGTGTAAATAATTAATTCGGGATCTGCACGTACAACAGACATTCCTAGTTTAGTCATCTTCCAACCTCTTCCCAATCTATTAAAAAAACCTAAATTTTGAGTTGTGGCCATACTCTGCATGATGGTTTGGAGATGCTTTATAATGTTAATTATTCCTATGTTAATTAAATCAAGTGATTTATTTATTTTTAGTTATTCTTCCTCATGTTTGATGATTAAAGTATTTTCTTTTGAATTACTCTGGAAATGAAATAATAATAACAAAATCATTAAAATTGGCATTAAAAGTAGGAATATACCAATAATATCAGAATTAGTAAAAAAACTTGGTAAAGTAATTGATGGTCCCATTATGAAACCAATAATAAACATTGAAATAAGTAATAATAACAAACTAAAATCATTGCGCGTTAATTCTAATTTTCCTTCATTAAATGGTCCTTTCTGATATATAATTGTAAGAATTAAGATCAAACCAATTATTAAAAATAATAAGGGAACAATAAAAATTCCATCTTCTGAGAATGATTCAGAGTTTGTTTCTAGGTTCAATATAATCTGAGTACATGATACTATTATGACGATAGATAATAATCCAACCATTGCGAAATTCCTTTGAACATTACTTTTACTCATAGATATCCCTCCATTTTTACTAATTCTACTCTTTTTCCCATTCCATCGCGTACACGCCTAACAAGACCGTCACGCTCCATACTCGAGAGTAACCTACTAGCTTTAGAATTAGTAAATCCTCCTTGACGTACTAATTCTGCCTGCCACATATTGTTATCATTTGATTGTAATATTGTAACTACCGTTTTTTCTGCTGATGACAGTAATGGTAATTTTTTTATCGATTTTGCATCTATGTGTTCTTCTTTTTGTGAGGTTTTTTGAGGATTTTTATTTTTTAATAACCAAGTCATAGATACACCAATAAGTACTCCTATACTTGTCAAAAATAATGAATAAATAAGGTATGGTACTATATCGTCAAAAGATGTTGAAGAGATTGTAAAAGGAACTAATATTAGAAGTATTAACATGAATATAGCCATCCCCAGCGTTAACTTGGCGATTTGTTCCATGGAGTCTGATGAATAAGATAATTCATCATTAGTCATATTATCACGAAGGCCAATTGTAATTCAAATGTTGGGTGACTATGTGTAATAACCGCCCAACATTTTCCTTTGAAAACTATATTCAATTACACGCTTTTTCTGTGCAAGACCAATTGCCGTCAAAGCATGTACATTCATTACAACCATCTGAGCTTGCTCTTTGCTCTCCATCGAGGCAAACTGGGTTAGAACAATCTTCTTTTGATGGCCAAGCACAATATGACTTATTGTCTTCAACAGTCCAATTTCCTGATCTAGATTCACATATTTCTTGTGTTACATCAAATCTTGTAAAATCAGTACGGTTTAAATCATCAAGGTCTAAGTCAAGGTCTAAGTCATTTCTTTCAAAATTATCACTAATTCTTGCTATTAGTCCCATATCTTTTCTTTGATTATTTTTACCTTCACGGTTGCAATCCTCTCCATCGTAACACTCTTGGTAGTCTACATGGCGATTGGCCATTTCTTCACCTATGTTATTCAAAATTGAATTGAATGTACGACGATCATCGTGAGTGGCTGCTAATCCCGCACAATCACTATGTGAAATACAATATGAAATTGCGATTGCTCCATTTTCAACCATGCTCATTTTATCTATGAGTTCTTCTTCACCAAAATCATTCCATTCATGGTGCATAGGATGGTGTTTCATTTTCTTTTCTTTTGAATCCGAGTTTAAACGTTCTTCACCTTCTTTTTCCATTTCTTCCAAATTAGCTTTCTTCTCTTCCCAATCTGGTTTCTCGGCTTCCCAATTAGCTTTCTTCTCTTCCCAATCTGGTTTCTCGGCTTCCCAATTAGCTTTCTTTTCTTCCCAATCTTCCATATCTAGATTTGCTTCCTTCATCATGGGGTTTGCTCGAGAATCCATGGAAAATAACATTTCAGTAAGTACTTCAGAATCTGCATCACAATCTATATTGTCTATGCAAAATTGTAATGCAGTAGTCAATATTCTATTTCCTTCCATTCTTTTTTGTAAGTGCATTTCTCTGTCTTCATCAGATATGTCCACTTTATCGGATAAAAATGATTTAAGTTTGCCTTTTAATCCTTTTTCATTCTTTTCTAATTCTTCCCATGTAGCATCCCCGACAGCATCATCAATTACTCCTGCATATGGGCTATCTTCGGCATATCGCGGTTCAACAAAATCATCTACACTTGTACTAACAGATGCACCTGCCAAGAGTGAAATAACAGCGAGTGCTAAAATTATACTGAAAGATCTTTTTTGTCGATTACTTTGTCTCATATCTTCATTCATTTTTTGTCACCTTGATTCACACTAAGATGCAAAACCATATCAAAATGTTTGAAAAATGCTTAATAATTTATGAAAAACCCCGCAAAACAATTATCTCCTACTAGATAGAAGAGTGGCGGACCCACCGCGATTTGAACACGGGTTAAAGGCTCCGCAAGCCCCTGTGATATCCAGGCTACACTATGGGTCCAGTGACTTGAGCGAGTGATAACTTCTGTTTAATCTCGACGGTTTATTTTTATATTATTGTGATTATAAATGATAATATCTACGTCATAATGAAATGTTACGACGATTTCCAAGTTGTGTGAATCCACAGAAACACATGAAAGTTGGCATAATTGGCGTTGGCAACATGGGCTCTGCATTAGTTAGAGGCATTATTAACCAAGGAGTTATTAATAAAAAATCTGTCATTGTCTGCGATGTTGATCACAATAAAGTGAATATACTTTGCAAAGAGTTGGGTGTTCTTGACGGGATTAGTGCAAAAAATATTGTCAATTTATCAGATTTAGTTATACTGGCATCTAAACCTCAAAATATCACAAGCCTTCTAGAGGAGCTCTCTAATGAGATAAAATCTAGCCAAACTGTGATGAGTATTGCTGCTGGTATTACAACCTCTTCAATAGAAGAACATCTTTCTGAAATTCCAGTTATACGAGTTATGCCTAACCTTCCTGCTTTAATTGGCGAAGGAATGAGTATCTTTTGCAGAGGATTATACGTAAATGATATTGATGTAGATAGAGTAATTACCGTTCTGGATGCTGTTGGGATTTATTCAGAATCCTCTGAAGAATTGATGGATTCGGTTACGGCATTAAGCGGTACTGGTCCTGCATATATATTCCATACAATTGAAGCAATGATAGAGAGTGGAATTGAAATGGGCATGACCAAAGAAGTGTCAGAGGAGTTGGTTTTACAAACTGTATTTGGATCTGCATTACTTGCCATGAAATCTAATCTTAGCCCCACTGAACTTCGTAAAGATGTGACATCTAAAGGAGGAACTACAGATGCGGCCATAACTCATCTTGCAGATAATAACTACAAAAAAATTGTCATTGATGCCATTCTTGCAGCAAAAGAACGATCGAAAAAACTTGGAGATTCAAAATAACTTACTGAATATTATAAAATATTTTATTATGAAAGATGAATCACAAACCGATGAACCATGCAAAGCTGAATAATGTCATTAAAATGATAGCAAGAATCCCCCAGGTGAGTATCCCATATGCTAGTGGTTTTCTATTTGTTCTAAAACCCCAAATAGCGCCTACTATAACCGTTATAGGCCATATCATACAAGTAACATAGAATAAAATATCTGAGTCTCCAGGATTTCCATCTCCTTCAAAATAATAGTGAACATAAGTGGGCCTTGGCGTTTCAGATTTGAGTGCAACATATACATCATCTTCTACAACCCTAACATAAACCACTATATCTTCGGGTGGATTATCGTGGATATCTGTAACATACCATATCATTCCTTCTTCATCCGTAATTTGATTTTGATGTATCTGTGCGCCATTTCCTGAGATATAAGAGCTCCATTCATAAGAACCATCTTTGTAACTGGATTCAATATTTAAATCCCAGAAGGTTTGGTCTGCAAAAATACTTTCAAATCTCGAGGAGAGGTCGAAAATATAAACCTCAAAATATTCACTATCAATTGTTACATCTTCACTCTTTTCAGCATAATTGGAATATTCTTCATTTAAAATATTAAATTCTGAAATTGAGATTATCAGTATACTGATTATACTCAGAACTAAAGGAATTAAAATAAGACCTATCAAAAACCAAACCCAAGGAGATTTTTGTGATGAAATATCAATATTATTATTGCCCCAATATTTTATATTCTTGTTGTTGTTATTTTGATTAATAGACCCTGAAAGAATATTTTCTGCTTTTGCAGGTCCACCGATAAATATTGAAGAAGGTCGATCAGATGGAAGATCTTTCGCTTGTTTATCTTCTTCCATATAGTATGTCGCAAATATGATAAGACATGAGTGTTTTCATTTATATGTTATGAAAAAAACTATTTAATTTTAAAAACGAATAAAATACTATCATATAAAAAAACATATATAAACAAATTTATTTAATAAAATTTTAAGTACTCATAATAAACCCTAATTTCATGTCTAATGAAAGTGACACAAGCCTAACGCCGTACATGTTGATAGCAGGACCGATACTCCTAATGGGAGCATTTATTCTCTGGCCAGCAGCAGATTATGTAGGTACACGAGGTTCCGATTCTCTGGCACAAGAAGCAGATACACTGATGCCTTTACTGATTGCTGCATCATTAGGAACAATGGTAATGTTTGGAGGATTATATTTATTAAATTCAGAAATGATGGCAAATGCAGATGGTATGAATAAACAATTACTTACAGTAGGTAGTATACTAATTATTGCCTCATTAGTAGCTTTTATCATGGGCATGGGTAGTAATGTCAGTGTAATCAATGCAGAAAATACGGATATTGATGCTGTTGATCCAGTAGGTACATATGAAACTGAGGCGGATCAAAAAGACTCACAACAAAATTACTTTGATACCGGCTCTACTGCTTGGCAAATGTCTCCTGTAACATGGGGCCTAGCTATGATTATAATTGGCTTTGTGGCTTTCTCTTCTCAGCGACCTGAGGGTGCCATGGGATTCGTACTTCCGAGTCTGATGGCTGTAGGTACAGCCTTCCTTGCGGCTCCAATACTCAATGAACCAAGTTTCTTCAATATAATATTCCCAGTTGTAATGATTTTCCACATAATCATTGGTGGACTATTGTTGTCAGGAAATCTAGCAGTTCCAGGGTCTGAATAATTAATTCATAAATTTATTCAGGCATAAGATAATTTGTTACCTTGTTGTACAATTTTCTTCTTGGAATTAGAGATTAGCCATTTTGGAAATCCTCCAGTTTTGGAGTATCCTAAGATTTCTCGTAAGTCTTCAGACCAACCTGCTTTCCATTCATGTATATTCTCATCTAAGCCCAATATTGGTCGAGCTAGTTCTGATTGGATATGTGATGCAACTACTGCATTACCTGAAGATAAGAGGCTATTAACCACAGTATTAACTATTTCAAGATTTGATTTTATTTGTTGTTGTTTAGTTTTTGGTTTATTTTGTGATTTTTTAAGATTGGTGAATTCCCTTTTCCTTACATATCTTTCTAGTTCTGCAACATTAGTGTTTAATTTCTGAATAGCGGAGAATATTTGATCAAGAGTAATTTGTTCTTTATTTTGTTTTTTCGTTACTTGTTTCTTTTTCAAACTTGGAAGAATGAATTTATTGTTAACAAATTTGAAACCTCTTAATGTACGTTTATTAATGTCTTTCCAATCTCTATCTTGATATTCCTTCATCTCGTTTCTAAATTTGTCATGTGTAACTATCAGAGCATTTTCAGCAACTGCATAATCGATCCAATAAATGTCTTCCTTTTCTGCAGCAATCAAATGTAATTTATCTTGTTCTATTAAATTGTCTAGAATATTGACATCCCCGACTGTTGTATTAGATTTGCTTTTGGCGACTGATACAGCATATTCATAGGTTGATTGTTTTAAGAAAGCGGTTACTTTCCATCCTTTTTTTTCACAGAACGACATACAATCCTTGAGTCTTTCTGGCCTAGATTGGACTCTTCGTTGACCATCTTCATCTATCATTTCAATTCCAGTGTCATTGTGGAGAATATTTGCTGCATCGATGACGATTTTTCCATATTTATCTTTCATATTTTCACTTACCTTTTTTTAATTCCTGAATAAGAATTGCTAATGCTAAACCACCTGCTGCACCAATTGTACCTGCTAAAATTGCAGAGGAAAATACTTCCGACGAATTAGACTTGGATGATTTTTTCTTTAGTAATTTAAGTTGATAAGCTACCGAAGATTTGGATAATCCAACAATTTTTGCAATCTCTTCCAAAGAGTGGCCTGTACCTCTAAGTTGAACAATCTGTGCAATTTGTTCTTTGGTAGCCATAATATTCCTAGGAACATTTCCTAATTAAATGTTTATATTAAGACTATTTCCTAAAAATAGTCATTATTTAGGAAATTTTAGTATTGATATTGAAATCTTAGTGGCATGTGTTTGAATAATGGTTCATATGAATAGAACTATCTGTAGATTATTATTATTTAATATTAAACTTTGAAGAGTATTTGATATAGAATATTAATAAGTCAAAATTACAGGTGCAGGGAAAAGAAACATATATGATGTAAATTTAATATCGGTTATGAACAAAAAGCTTACAATATTGATAACTATTATGCTTATTTCTGTTTCTTTAGGTGGATGTACTGGAGAAGATGAGGCTAAAATAGAGGAATTGGAGATAAATATTCAAGATAATCAATCGATGATGAATGAATTGAATTTAACCGTAGAAGAATTACAAGGGAATGTTGAACAATTAAATTTAACAATAATTGGATTTGAGGCTGAAATTATAACTCTTCTTCTACAAATTTCTGAATATGAATCATCTATAAATTCACTAAACAATCAGAACGAAACTAATTTAGGATTGATTAATCAATTGTCATTAAATATTTCGAATCTAGAATTAATAATAATCGAATTGGGAGTAGAAATAATTTCTCTTCAAGATGCTAAATCTGTTTTAGAAGTTCAAATTGGAATTTTAGAAAACACCAAATCAGAACTAGAGAACCAATTATCTTCACTCTCTTCAACCAATCAGAATTTGAATACAGAAAATCAAGATTTGAATATAGCTAATCAAGATTTAGCTCTAGAGATTTTACAATTACAAGATTTTGCTGAAACATTGAATAATACTGTTTCAGAACTTCTTAATATCATTTCTATTATAGAAAATAGTACATTAGATATAATAATCGATCGTGGATATATGAAATGTGGAGTCAAGCAAGGTCAATACGGAATGGCTGATATCAATCCAGATACTGGTGAACGATTTGGTCTTGATATATCATATTGTAAAGCTATAGCAGCGGCTATTGGGCTTAATCCTGAAAATGATATTGAATATATTGATTCTGGGGGGTCAAATAGATTTGAATTATTAGCCAATGGAAGTTTAGATGTACTTATTCGTACTACTACCTGGACTGCAACTAGAGATGCAGATCTTAATGCAGACTTTGGTGCTATTAATTTCTTTGATGGTCAAGGTATTCTTGTAAATACCGATGAGTTTCCTGATGCTAGTTCAGCACTTGATTTGGATGGTGCAAGTATTTGTGTCGCAATAGGAAGTACTTCGGCAGGAAATATCGCAGATTATTTTGAAGAAAATAATATGAGTTATCAGCCAGTTAATACTTGGCAGGAAACTTCTGATTTTGTTAATCAAAATTGTGATGCTGTTACAGGAGATATGTCAGCATTAGTTGCAGCAAAATGGGATATAGAACAAAATGGGGCTGCAGATTTTGAAATGGTAATAATGCCTGAATTATTATCAAAAGAACCTTTGGCATCTGTTACAAGAGACTATGATACGGAATGGAATGAGATTGTTTCTTGGGTATGGTATGGAATGATAACTGCAGAAGAATTAGGTATTACTTCAGATAATTATCAAGAAGCAGATACTAACAAACCTACAATAGATAGATTATTGAACGAAAATCTGGGGCTTGGAACTGAGAATAATCCACTTTCAGCCACATGGATGCAATCAGTACTAGAAGAGGTAGGTAATTATGGAGAGGTTTATGATGGTGCTTTTTGCGATGGGAGTTATGATGGATATAGTGGATCAGACTCGATGTCAGGGTGTTTAATTTCTAGATCTGGGACACTAAACGCACTGGTGTCAGAAGGCGGTTTACAGTACTCTCCGCCTATGCGATAATGGTAATTACAATACGATAGGGAGTACAGTCTTCCATCTGGGTTCTGCTAATTTTTTTGAATTTGGACCATCTCGTACTATGTTAGTCTTATGAGTTAAGACTCCATGCATACCATAAACAGAAAATTTTACTCTTAATTCGACGAATCTATCCCTTTCTAGAATAGTCATTTGTTCATCATCCAATTCAATTGTAGAGTTAGACTCTTCATCCCCTTCATTTTGTATTTGTAAAACGTTACCATTCATATCTGCTCTTGGAGAAAAATCATAGTCGCGAGGGTTGTGCATTTTTACTTCTGCATCAATTATCAAACGTGCGCGGATAGAGGCCTTGGTTATCTCAATGGACTTTACCATGTATTGGGCATTGACCTTGAGTTCAAAGCACTTCGCACTCTAAATGCTGAATTATTATATTCCTATTTCACTTATCCTAGGCACTAATATAAGGAAATCGACAATTAATTGCCAATCATTTCCTTGATCTGGGTCTACCTCATCTATCGGTATATCTGGATGGCAATCATCGGCTGTTATTGTCCATATCCAATCTCCTTGGCCAAATCTTTGGCCTGGTTCGTTGAGTAATGAGTATAATAATTCATCAGAAGAATCAGCAGCTATTGTATATCCTGTCTCAGGATAAGAATTCATATTATCTCTTGTAATTGTTGCAGATGAATTCTGTGTTATGTTATCTTGTGAAGTAGCAGAGAAAATATTCCAACCCGATGAGGGAACATTGATGGCCATCGTAAAATTATCTTCTGGCCACATAATTGGTAAAATATCTCTTGCAAGAATTAATGTTGAATTAACACTAATCATCCTAGATGAAGGATGAGGATTGTCGGTTAATTGATATGATTGTCCTTGTTCTAAATAGCCAGACCATTCAAATTCAACATGTTGCTGTTCCCAAACTACTCTAAAAGTACGTGATATTACCATTACAGTCCAAGATGAAGTATTTGAAGCTCCTTTATCATCGGTTACAGTTATTGAACCAGTACGATTTCCTGATTCAGATAATATGAGTTCAGCTGTGATACCTGATGATGAGTCGATATCGTTTGAAGGGTCTCCATCATTATTCGTATCTACTGTGATATCAAAATCCCAAGAAAAACTAATGACACCCCCTTCAGGATCCGTAGAATCGCTAGCATCTAATGTTACTGAGTCGCCTGTTCTAACTACAGTAGGATGTTCATAACTTAGAATTGGAGGAGAATTTACGAATAAGGATACATAAGCAATATCCATTCCTCCTTGATCATTAAGAACTGTTACTTCAATGGAATAGTACCCAGGAATATTAAATTGGTGACTAGCAATACCTTGTTTTGAAATCTTTGTTGCTCCATCGTCAAAATCCCACCTATATTCTTCAATAATTGAAGGATCAGGGGTTGTAGAAGATCTGGCATCAAAATTTACAGATTCACCAGCATTTATCTCTTCTCTATCCGCCGTCAGTTTAGCATTTGGATTTAGATTCGATAGTCCACTACATCCTGCAAGTGAAGTGACAATTAACATTGATGTAATTATCATTGCCAAAGATGACCCAGTGACTTTCATAATACCTGAGGTGGACTCTACACTCATATGCGTGTTGGGTGATAATAAACTTTTCATCCAATTAAGAGAGTTCATGGGTGGCGGCGTTTTCGAGAATACCGGATACAGTATGCTTGGTAATTTTCAAGTTCTAGGATTTGATCTAGAGACCACTGGTTTTGCCGCAAATAAGCACAGAATAGTACAATATGCATTTGTAGGTAGCGATAAAAATGGCAATCATATAAACATCGAATCATTGGTTAATCCGAACATGAGAATTCCAATAGAGACTACTGATATTCATGGTATTTCAGATAAAGATGTAAAAAATATTCCACAATTCTCTGAACATGTCAAAGAGATAAGTGACTTGGTTGAAAAATCTATAATAGTGGGACATAATATTCTTAGTTTTGATTGGCCATTTCTTGAAATGGAATATCTAAGGTGTGGTGTTGAGATGCCGAAACCTTATGCAATAATTGATACATTAGTACTTGCTAGAAAATTCAAAATAGATTATTTAGGAAGTAAGAAGTTGGGTTCTCTGTGTAAAAAATATGGAATATCATTAGAAAGAGCTCATTCTGCTGATGCTGATGCCGGAGCTACTTTACTCTTGTTATGGGAGATAATGAAATCCAATCCTGAAAGATTTCAATCATGGTGGGGAGAATTGGATAAATCAATCTCTGATTGATTTTAATAATGGATTCCAAGGCAGTATTTCTGACCAATCTCCTAGACGTCTAATATCTCCATCTTTACGCGTACTACCAAGAAATAGTGGACCGTTATATCCTTTATTTTGCAACTCTCTTAATTGATTAAGGGGTTGATTGGATAAAAAAGCACCAAAGCTCTTCTCTGATTCCTTCAGTCCACCATCAATACCATCGGGGATCATGATTCTGAAAGAGGCTAGTCCTTCTTCGGCATCAAAATTAATCAAAGTAACAACATCATCGTTGAATGTTTTATGTCTCTTCAGAGTATCATTATGTATTGCAACGTGCCATTTTGGACACCAGGCCTTCCATTCGCAAAAGCCACAACTAAATTCTTGTGGAGTGGCTTCAAATGGATCTTCGGTTAATTCTATTGATTCCCATGCCCTAAACGCATCTTCGGTTACAGATGAACCTGTGGCTTCGTACATTTTCTGATTTGATGTATACCATCCTTCTGTTCTTATTGGAGGGTGATTTGGATTAATTAGTATCAATAAATCTCTATAAAATCGTAATTGTCTATTTACTGTTTCGCTTAAGCTACCTTTAGGTGGTCTACCAGTTTTCAAGTCTACTACTATCCAACCTATTTCATTACCTTGTTGATCTAAATCCTTTAACAAAAGATCTAATCTTCCCATTAACTTTCCACATTTTGAATTTAAAGTCCCTTCGTTAGCTAAAATCATCTTTCTAACTGTATTCCACATTCCTATTGTAATTTCAGAAAGATCTATATCAGTTATTTTCGCTTGTCCTAGAAGCATGAATAGTGCCTTATTCAAACCTTCTTTTGCCTTTGTAAAAGATTTTTTATTCCAACCGGAGTGACGGGATGTCTCAAAAAAAATATTCTTTTGTAATTGCCAATGATTACTTAAGACTTCAGCAGATAATTTTGGAAGCCAATTCTTTTCTGAATTATCCCTATCTGACATGTCAATATTGCAAATATCTTCTACAGAATTATGTACAGCATTACCGATAACAATAGGCATACCTATTTTCCTCGGTAAACCCTGTCTAGATAGCCAATATTTTCGAGGGCATTCCTCATACCTATTCCATGAGGATGGTGAGAGCTGGTATTTTTGTATATCATAACCATTTGGCGGCCCCCATTCTATTACCCGCTCCTCCATAATGCGCCAGAGGAGGTAACGGTTAACAGTGATTTGTTATCACTGGACAATATGACAGAGAGGCCGGTAGTGGAAGTTGATGAAGGGATTGCCCCCACAGGTGCATTAGTAGTGAATTGTTTTCCATCAGTTGGATTTGTAAGTAGTATAGTAGCACATTATTTAATTGAAAAATTAGAATTAAGGTTAGTTGGAGGCGTAAATCACCCTAAATTACCTCCTATGTGCCTAGTTCAGGATGGTAAGCCGTTGCCTCCACTGAGATTTTATGCTGGTGAACCAATTTGTAATCTTGAAAGATGTGATAAAGTAATCTTAGTGGTATCAGAGGTCCAAATTGATAATCAAATAAAAATGGAGCTTGCTAGAAGTTTAATGGATTGGATAAAGGAGTCTGGTTCTGGTATTTCAATAATGATAGATTCATTTGCAAAAAATAGCAAAGAGAGTCATACAATTTTAGATGATGATGATAAAGATACAACAATGCTAGGAATAGGATCTACAGATGTAGCCATACAAACTTTGGAAGAAATTGGTTTACCTTTGTTAAAACATGGCATAGTTGGAGGCATGACAGGTGTTATGATGGGTGAAAGCAGAAGAAGAGGTTTGGATTCTCTAGCGATACTTGCTGAATCGGGTGGTGGTCCTATTGAAGGACAACCATTCCCAGATGCTAGAGCTGCAGCAAGAATAATCGAATGCTTAGATGGATTATTACCGGCCATTCATCTTGATCCTGAGCCACTTCTAGAAGAAGCTCAAAAAATTGAAAACCAGATTCGTGATATGATGGCTGTAAATTTAAATCAAACAAGTGATGATAGTGGACCTGAATCAATGTATGGTTGATTAAAAATCTCCGAGTGTTGTCTGTCGTTCATCGGGTAAATTTTTCAATATCTCTACACCAATTAAAGAAGATAGTTCTGATTCTGAAATTATTTTGACACCCATGCGCTTAGCTTTTTCTAATTTTGATCCTGCAGACTCGCCTGCCAGCAAATAATCTAAATTTCCTGAGATGGAAGACTGCACCTTTCCTCCTTCTGATTTTATTGAAAGCGCTATTTCTTTCCTTGGTCGGCTTAATGTTCCAGTTATGCAAAATGTTTTTCCTAGTAATTTTCCAGATTGTAAAGTCTGTTTTTCCTCTGAAATTTCTAAATATTTCTTTAATTCATTGATTGTGGATATTCTATTAGCCAAACCGTCCAATACCAATCTTGCTACTATCTCACCTATACCATCTACGCTAACTAGTCTTTTTATTACTGGATTGAATTTTATCGTATTTCCTTGTTCATCACTCTCAATCTCTGTATTGCGATTATCTACTAAATCCATTAATGTCTCAAATGTTTTAACTTCTGAAGAGATAAGAGATGCTATTTCTGGGCCTACACGAGGTAATCCAAAGGCTGAGATGAACTGTGTTAGAGTTAAATGTCGGGTATTACTTATTTCTTTAATTACGTTACTTGCTGATTTAGTGCCCATACGCTCTAATTTCATTACATCTGAAAGTTCTAACTTATACAGATCGGATATATTTGTTACTAAACCGGAAGAACACAATTGGGCCACTAATTTTTCTCCAATTCCATCCATCTCTAAATAGCGACACCAATATAGAATGGATCGTTCTAACCTTGAAGGGCAACTCATATTCATACAACGGATAAAGGCTCCATCTTCGACTAATTCACTAGAGCATCTGGGGCAAGTAGTTGGAATACTGATATTCTTTATTTCTGGCAAAAAATCCGTATATGGCGATCCATCGGCATGTTTTCTACCTATCAAATCGGTTGTTTTGGCAGCCCCCAATGTTTCGATAATTTTCGGAATAACATCACCTCTACGGACAATACGAACTTTGTCACCAATTTTTATTCCTAATCTAATTACTTCTCCTCGATTATGTAATGTAGTATTCTCAACAGTAACTCCCGATACGACTACTGGTGCGACTCTGGAAACCGGAGTTATGTTACCAGTCCTTCCTACTTGCCATTCAACATCCATTAAAACTGTAGTTGCTTCTTCTGGAGGAAATTTCCACGCCAACGCCCATCTTGGATGATGCGCAGTCATACCTAGAAGTTGTCTTTTGTCCAATCTATCTAATTTTATTACGATGCCATCAATTTCCCAATCTGCTTCTACTCTTTTGTGTGTCCAGTAATCTATAGCAGCAGTTACTACGTCAATTGTTGATTCATTATCAGAACCAGAGGCAATATGATTACCTGCAACTTCAACGCCCATGCTTTCTAACCAAGAAATAATTTCTGAATCATAGGTGAAATTGGGGGGGTCTGGACTATCAGGGTGTCTGTATTCGCCTTCTGGAAATTTTGCACCGTATGCTAGGAATATTAAATCCTCGGCTTTTCCTATTCCTGATTTTAATGTCTTTTGACGTAAAGAACCTGCAGCTAAGTTTCTAGGGTTTGGGGCTATTTCAGAATATTTATCTCTAAATATTACCAAAGGCATAACAACCTCTCCGCGTATATGACAATCACCTTTCCAATCAATGGATTCTGGGACATTAGATATTCTACGTGCATTTGCAGTTATATCTTCACCTCGGGTACCGCTACCTCTTGTCGCTGCACGAACAAGTCGGCCTCTACGGTATTCTAATGAAAGGGCAGAACCATCTAATTTGGGCTGACATACAAATCTACGACCTTGGGCAGTAGTTTGGGTAATATAATGAACAACTTCATCCATTTTATTTGCCTTATCAAGACTTAACATCGGAAACAAATGATTTACTTTTATAGAACCTGGAGGAGGATCGGATCCTACTCTTTGTAACTGTGGATGTTCAGGCGAAAGAGTTTGTAATTCATCCCATAACTTATCGAATTCTGAATCAGATAATTCAGGATTTGCTTTATTGTAATAAAGGTCAGAATGGTATGAAATAAGTTCTGAAAGTTGTTCAATTCGGGCAGATGAGGGCTTCTTCGATGTGCCCTGTTTGACCATGTTTATTGAAGTGAGGCGTTACGCTTCAATCCTCTCTTTCTATGCTAAAAAATAAATTTTGGTGGGCCTGCCAGGATTTGAACCTGGGTCTCGCGACCCCCAGCCGCGAAGTATAGGCCAAGCTAACCTACAAGCCCTTGGGATTATTAAGACGAATATGACTCTAGTCAAAATATTGCCGGAAAATTATAGTTGTTCACGCGCAACACTGAATGGAGCTACTTCATCGAGTAAATCAATATGTCCAACGAACATTCTTCTACAACAATATCTTGTGATACCTGCATCATCTAATACTTTATTTGTATCTCCATCATTATCTAGTGTTTCTTTGTATTGAGCGTATTTGTGAGCAATAACTTTGCCACAGCTCCAACATCTTACTGGAATTAACATACTTCTTCACCTTACCTATACGACTTCTGCCACTTCTTACGAGCCCCACGTCCCATTTGATGCTTGGGTTCTTTCCTACGTGGATCGTTTACCAAAAGAGATCTATCAAATCTAATAAATTCATCTCTTAATTCCTCGTCATCTCCTTCTGCTCCGTCATTCCACTTCACTAGTCCTCGGGCAATAGCAGTTCTAATTGCATCTACTTGCCCCATTTGACCTCCTCCATGAACATCTACTTTGATATCTACACCGGATAATCTATTCATCGCCTCGGCAATTTGGATAGGTTCTAATGCCTTTCTTCTGGCTAAAGTTGGTTCCATAATGTAAATTGGTTGGCCGTTAACTCTAACGCGTCCTTTGCCTTTACTTACAACTGCTCTAGCTATTGATGTCTTTCTTTTACCGCTGGTCGTAACATTGGCGATCTTACGTGATTTCCTTGCTGCCATTAATTGTCACCTCCATTCCATCTACTAGCATCGACTCCTAGAGACTTGCTTATTTCACCTAATCGGATATATTTTAAAGGAAGCGGACGATCTAGTTGAGAAGTATCTCCCCACTCATGACCGTCTGGTAATTCCTCTCCTGACAAATTGGAAGGTAGTCCAATCATTACTCTTAGGTCACGTAGTGCATTTCTTCCACTACTGTTCTTCTGATAAGGCAGCATTCCGCGAACTGTTCGCTTTAGTATCTGATCAGGCATTCTTGGAAAGAAAGGTCCCTTTCTTGGATGGTTTAAATTATATCTGAAATGATAATCTGCCAAAACAGCTTTCTTGGGACCAGAAATTATGGCATCTTCTGCATTGACTATTATCACTTTGTTTGGATTACCTGACTTTCTAGCAGAAAGTAACTGTTTTGCGACCTTACTCGCTAGTCGGCCAAGAATCTTATCTTTAGCATCGTATACAAATGTTGTAGTTTCACCCAAGAATCCTCACCCCTTTTCCTTTTGGATTTTCGTTCATCAATTCGCGAATCGTGATTACACGACCGCCTGCGGCTTCTATTTTAGAGCGGGCACTGGAACTTACACTGAATGCTGCGACGTTTGCCTTTCCAAATATATCTCCGCTGCCTAGCAATTTGCCAGGAACGAGGATCATTTCATCGTCCTTGGCGTATCGCGATAAGCGACTTAGGTTTGGTTGGGACCAATTGCTTCGGCTTGCTTCAAGCCTCAAAGCAACGTCTCGCCACAGTGCAGAGCCAGATGACCTGCTCTGGTCCTTTAAATCACCAATTAAGGCAATTAGGGACTGATTGGTCTTTCTGTTATTTTTACTCATATGACTCCCTCGACGTTTGTTGGGTATCGCGGCCACTTTCGGTTGTGTTATCAATGCTACGGGACAACTTGTGGGTAAAATATAAGAAAAAAATAATCAAAAAGGTGAGAAAATGATTCTTTCATATTCTGAAACCATCATTTTCGGTTTCACCTTCTTGGCCAGCAATTCTAACATTTCCATCGGAGTCAATGAACTCTCCCGCCTTAGTAGCTGTACCATAAAGTCCTGATTCATTTACAGAAGAACGGTTGAGCATACTTTCGCCTAGAGCTCCAGTTATTCGAGTAATCATTTGCTGGAATACTTGTATTGCACGATCTCGTTGATCGGATCCTATCTCATGATCAGAATATCTTGCTTCCTCAAATATCGAAAAGAAGACATTCATTTCCTCTGGAGGTATTACACCTGTTAGCATGTTACTTATTACATCCTCAAATTCACGAGTAGTTTCGAAAACTTTCTTCATTGCGCCCTTGGAGCGGAAGAATTTAATTAAATTCTTATAACAATCAAATATTGCTTCTATATAGTTATTAGATGCTTTAAGAGCCATCAGTGAATCGGTTAAAATACCACGAATAATTTCTATTTTTCTCCTTTCTCTGTAGTTTTGATACATTACTGCACCAACAAGAACTGCAATTGCCAATGCCACGGCAACTGCAATTAATGCCTGTGTGGTGAAGAAACTCTGTTTTCCAACATCCAACTCTCCACCTAATGCAATTACAGGAGTATTATTCAGATATTCGCCCTCGAAAAATGCAGACTCTTGGAAATGTACCAATACTCGCCATTTTCCATCTTCAGCAATTTTTTCTAATTCTCCTGGTATTTCCTCACCGGTGTAAATAAAGCTGAAATTTGCTACTCCTTGTTCGTTAGTAATCAAATATTCTACATCATGTGTTTCCCAACCTGTTCCGTTCCAATATTGAATTGTGAATATTACTTGCTCACCTTCAACTGTAATAGCAAGCCTATCCCTTAATATTGCAACAGCACCAGATATCAAATCTCCTTCTTGATAACCTTGAGGATTAGACCAATGATCTTTCAAAAGTATATCTACTCTACTCCTAACTAATACCTCTATGTCTACATAAGAACTATTGACGACGGGATTAGATTCTGCCCTACAGCCGCCAGGAATTTCCTTGTCTGGTTCGTATGCTACTCTGACAGTACGGAATCCTTCTAATTCATTACCGTTAGGTTCTACCCCACGACGGCTTGGATTATCTTCAGGATCTCCTGAATACCACGATATTTGTCCTGTTCCATCTTCAGTAATTGCTGTAGCCATCGGCCTGGTATTAGTCTCTGGATCCATGTAAATATTCAGGCATTTGCCGCCAATGGGCTTACCATTTGTCTGAATTAACTTAGCATCGAGATGGAAAGCTTCTTTGAGGTATAGTACATCAAAAATAGAGCCATTTGAAAATTCAAATTGAGTAAAATCGGACCTAAATGGGCCAATTTCAGAAATACTCAAAGATGAGTTAGAGAATACTGGGAATAACTTAATTTTTGTGGCATTCTTATACCTATATCTATCATTATTCTCATATGAATTAAACTCGATGTTAACTCTTGCTTGACCTGCCTGGACACCAGAAATTGGACAAGTAATAGAAAAGTTTCCAGTAGAATCTGTCACTCCTGGAATACAAGATACAACTCCTTTATCTGAATTATCCATTTCATAAGTAACTCTGATTGCCCTATTTATTAGTAATCCGCCTAACTCATCAGTTAGCTGGCCTGTTACAATCATTGGTTTTTCAATTGCAAGACCTGTGTTAGGGTCTATTTCAGAAGTATATACTATTTGATCATCTACTTCCAAGGATGTACCGCCGATGAGGCTAAAACCATCTACTTGGAATTGCATTACTTTCCTAAAGTGATCATTGTTAACTATTGTAACACATGTATCCCATGCGCCTGAAATTGATAACATTTCTTCTGCTAACGGCTCACAGCCTTCATGAGGTAGATTTTCTTCAAATCTAAGAATTACATTTACTGGTCCAAAACCATCTGGTAAGAAGGAAAATGGATCATCGCGTAATAATTGTGGATTTAGGACTATTTCATGATAAATAGTACCTGCATTAGGACATAATGTGTTCACTATTTGTCGATGCACTCTATCTTCAAAGTCAATACCCTCGAGAATCACAGAAACTTCTCCTCCCAATGAATCACAGCCAGATAGTGCTTCTCCTCTATCCTTTTCGAAAGCGGTCCTATTATCATCAGTTACTTGTGCGGTAAAGTACCAAATATCACCAGTGGATAATTTATTTGGGGACGTGCTTTGAAGATTAATATATGTTCTAGAAACAACCCAAAGTGATTCTTCGATATATGTACCTTCATGAAGAGCATCTCCCAAATATGTGTAGCTAAGTGTAAAATTACCAAGTTCATGTTCTTCTCCTATTGTTAAATTTACTTGGAAAATACCATTCCTATCTGTAATCACTACATCATTTAAACCATCAGCTGACCATGTATAGTTTACCGGTACTTCACGTAGAGGTATACCAGAGTTATCGGTTAAACGGGCTTCAATTGAAGCATTCTGGCCTCTGTAGAGACGAGGGGCAGTGGTTACTGTGATTTCTGTAGTTCCTATCATCGAAACATTACCATAACTACCAACTGGGGCTAAAACTTGTTCCTGATTTCCAGTAAAATAATAATTAGAATTAACAAAGCCTGATTTTATTCCAAATGTTCCTGCAGCCCATGTAGAATCGAAGGTGTGGTTAAATTCAAATCTCGCTTCACCTTCTATTGT
>Ga0315320_10001209_pt1 | contig 21482 bp, 24 predicted proteins | sample M140m21515metaG_FD_203458 | JGI IMG/M metagenome (GOLD analysis project Ga0315320, IMG submission 203458) | Ammonia-oxidizing marine archaeal communities from Monterey Bay, California, United States - M1 40m 21515 | ecosystem: Environmental > Aquatic > Marine > Coastal | place: USA: California... | reverse complement strand
CTGATGCGGTAACCGTTTCCGGTGCAACTGTCACATCTGCCGATGTAATGACAACTAACGGAGTAATACATGTAATCGACGCAGTGTTGATGCCACCCGCAGATGCACCAACTATCCCGGATGGATGTGATTATCTCGTAGGAATAGATGATACAGGATATGCATTTGATCACACCTCTCTCGAAATAGCAGTAGGAGAAACAGTATGCTGGATATGGACAGATTCAGGAATGGCTCACAATGTTGCAGAAACAGCAAGCGCACAAGATACAACAAGACTAGTAGGGGGACTATACAGTGGTGCAGCCTCTACAACTGTTGATTACAGAGTAACTTTTGATGCCGATGAGACATTCACATACATCTGTGAACCACATGCTTCGATGAATATGAACGGAGTAGTAGTAGTGGGAACAGGTGTAGAAGATGTTACAGAGCCAGTGGACAATGAAGATACTGATGCTACTCCAGGATTTGGAGGAGCATTATTGGTGTTAGCAATAATGGGTGCGGTTTTAGTTACAACACAAAGAAGTAAGTTAGATTAAGAATTTAACTTGACTTCTATCCAACCATCAAGTTCTCTCGTCATGTGAATGGCGAGGGGACTTGGTCTACGGAGCTTTCCTACAATCTTTCCATATTTTGGAATAAATGGAAATGGCGACCACTCTTTTACTTCTCCAGAGGTTAAATCATATCTAGTTTGATGAAGCGGGCATGTTACACAACCGTCTTTGATTTTGCCGCCGTAGGGCAATGGCCAAGCCATATGCCTGCACAAAGCGTCTGTAGCTCTAATACCTTGATCATCTCTTAGTATCATTATGCTACGAAGTCCTATGTTTTTCATCTTTTTTTTACCTTCTTTGAGTTTTATTGACTTCATTACACGGTGCCATACCTCATCTTCCAACGGCATTCTCATAAATTAATCAAGTATATTTCAATTATAAATATCTTTCATTTTTTATATTTCAATTGTTCAGAGTTAAAGCACACATTGAAGACGTGTATGCATAGCCAAGAGTATGGCACAACCTTTCACTTTAACGGATATTGAAAGAGGCGAAGAATCTTGTATTCTTAGATTCAGCGATGGAGCATCTTTCAGAGTTGGATACCTCTCTATACGGACTAAATGTCAATGTGCAAAGTGTAAGCCAAGACAAGAGAATGAGCAAAGAAGAATAGAATTTCATGAAGAAGTTTCCAGATTAATATTAGAAAAACCCATGGTTGAGCCAGTAGGTCATTATGGAATAACTATGATTTGGCCAAGCGGGTGCAGTAGCGGCATACACTCCTTTTCTCATCTTAGAAATATTTCTGAGGATTTAGGAACCAAGATTTAATCTTACGAAGAAGTCAAATGTGGAAGACTCTGCCAAAGACTGTCGAAGAATTGGTTAGCACCGTTCCCGATAGGTGATTTGATGTCAGAAAGAAGTCCAAAGGAATCTGAAAAAGATGAAGATACTTGGCATCATTACTCTAATGCTGGTTATTCGTCTGCTTCCGCCGAATTTGATAATGAAGAAAAAAAGGGACAAAAGAATATAGATGAAGAATGGTTTGATGGAGATGATTTCGAATTCGAAGGACAAACATTAGACTGGAATTCTCCACCTTGTCCAACTCCATTGGGAATAGCCCATATGATAAAAATTGGCACTTGTAATCATTGTCTTGAACGAGTTTCTGGTAAAAAAGGCAAAACTGGTGAAGAAATAAGAAACGAGGCATACACTAGGGATAATTATTTGGAATCATCTATTAATCAAGAAATATGTCCACTCTGTGAGAATTTATTCGATGACACTGCTAATATCGTTGAGAGAGTAATTGAGAAAATAGATAATTTAGAATATTCAACTGTTCAGATAGGCATTCATCTGCCAAAGGATCTAATTCAAGAGTCGCATGAAATCACTTCTAGACATGGAGCTTCTCACTCAATGCCTCTGAAAAATTCAATGGTTTTAGCAATTCAAAATGAAATAAATCGTAGTTTAGGGACAGATATTGATTTTGTAAAAGATAGGCCCGATATAATGATTCTTGTTGATGGTTTGACGCTTAGAGTTGATGTTGATGTTAGGCCGATTTACTTTTATGGAAGATATAGAAAATTAAGCCGAGAAATACCTCAAACACGTTGGCCTTGTAGGGCTTGCAAAGGTCGGCACAACGGCTGCGAGTCTTGCAAAGGAACCGGACTTCAGTATATCGATTCAGTGCAAGACCTAGTTGGAGAACCGTTACGACTCGCTCTGAGCGCCAAAGATACTAGTTTTCATGGCATGGGAAGAGAAGATATAGATGTTCGAATGTTGGGTACTGGCCGCCCATTTGTAATAGAAATAAAAAAGCCAATGACTAGATTGTCAGAGATGTCAGAGGTTGTCAAACAAATAAATAAAAATGCTTCTGGTAAGATAGAAATAGATAATCTTGAGAAAACCGAGCGCCCACTGATAGCTAAGATTAAAAATTCTCGATCTGATAAATCATATACCATAAGATTCAAAGTATCTGAAGAAATTGAAGAAGAGATTATTATAAATTCTATTTCAGATTTATCCGGTGTAGTCTTAAATCAAGAAACGCCTAGAAGAGTTTCACATAGACGAGCCGATAAAATTAGAAAAAGAAAAATTATTGGAATAAATAATATAATAATTGACGCCAATGAGGTCCAATTCAGTATTCGCGCAGAGGCAGGAACATACATCAAAGAATTAGTACACTCTGATGATGGTCGCACGAATCCTTCCGTCTCTGGTATACTCGGTGTCGATTGTGAAATTTTATGGCTTGATGTTGAACAAATACATGATGATGAAGAAAATAAGGATAATTGAGGCCTTTTCAAATCCGAGTCCTTAATAATACGCGGTAGGTCGCCCGTTTCCACGACCTTGGTCGTTTGGTGATATTATGGTTACTCGCACACATGGTTTACGTCAAGGCACTCGTAGTATACTAAGGAAGAACAAAAGAGACAAAGGTCGTGTTTTTATTAATCGAATCATGCATCCTTATCAAGAAGGAGATAAAGTTGCTATCGTATTAGATGGTGCGCAACAAGGAGGTATGCCGCATCGTAGATTTCAAGGAAAAACTGGAGTCATTACCGGTATGCAAGGTAGGGCCTATATCGTTAGTGTGAAAGACGGTAATATGAAAAAAACTGTTGTCGCTAGACCAGAACACCTAAGGCCAATTGAGGGATAATTATGTCAGAAGAAGAATTTGTTGATGTTGCTACAGTAAGAGACTTACTATTGGATGCACAAAAGAGACGCGGCGAACTGTCCTATGAGCAAACAATGGCTCTACAACATGCAGAGTGGGCTGCTAGCGGACAAGGCCATCCTACAGGAAATCTCAAGACTGAATCAAAAATTTTTAAATCACTTTATGAAGAATTAATGAAAAATGAAAAATTAGTACAATATCCTGAAATTGCAGCCAAGATAGCAGAATTATGTCCTATGTCAGTTCCAGACATTAGAGTTGTAATTGCAAGCAAAAGAATAGCCATGGATACTTCAGAAATAGAATCTTTAATTGACATAATCAAGCAACATGTGTTATAAATCATATAATATCCAATTATTAATGCTTATATTCATCAGGCAGAACCCTTCAGAGTAGAGTGATAGATATGCTACCGAGGAAACAATCTGGTCCTGCAGAGGACATTTTCCATTCAGAAAAAAGTATAAGAATATTAGATATTTTAGAAAAAAGACCCTTCGGAAATGAAATAGAAGCTATTACTTCTCCTTCGTTATATTTAGTGAAAGCCAGACTAAATGATGATATGTTATCGAGTGGTGAAATTATAGATCTCCCGTCTGAAAAGATTGGCCCAATCTCTGAAATACGTTACAAAGATATCTCATCAACTACTCAATCTGAATTAGTTGAAGCAATAATGGACGAAATAAGAACTACTCCAGACAACCATCTAAGTTTTTACAATAGGGCCAATAACATTTCATTAAAAGTTCATTCTTTCCAATTATTACCATCTATTGGTAAATCAAAGGCCCAACAAATGGTTCAATCTAGAGGAATGATAGGTTGGGAAAACTTTGATGATATAGATGAAAAATGTTCTATCGAATCGGTTAAACTTCTTGCAGAAAGATATGTAATTGAGATGGAAGATTCAATACAGGTCCCACGTTTACTTGATTTATTACTTCGAACCGGCGTATGATTTATGGCACTCTTCAATGACCTAGATGCCGGCCTCCTGGTAGATCTTTTACGTGATAGGATCAACCCAAAAAAATCATTAGGTCAGCATTTTCTGGTAGACGAGAAAATAATTCTACGTTCCGTAGAACTCGCTTCAGAATTCAATAAACCCTTATCTTCAGAATCTCATGTATTAGAGATAGGCCCTGGCCCTGGGTCATTGACTCTTGAATTATTAAGAACTAATGCTAGATTGACGGCTTTAGAAATAGATAATGAATCAGTCTCACATCTACGAAGGGTCTTTCAAAATTTAGAAGGAAGATTCATATTGAATGAACAAGATGCTTTAATTGGGAATTGGCCGAACGATATCACTCATTTGATATCTAATCTACCTTATCAAATATCTAGTCCTGTGTTGGACAAAATTCAAAATCATCATTTAATAAACCCAATTTCAATTATTGTATTGCTGGTTCAAGACGAATTTGCAGAAAGAATGGCAATGAAAACATATGATACAAGAGGGCCATTAGGAATGTCTTTATGGCTAGATTTTGACGTTTATTTGGACAGAAAAGTTCCTTCTAGTTGTTTCAGTCCTGCTCCTAGAGTAAATTCAAGATTAGTAATATTACTACCAACAAAAAGAAAACAATTACCAAATATCAACAGAAAACTTTTCAGGATAATAATAAAACATTGTTTTTCAAACAAAAGAAGAAAAATGCGAACTTTACTTTCTAAGCCTCCAAAGAGGTTGAACAGAGTAAAAGGATGGCATAAAGAAAAATGGATTAATTCTATTTCAATTACTTTTGGTAAAGAAATTGATAATATGCCTGAGGATTGGCCTAACCTTCGACCGGAAGATCTTGAAGTTGAACATTGGGTTATATTAACTAATACAATATCTTTAAATTAGTGCATTTTTAGACTCATTCTTACCACCCCTTGATAGATGGACCCATGGTGCGGAGGGTGCGGCGAACTACTAATAGGTCGCCTAAACTGAGGGGTTGTCATGGCAAAAAAAGATACTTATCTAGCATTATTACGTCGTGGTATCGATGAAAGTACTGCGCAAATACTTTCAGACGGCGGGATAAAAGTCGGTGATCTAAAGGACTTAGATACAGAGACTTTGATAAACAACTATGGATTAAAAAAAGAAATTGCAAAATCCGTTCTTGATGCTGTTATTTCCGGCCCTCGTTCTCAGAGTAAACAACGATATTTGGCAGATGTACTATCCGATGGTACCAAGAAAGTTGACAAAATTGACGAAAAGCGTTTCAAACGTCAATTACACGATATACATGGTGAATTATTAGAAAAGAAAGAACAATTGAGACTTGCACGTGTGGAATCATTTAGGAATAAAAAATTAGTTATGAATAGACTCGGTAAGACAATAGAACTTATTGTGAAATTAGAAAATACATTAGATGACGAGTCAAAGGTTGAACAACAATCTAAACTTAGAGATCAGCTTGAAACTAGAGGATTAGAAGCCGCTAGAGACCATGAAATGTTAGAATTATCAGGGACTCCTCAAGATATAGTTGATTTTAGGAGAAAAATCGCTCCAACACTTTGTCTTCATGCATGCCCACATTGTGGCGATGAAATGGATCCAAGAGGTAGCAGTATTTTGGATGATATGACTGATTTTAGGTTTATTTGTTGGGATTGTGAAGAAGAATTCCTTTCTCCAATGGCCCAATCTGTAGAGGACAGACTAAGTAACGGCTCTAGGATAAAATTAGATCCTAATATTAAGCCAAGATTAACTGTAATAAAACCTCCAGCCAAGAAACAATCATCCAATATCGAGGATTTAATAGCCAGAGATGTAAAGAAAACAGGGGCATCAGCCAAAAAATTAGAGAGAGCCATAGAAGAAAGTACACTTTCAGGTACGCTAATTAGTATCGATGAGTGGATAGATCAGACTATTTCGTCAAAGGGATATATTCAAGCGCAGGAGCATAGAGAAGAATTCATTATTGCCACTGGAGCAGGTGCAACTAAATTCAATAAGTGGATGAAGAAAGCCGGCTTATATTTCAATAAACAAACTGGAAGATGGACACGATGGGAAGACCGTTGAGGCTCATTCATGGAAGAAAAAAAAGATATTATACGATTTTTTAGAGGTAATTTGCCATTAGGAATTATCAAAAAAGATCCCCTTCTTAGCATTGTAGAGATGGCATTTGATGCTGGAGTAGATATTCCTACAAATTGTACATCGGGAACATGTGGAACTTGCTTGGTCAGATTAAAGAAAGGGCAAATCAAATACCCTGATGAATTGCCACCAGGGCTTGATGATTATCTAGTAAAGGAAGGTGGTTTCTTGCCTTGTTGTATGGTCCCAGAGGGTTCTTGTGAAATAGATGTAATACCTCCACTATAATAGGAGTTACATTATGTCAACTTGGACAGAACCAATTTTTATCAAAAATTTACTCATTGTCATAGTTGGCCTTTCTATTTCGATTTGGTGGCTTTATAATAAAATTAGATCTAAGTTGAAAGAGGTTGAAGAAAGACAAGAGAATACTAGAAAATAGTTTAATTATTTTATTCATTTACTGCAGCTGTCCATCTTTCCGACTGAGGGACTCCAATTATTTCTATATGACAAGCTAGAATATTTTTATTATCATTAACTTCATTTCTGAGATCTATTAACCCATCTAGACAACACGGACAATGAGGATGAGGCGGTGTAATCCACAAATCTATATTTCCTGCATCACTTACTTCTACGCCTTTCAAAATAGTCTTATCGGTAATTAATTTACCATGAGATTCCTTTCTATTTCTAAGAATCTTTGCCAATCCCTTTTGTGCAATCTTCTTCGCTTTAGTCATTTTCACCACTCAGTTATTGCAGAAAATTTCTTTCCCATTGTCAAACATTCCATCCCATTTTCAGTTCTGACCCATGTATCTTCTATCCCTATTGCCCCATCTTTATGAATTACTTTTGGTTCAATAGCCATTGTTCCTCCTACATCGAGAGGCCTATCGAAACCCTTTGCTACCACAGGAATCTCATCCAATTCCAAGCCAACTGAATGACCAAGAAATTTTGCTTGCTCTGGCCTCATCCCCATCAAGTTATCCGAATGACCCATTTCAGTAGCCATTGAATGACCTACTTCCCAAGCCTTTGAGCAATTTTCTCCATTGCTTAGGGTTTTTACCACAGCTTTACTAATTTCTTCCATATCTTCCAATCTTTGCAACCATTGTTTGGATAATTTTCCACTACTAAAAATTCTAGTACAATCAGAGACATAACCTCTGTGTAAGTGTACAATATCGACAAGTACTGGCTCATTTTTCTTGACTTTAGTAAATCCTGCACCCAATGAAGATATTGGACTTGTGCCAAGGCCACCAATTGCAGAATCAAAATATGAAGGAACTGCTCCTGATTTTCCAGCAGCTATTACAACTCTATCACAATCCATTGGCCATTTCCTCATCCTTATTCTTCCGCCAAAACCAGCAGATCTACTTACTTCTTCTGCAATTGCTGCTATTCCTATTTCAGTATCTCCTTCGCCGCATTTTTCTCTGATTGCCTCAAACATATTTTGATTTATCTTTCCACTTTCTTTATGCATAGAAATTTCCCAATCGGATTTTATCTCTCTTAAATTATATATCAAATTTGTACAATCTTCGGATTCACCAGAAAGATTTCCAAATTTATTATTAATAAAATTCCACCTTGAATAAGGTATTTTAGACAATAATAAACTGGGACGTTTTTTACATCCTAATTTTTCTAATGCATTTTCTAATTCATTCATACGGGGATGTTTTTCTATCACATGAGGGGCATTATTTCCTCCAGCTTCAAACCTAGCTCTGTCTACAGATTGCCTAACCCAATGCCGATTTTCAATTCCTGAATCTTTTGAACCAATCAGCATAACAGAATTCTGTCTACCACCGGTCAACCAATATAATTCAACAGGATCATCAATCCACGCAGATTCAATACCTTCAGCAGATAATCTGGTAGAAAGTAGATTTTGTCTGAACTCAAGTTCTGAAACAGGTACTCTCCAATCTTGATTTTTGGGCCCACTCAAACGCGCGACATCCCAATTCATAATGGGTCTTAATTATGGTAAGCAAAAAGTTTTTTTGTTTATTTGGACACACTTATCTTCCACAACGGCCAAATGTGAAGCTCATGTGGGTTGGTACGTGCAAGGCGTTCTTTCGCTGGATGCCTATGACTTAGAAGGACGAACTATTCTGTATAGAGTAGATGTCAATTCTCCATTAAATCCTGCTGACAAAACTCTTTTAGATGATTCTAGGTTAAGAACCATAAAGTCAACTTTAGAATTACTATCCAATTCCAAAGTAGTTATTTTAGCACATCAGTCAAGGCCGGGTAAAGATGATTTTTCAGATATGTCACAACACAGTGAAAGATTATCACAAATAATTAGCCGTGATGTAACATTTATTCCAGATATTTGTAGTCCTCCAACAATAAGAAAGATAAAAGCCATGGAAAATGGAGATATATTATTTTTAGATAATATGAGAAGCCATAATGAAGAATATGGTAAAAAATATACGAGTTGGGAAGATACTGAAAATTCAGAAATCGTGTCTAAGCTTTCCGCCGTAGCCGATTTATATGTCACAGATGCATTTGCTGCTGCACATCGCAGCTCCCCTACACTAACGGGCTTTACAAATAAATTACCATGCATCCCTGGTACTCTTATGTTGTCAGAACTATCTAATTTAAGGGTCGCAATAGATAATCCGCCTCGACCGTATTTGGCAATTCTTGGTGGTGCCAAAGTTGATGATTCTCTCAGAGTAGCACTCAACCTAATACAAAAAAATATAATTGACAAAATAGCATTTGTTGGAGTAGCTGGTAATTTGATGATTTGGGCAAAAGGTTATGATATAGGTACTAAAAATAAAGACTTTATTATCGATTCATTAGGAAGTATCTTTGATAAAACTTGGAAAATGGCTCAAGAATTAGTCGACTATCATCTTGATTTATTGATTCTACCTTCTGATTTAGCCGTTGAAATAAATGATGAAAGAGTTCCTATCGGCCTAGATGAATTACCTACAGAATTTCCAATTTATGATGTTGGTATCAAATCTTTGATGGACTTACGACCAATTATTATAGATTCCAAATGTATACTGTGGAACGGTCCTGCATCATTCTTTGAAAGACCAGGATTTGCATTTGGTACTATTGAAATTCTTAATATGTGCGTCGAAACAAAAGCAACTACAATAATAGGTGGTGGGCATACTAGTGCTTTAGTAAGTAGTAGAGGCGTTACTAACAAAGTAACGCATAATAGCACAGGTGGAGGATCTACGATGTGTCTATTATCAGGTGAAAAAATGCCTGTAATTGAGTCTTTAATTATGTCTGCTGTTAAATTCTCTGATAAATAATCCGCTTTTCATGTCATGTTATTTTAAGGCCTAAATCTCTTGTGGAATATTATGGATGGCACAGGCCCAAGTCCATTTGATGAGCCTCTTACAATTGAAATGACCCCTCCTACTACCAAATTATCTGGTATCCCAAGTCCTTTATCTGGTTTCGTTGCTTCTGAAGTACTAGGGAGACAAAAAAGTCAAATGCCACAAGTATTTGGAATAATGGCCGTAGTTTTGTCAGTTTGGGGGGTCTTATTTAGTCTATTCCAGATTCTTAATGCTTCCAATGAACTAAGTTTGATCAGTGATTCTGGGGGAGAAAATACTATTATAACTATATGGACATACACTGAGCCAATTATACGAATTATTGTTTCGATTGTTTTTGGCTATGCTGGCGTGGAACTTTATAATTATAAGAAAAGAGCAATTTTTATCGGCCTTGGAGCTATTTCAATAAATGTTGTTTCAGGTCTAATAGCCTCATACGTCAATAGCATAGCGTACGGACAAACGATTAACGTACAATGGGGGCAAATATTTGGAGGCATTGGAGTATTTTTTACATTTTTTTGCAACACATGTTGCGGATTATTGATGGTTTTACCATTACTCATCAGCCCTCAAGATCTAGAGTAACTATACTAACTTTTCAAGATCAACAATATGGCCTATACGCTTTTTTACATCAGAAAGAATACCTTCCAATGCTTGTTCATTACGACCTTCAGCACGCATAACCAAAATTGGTTCTGTATTACTAGGTCTGCATAAATACCAACCATCTTGATATCTAACTCGGATTCCATCAACAGTTGATTTATCCATATCTTCAAATGCAGATAAAACTGCTGACATTGTCGCTTCACGTTCTCCTGTTAGGGGGACTTTTCCTTCATCTGTTGTTGGGTATTTAGGCATAAAATTAAATCTTTGTGAAAATTTCTGGCCTCCTTCATCAGGAGACTTATCCTCACAGACTATTTTCAATAAACGAGCCGCACTGTAAATTGAATCATCAAAACCGTACCAATCATCATTCATGAAAAAATGCCCCGACATTTCTCCAGCAAATGGAATATCTGGATGTTCTCTTAATTCAGTTTTCATGAAAGTATGACCAGTTCGGACCATACGGGCAATTCCTCCTAAATCCTGAATCGCTTCTTCAACAGCCATACTACATTTTACATCAAATAATATTGTTCTACCATCATCGGTAGTATCTTCAGTTATTGTTGATAATACGTTTTTTGCAAAAATCCCTATTAACCTGTCCGGGTGAATGAAATCTCCATTTTCATCTACAACTCCTAATCTATCTCCATCTCCATCCATACCAATGCCAAATTCAGCCCTGTGTTCAACAACAGCTTTTCCTAAATCTATCATATTGTTATGTCTTGTTGGATCTGGGGGGTGATTCGGAAATGAATTATCCCATTCGCAATATAGGGGAATTACTTCTGCTCCAAGCCTTTCCAATGTCTTTACTGATAGAGGCCCAGGAACAGCATTTCCACAATCAAGTACAATTCTTATTTTTCTTTTGAGATTACCAATGTTTTCAACTATTTTTTGTATATACTCTTCTTCATATTCCTCTTCAAGTCTGTATGTACCATTCCCTTCTCTGAATTCTCCCTTTTCAAAAGTAGCTCTAATATCTTGTAATTCTTTTCCTCCTAGGGGCATAGTTCCTTCACAAATTTTGAATCCATTATATTCTGGAGGATTATGACTAGCAGTGATTGCTACCGCAACATCAACCGGTAAATCAACTGTTGAACGATATAATACTCCGGTTGTAGTTACTCCAAGGTCAATCACATCCGCGCCAGCAGCCATCAATCCTTTGACAAACGCTGCATGATACTCTGGCCCTGATTCCCTAATATCTCTGACAACTGAAACAGTTTCTGCACTAAGATGTGTCGCAATTGCCTTTCCCAATTTTTCAGAAAATTCAGAACTTAACTCGGTTCCCGCAATTCCTCTGATATCATACGCCTTGAAGACTGTCATGATGCACCGTGAGATGACTAATACAAGACTTCTTTGGCTGCATAATCGAATACACAATGATTATTACAAATCTATTAATTTTCTAAATCTCTAAAGGCCTCACAAACAATTTCTACTAATGCGCCCATAGGTAAATTTGGAACTTCATATGCAGCACGTGAAGGAGGAATAATTTCTTCCAACCATTCTCCATAAATCTCATTAATAACTTTATAATTACCAATATCTGTCATTAAAATTGTCACCCTCACTAAGTCTTTCTTTGAACTATTTGCCGCTTCTAACAGTCGATCAATCTTTTTCAATACCCCTTTCAGTTGTAATTCAATAGTATCTCCAGAATCTACTCCAATTTGACCAGACAACCATATATGATCTTTTACAGATATACCAGGGCTGTAGGGGGCCCATGTTTTCCCACCTGTATCAACTTTAATTTTACGAGTCATGTTCTCACGAAGTAGGGCTCATTGTTAGAATTATTCATTTAACATGTCATTCAATAGATCGATAATTTCAATATGATCGCCTGCAATATTATCTGAACTAATATCACCTATATTGACCCATGCAGCATCCATTGCATCGTCGCCTGCAACCGGTACATATTCGGGGGCAACATCTACGATATAGAATAATCCAATGCAATGTTTTCTAGGATCTCTTCCTGGTTCACCAAGGATTGCTAAAGATACAGGATTTTCTCCAAACGCACCTGTTTCTTCATTTAATTCTCTTATGACTGCAACTTCTGGACTCTCTCCATAATCAACAAATCCTCCTGGAAATGCCCATTTTCCTTGCCATTCTTTTGGTGTCGGGCCTCTCTTAATTAACAAAACTTCTCCTCCATCAGGTCCGCGACGGAGAACTACTGCATCTACAGTAACTGCTGGATTTCTGTAACTATCTCTTCCACATACTTCACACAAATCATTTACCATACTTTCTTCTCCTATATTGATAAGACTCTATTGCTTCATAAAGATCATTTCTTGAAAAAGACGGCCAATGAACATCAGTGAAATAAAGCTCCGAATAGGCTATCTGCCACAGTAAAAAGTTTGAAATCCTCTCTTCTCCACTTGTTCTAATGACTAAATCCGGGTCTGGTATTTCTGATGAATATAATCGTTTTGAAATTTCCATAGAATTTATATTATCTAATTCTATTTTCCCGTTTGCATGTTCTTCAGCAATTTCTTTGACTGCATCCACAATTTCCTCTCTTCCTCCATATGCAAGGCATACTGTAAAAATATATTTAGAGTATGATGAGGTCCTATTTTCTGCATTTTTTATAGCTAATTTCACTTTATCAGGTAATTCTGCAATTCTTCCGACAGCTTGTACCTTAACATTTTTTGAATGAATTAAAGGGTCTTCTGCAATCTCATTTAGTCCAATTTCGTATAGTTCGTACAAGGAATCTAGTTCTTTAGATTCTCTTTCATTAATATTCTCGGTTGAAAGAGCATAAACGGTTAAATATTTTATTTTCAAATTTAAAATCCATTCCATCACTTCTTTTAATTTTTCTTTACCTCTTAGGTGACCAATCTCTCTCCCGATGCTTTGGCTCCACGCAAATCTCCTATTTCCATCCATAATTATTGAAATATGGTCTGGTAATTCTTCATTTTTTATTCTCGTTTCGAGTCTCTTTGTTCTTATTCGATCAGTCCTGGAGACAATACTCCATACTAATTTAGAATTTGAAAAATACCGTGCAGGCTTAGAGATTATTCTAAATTTTAGAAGCCATTTAGCAAAACCATCAATTATATTGCCGACGGTTCTTCTCATTTTATCACCTTTAAATTAACCATTTTTTATTCAAAAACAACATCAACTGAATCTCCAATCTTGTCTAATAATCCTTTTTCCGGATTAACTACTATAACTTGTCCAGAATGTTTCCATACACTAATATCATGGTGACTATTGCCAGCATAACCAAATTTTTTATCACCATATCTGGCTATTAAAGAGTCTGCTTTTTGTTGACCTCTTAAATTATAATCTCCATCAGAAGCCATTACATCCGAAAATAATCCAACATGTGCTGCTACTTGTTCTGCAACAATTCTATCTGATGCTGTAGCAAGAATCAACGTCCTACCTCTTGCATATTCTCCTGTAATCCATTCTAAGAAATTTTCATGATAAGTCAAATCTGCTGGATTAAAATCTAATTTCTCTGCTAAATCACGTTTCCATCGGGCTCTTTTACCTGTTATTTCTTTAAATAATAAATTAGGTATTAGCCAGGGTTTTCTAAATACAACTTTGTAAATACTAATCCAACTCATGTCTGATAAAATGAGCGTACCATCCATATCGACAGCAAGTGGGATGTCAGAGCCAGTGTCGTTCATATGTTCCGGTTGTGGTCTACACATTCAAGTCTTCTTCGACCGATTGCATCAATAATGATGCCTTATCTTGAATATAATTGTTGGACATGGCCGTAGTGGAGAATCTTTGGCGGCCCTCTTCAATGCAAGTCTCTAAGACAAAAGGGGATGCGCCATCCGGCTTCAACTCGATAAGGCTGGTAAGTAATAGGATGAGTATGGATATTTTAGAGCCAGTTTCAATTCTTTCAATGGATGACTGGAATAGTGTTATTGTTGAATTAGATTTTTGGGGTGATGTACCTGACCCGAATTCTCTAGAAATAATCTCCCAATCAAGTAATGAGAGAGGAACATTGGTAAAAATACAGTCTTCTGAGGTAGAGTGGCTTGCAGAATTTCTTCCGTGGGGTTCTGATAATAAGATAGAATCTAGAGTAATTAATTCTCACTCGTCCATAGATAAGCCATGTGGAGGATATAAATGGAAAGAACAAGATATTATACTTTTAAGAAAAATAAAGAATTATGCAAGTAATTCCAATAATCTGTTAATGACAGCTTTCAAGGAAGCAGATGTAGAACTGGCAAATAGTATTTTATATAATTCTGGTAAATCTTTGGGATTTTATCATTCTTCAGTAGAATCAATTAGAGAAACACCTATGGATCAAAAAAGATGGAATGAGAGATTACTTAACTTGGAAGAAAAACTTAGAGCCAACACCATATGGAGAGCACCTTTCAGTCGAAAGGCTACTTGTATGCTAAGCTTAGGAGATATACGTTTTACCGATATTCTCATTTCAGATAATAACGACTATTTCGTCCGAATAAGTCCTCCAAGACTAGCAGACGGCTTATACAAACCCGTATGTGAATTTCCAGCAATTAGAGATCTTTCATGCCTTATTCAAGATTTAGGAAGATTATTTCATGAATCTAAAAGTTCACTAAATATTACCGATTTAAGAAAATCTTTGATTGACGGTTGGATTAACACTGCTCCATCATCATGGAGTTCATCAGATGTTTTCTATACGCACAAGGGTGGTTTAGCAATATGGGAATATGAACAATCACTTTTAGATGTTTTAGAATCAACTGCAAATCAATCCGGAGCTCCGTCCCCTGCAGTTCAAATTATTTCTAACGTAATTCCTTTTCAAAAAAGCATGTATAACAGTAGGACGATTGCAGCCCTCTCTTTCATCTGTGTATTTTTAGGAATAAGTACAGTTATCAATAATCCTCCAACTTCTTTCACAGACACAATAATACCTTCTTTTTGTATCATTCTAGGTTATTTATTTCAGATATTTTATCGTAGTCTTTCTCCTCCGGCGGAGAAGCCGATTACTGATCTTTAGTTATTATTCCTTCATCAAAATGATAAAAAAGTGGCTTTCCAGTCATTATTTCAACACCTACTATCTCTTCAGGAGTTAATTTTTCTATATGCATAACAATAGATCTCAATGAATTTCCATGAGCTGATACAAGTATGTTTCTGCCCGCTTCTAATTCAGGTAATATCTCCTCAACAAAATAAGGAATAGTCCTTTCAGCAGTCATTTTCAGACTTTCTCCTCCAGGAGGGGCAATATCAAAAGACCTTCTCCATATATGTACTTGTTCAGAACCATGCTTTTCTGCAGTTTCTTTTTTGTTTAGTCCTTGTAATTCTCCATAATTTCTTTCATTAAGTCGAAAATCTTCATAAGTAACATAATCTTTCGAAATTTCATTATTTTTCATAATAATTTCAGCTGTTTTCTGAGCCCTAATCAAATCACTTGTATGTACCGAATGAATAGTCATTTTGGAAAGTAACTTTCCTGCTTCCAAAGCCTCTAATTCTCCTTTTTCAGATAGGTCGACATTAGTCCATCCAGTAAATCTATTTTCTGCATTCCAAATTGATTGCCCATGACGGATGAGAATAAGTTTAGCCATATTCATGCACCTCAGACTTGTTGATGATGTTGCCTTTTACGAGGTTCATGGAATATCAGATTATTTTCTGCCGCTCTACTTCTCGCCATAAGTAGTATGTCTTCTGTAAATTCTCTTTGTACTTTGGCAGATGACATGCAATAGAAATTAGTTGCAACAATTACCTTCGAAGGAGCAAATGACTTTACTCTCACCCATGAATCTTCTCCCTTTGTTGATCTTGGATCATTGATTACTTGTTCGCATAGAGAGTCACAAAATTTCTTAAGTGAATTTTCATCACTATCTGCTTCAAAATCGAAGTTTGGTAGTATTCTACGAAATCTTCTTTGACTGAAATTCTCCACAGAAGAATTTGTAATATTCGAATTTGGCACTGTAATCATTGTATCTGCAGAAGATCTGACTTGAGTAGTTCTTAGCCCTATAGAAATAACCTCTCCTTCTACACCATCAACAATTATCCAATCACCAACATTGAAAGGCTGATCAATCAGTATTGAAATAGCTCCAAACATATTTGCTACAGAATCTTTTGCTGCTAAAGCAATTACTAAACCAGTAACTCCTAATCCTGCTACAAATGAATTAGCATCAACTCCTATAAGTCCTGCAACAATAAAAAATCCCAATACAATAACAACAACTCTACCAATTGATTCAGCTACACTTGCTAATGACCTCCTAGCTGCCATATTATCTCCTTCAACAACAATTAGAACATCTATGTAGTCAACCAGTCTAAAAGCTGCAAGTAACATTAGAATGACGAAGCCGGCATAGAAAATATCTGAAATAATTTTCATCCATTCATCATTCCACACTGGTTCTCCATTTGCAGAAATCCAATTTAATGAAATGCTCATTACTATACAACCAATCATCCAACCTAGGGATCTAGGGGCAAATAAGTCTCTACCATCTATTCTCTCGGTTTTTGCGATAATATCAATTAACTTAGGGAATAAAACTCTCCTTGACATGATTCCGGAACTGCTAGCAACAATACAACAAAGTAGAACAATTATCAGTGTATTCTGTGAGAAATCTAAAATTTTCGGCTCTCCTGCTAAGAAATCAATTAATTCATCCATATTTATCCGACAACTTATCATTCATAAAGCACACTCTATGATTAGCACTGGAATACGTGGGTTTCAAGACTAAATGGTGTTTCGGGGTAATAACATATGAACTCTATCAGTCTAGACGGAAGCAAAAAATATGGGCAAAGATTGCCTGTAATTGCATTATTACTACCCCTCCTTCTTTCTCTGGGTGCTCCAATTGCATTAGCACCTACTGCAGAGGCTCAAGAATCTAGTGAAGTGATGCCAAGTGATATTTGGTCTGAGGATTATGTGAATCAATATTTCCCATGGGGCGGAGATGATAGACTACAATTTAGAGAATATCATGATTACTTCACTATGAAAGATAGAATGCAATATCTAGCTGATCGAAATCCAGATATAATGAGCTTCCATGAAGGTTTAATCGGAGGAGTAAATCAACGTGGTGACCAAATGTCTCTTGATGACTACAAAGGTTGGTACTACAATCATCCTAGTCCATGGATTAAGATTACAGGCGGTGGAGAAAGTAGAGAAGGAGTTACAGGAGGAGACTGTAACACATATGTTGGAGACTGCGGCAATTATGCAGAATTACCAGATATAATGCTAGTTGGAAATCATCACGCGAGAGAATGGATGTCATATGAAGTTCCAATGTTATTTTTAGAAACTGTCGCTTATTATTATGGGATGGCTGGAATAGATAATGATGGCGATGGATTGATCGATGAAGATGGTTGGGATGGAATAGATAATGATGGCGACTGCTCTAGATTGAATGCGTCTGAACAAGACAGTAATGGCGACGGAACTCCTTGTGGCCCAGGGGATTTGGGCGTCGATGAAGATTTTTCAGAACAATTCATCACAGACATGGTTGATACTAGAGAAATATATCTAATTCCAATGTTGAATGTTGATGGGAACAGATATGATCGAGAAGTATATTGTGGAGAGACTGCATGGGAAAATTGCTATCAGTCAGGTTGGAGAAAAAATTTACGAGATAATACCGCAACAGGAGTGACACCAATTCCAGATATAGATGAGGAAGTTGACCCTGCATGCGATGGAGTGGATTTGAATCGTAATTATCAATTTGAGTGGGGTGCGCCTTTGGGGGCAACAGGTCCTTTATTCCCGGGTGCTTGCTATGCAGGTGAAGCAGGACCTAACAATGATGTGTACAATGGACCAGTAAATTATGAAGATAACGATGGTGATGGCCTAATCAATGAAGATCATGTTGATGGTAAAGATGATGATGCAGATGGTCAAGTGGATGAAGATTGGCTAGGAGGAAACAGTGAACCTGAGACAAAATTCATTCAAGATATGACAGAAATGAATGATGATAATGGAGATGGTTCCTCTGAATTTATGGCAACATTAACTTGGCACTCATATTCTGAACTAGTTTTATGGCCATGGGGCCATTGTACAAATTGTTATTCTCCAGATGACGAATATCTTGTTTATCATGGTACAGTAATGGGCCAAATGACCGAATATGCTGCAATGCAATCATCAGACTTATATCCTACAACGGGTGATTTTTGTGATTGGCACTACGGAGTTCATAACTCATATTGTTACACCATGGAAATAGGAAATGCATTCCATGAAAATCCTGAAGATATTGCACATATAGCAGTAAGAAATTTAGGTGTACCATTTTATATGACTGAAATTGCTGATGATCCTCGATACAGGGCGATAGTAGGGATAGAAAATACGACTTCCAACCAAATCTTACAAAGTCCTGCAGATGTTGTTATCCCAGATTCAGGAGATATCCCAGTCAATATGTGTCTTGAAACTACATTCCCCTTTACTTCAAACATGACCAGTACCCATTTGATGTGGAGGTTCGTTGAACCTACTAGGATACAAGATGATTATGGGCCAACAGAATGGAATTTTATGCCTTGGGAAATGTCGGCATTCACAGAATTAAATCAACAATGCCAACTCAAAGATGGAATGAATGGTACCTTGATATCTGCCGATATACCTCTTCCAGATACAGTAGTGGGCGAAATTCATTACAAAGCCATGCTTGGAACTACAAACGGCGCATTCCCATTCAGATACCCTACTCTTGAAGAAGGCCAAGGAGACTATTACACTATATCATTAGCATATAGAGCAGATTTCGGTTCAAAAGTGCTTGCAACCTTAATGTTCCTTGTCATTGCTACATTTGTTTGGGGAGGCCTAGGCTTTACTTTGAGGGCAATGTTTTCTGATAATGAAGAAATCCTTGGTCTTCCACGCGAACCAAAACCTCAGGTTATAAGTAAATCACCAACAAAAAAATCCTAATCTAAAATTCGGAGTATGATGATATGAGCACTGATACCGGCGCCAAATCTGATGAATTTAGTGGTAGATTAGGCTTAATTTTTGCAACTATAGGGGCCGCGATAGGTACAGGGAATATTTGGCGTTTTCCAAGAATGGTAGGAGCTAATGGCGGAGGTTCGTTTCTTATACCTTGGTTAATTTTCTTATTTTTATGGTCAGTACCGTTAATTATAGCAGAATTTGCTCTAGGTAAGAGAAGTCGAACAGGTACTGTTGGAACCTTCCGAATTTTTGCTGGAAATAAATTTGCATGGATGGGCCTATGGACTGCATGGATATCAACTGCAATAGGATTTTATTATGCAGTTGTAACCGGGTGGTGTCTAAATTATTTCCAAACGGCAATAAGAGGGGGACTAGGTTCTGAGGTTGATACAGCAGAGGTATGGAACTCATTTCTACAAGATCGTACCGAAGTAATAGCATTTCAATTCCTAGCAGTGGTAATAACTATGGCAGCAATATGGAAGGGTGCAAAAGCTATCGAAAAAGTAAATGTTACTTTGATGGTTTCACTGTTTATTTTGCTCTTTTCAGCATTATTTCTTTCATTCGTAATGGATCTAAAAGATGGTACGCTGGATGGTTTCGTTTACATGTTTAGTATACAACCAGGATATCTTAGCCAGCCAGAGACATGGATTAACGGCTTGTCACAATCAGCATGGTCATGTTCTGCAGGAATGGGCATGGCAATAACATATTCAGTATATATGCGTAAAGATGAAGATACCACTCTAAATGCTGCAACCATGTGTCTTGCGAATAATAGTATTTCAATAATCGCGGGATTAACTGTAATGATGGCAGTTTTCTCAGTGTCTGAAGATCCTCTGGGTGCTGTAAGTGGAGGCAGTAGTGCAATCACTTTCTTAGTCCTCCCAGAAGTATTCGCACAAGCACCAGGCGGCCCAGTAATTCAACTGGCAATGGTTACAATGTTTTTCTTAGCCCTTTCATTTGCGGCATTAACATCCATGATCTCAACAGTTGAATTATGTGTTAGAAATTTTGTTGATCATGGTATTGAACGTCAGAAAGCCGTCGGCTTCACTACTATTGCAATATTTCTTTTCGGCTTACCAAGCGCTGCGGTATGGATAAAAATGGATGAAGATACAGGTGTAGCCTTTCCACAATTCTTAGAAGTTCAAGACCATATTTGGGGTTACGGGCTTATGTTCAGTGGATTATTCATAGCTTATTCAATTTGGAAGTATGGCTGGAATCAGTATCGCGAATGGCAGTATGATAACGACGTATCAGGATTTAACTTTCGTGAATATTTAGATCATGGAGTATCTCCATTCCGAGATGATTTTATTAACACTGGAGATAATGATTGGTGGATTGGAAGATGGTGGGATTATATCATGTATCTTGGTTTCCCAATAATGTTTTCAGTTTTGATATTGTCATACTTTAGTGACATGTTACTAAATGTAGATGACCCTTGGAATCCGTCCAACCCAAACGGAATATCAATCATTTTGTTATTTTGGGGAGTAACCGCAGGATTATTCATCGGGATGAACAAATATGTCCTTGTTAACAGACTTGTTCCAACAACTTCACCTGAGTGGAAACCATCTGGATTCATGCAAATACTCTATTTCCCGTATGCATTATTCTATTGGTTAATTACATTCTTGTCGGGGAATTATGAATTAGAGCCAAGGCCACTATATAGAAATGTTCCAGAAGGAGCTGATGCACCAATCGATAAACTGCCTGGTGGAAAAGATCCTTATATTGTACAAATAGGTACGCCAATACCTTCCACATTCGTAAATGAATATGGCGAAACAGTTACTCATACGCTTTCCAACGTGGAAGCCAAAATAGCGTGAATTGTATGGTAAATATTATCTCAAATGAATATCCTTGGTCAAAATTATTCAGAGAATATTTGATGTATTGCGCGGTTGGATGTTTCAATGTTACAATATTTTTTATTCTTTATTGGTTATTTGCTAATTACAATACTTGGACAGGTTACGTAGAAACAGTTGCTTGGGCA
>Ga0315320_10001207_pt1 | contig 21490 bp, 16 predicted proteins | sample M140m21515metaG_FD_203458 | JGI IMG/M metagenome (GOLD analysis project Ga0315320, IMG submission 203458) | Ammonia-oxidizing marine archaeal communities from Monterey Bay, California, United States - M1 40m 21515 | ecosystem: Environmental > Aquatic > Marine > Coastal | place: USA: California... | reverse complement strand
CCTGGCGCTCTGTGCCGAGATCGTCGAAGCGCACGGAGGGCGAATCGACGTGCAGAGCACGTTGGGCGTTGGGACGACATTTGAGGTGCGGATCCCTCTCGACACAGGGCTCTCTCCGACCCCTCGTTCCCCTCCGCGACGGTCCGAAGGTGGGCGTGACCGGCGTCGGATTCTGATCATCGATGACGACATGGCGATGGTCCGCGCGTACCGGCGCCTGCTTCGTCGCCAGGACGCAACGGTGGTCTCCAGCGGGGCTGAAGCCCTCGCAATCCTGAGAGACGACGAAACCTTCGACGTCATTCTCTGTGACTTGATGATGCCCGAACTCGATGGGCCACAGGTCTTCGACGTGATCTGCGAGCGGGCTCCGCACTTGAGAGAACGCGTCGTGTTTTGCACCGGTGGAGCGTTCAGTCCTCGCACTCGCGAGTTTGTCGAGCGGGTGGACAATGAGGTGTTGGAGAAGCCCCTCAGTCCCGCCGACTTTGCGCGTCTTCTTGGGGGGTCGTTGACTGGCGCGTGATCAAGCGTGGGGTTCTTTTCGAGCACCGGCGCACAGAAGAACCAGTGTCTGACTGATGGCTGGTTGGACATCAGGCTCGGCGTGATTACTGTTTTGTCCTACGCAGGAGGTTGTTGATGTCTACCTACGCCCGGAACATGCACGCGTACGGCACAAGACCGGTGGTCCAGGCCGCCGAAGAAGCGCGCGTCTCTTTCATGAAGCAAGTCGGGCTGAAAGTGCTCGCTTCGCTAGCGATCACAGCCGTCGCCGCCGCGGGATGGCTCGCAGCAATCGCATCTGCTCCCGGGATCCTGACCCAGCGCTACGTAGCGCTGGCCATCATGCTCGGAGGGATCTACGGCGCCCAGTTCATCGGGAACCGAATGACGGCTTCCAGCAACAGCGGGACCCGGAGCGCAGGGTTCGTCATCGGCTCGGCGATGTCCGGGGTGGCGTTGAGCTACATCGTCGGCGCGGCCGTGGTGATGGGAGCCTCCCAGCTGGGCAATCCAATGGCCCTCATCGCGCAAGCCGGGGGGCTAGTGCTCCTGACCGTTCTTGGGATGGTTGTCTACCTGATGTCCGGTCCGAAGGAGTTCAACTGGCTGCGTGGGGCGCTGTCCGTACTGTTGCTGCCCATGATCGGGCTGATGGCGATCACCTGGTTCTTTCCGGTGGGTGGGACTATGGGGCTCATCTTTTCAGGGGTCTTCGTACTCGTCTCGGCGGGGAGTTTGCTCTACAGCCTGAACTCAGTCATGCATCGGATGGGTCTGGAACAGTCGACGGCCGGAGCGTTCGCCATCAGCAGCAGCATCGTGATCCTCTTCTGGAACGTGCTCAGCTTGCTCATGCGCATGAACGGGCGTGACTGAGCTTGTCGGGTACGAACCTGGCGACACACGGTCCAAAGGGCCTCGCGCGCCGCTGACGAGTTGGTGCCGTCGGGGACCTCTTTGCGTGGGGCAGCCTGGACTGGTTCGCCGTTGCCAGCGCTCGTCTTCGAGGAGTGAACAGCCCTGGACGCGGAGCAGACGCCCACAGCCCAGGAGGAATCGGGTCTCTCTGCTCCGCGCGTAGGCCCAGGCTGCGACGCTTGCAACACAACGCAACATTCCCATCGCCGCCCTCTCCGGTTTCTACGAGCACACGGCCACCCCGGTCGTCTCGGAGACACCATGAATCCTCGACTTCTTGCCAGCCTTCCTCTCCTCGCGTCCCTCGCGACAGCATCCCCCGCAACCGCAAGACCTCTCATGTGCCAGGTCAGTCCGCTCCTCGGAGATCTGAACGGGGATTGCGTCGTCAACAACGCGGACCTTCTCATCGCGCTCGGTGGCGCGCTGGTGGCTGACCTCGACGGCGACGGTCTCGCCGATGGCACTGACATCGGCATCTTGACGTCTGTCTTCGGGACGACCTGCGGAACACGCCTCATCGGGGACACCAACGGTGACGGGGTCGTGAACACCCCCGACGCGTTGACCCTGAGTAGCCAGTTTGGAACCTCGGACCCTATTTCGGACTTCAATCGCGATGGGATCGTCGACAACGCGGACTACGGAATGCTCAAGGCGAACTGGGGAGCCACCATGGGGGGTCGTACCTATGGAGATGTGAACGGGGACGACATCGTCAACAGCAGTGACATGCTCTCCGTCCTCAGCGCCTTCGGGAGCACCGCACTGTCAGCGTGCGAGATCAATGGTGATGGGATCGTGGACGAGGTCGAGGTGGGGATCGTCGCGGCTCGGATGAACATGCGGTCCGGCATAGAACTCGAGGGTGACTTGAATGGGGACGATCTCGTGGACTCCTGGGACCTGGATCTCATGCTGTCCGCACAAGGAACAGAGCTTGCCAAGGCTGACCTGAACGGAGACGGCAACGTGGGTGCTCTCGACCTCAGCCTAGTCACAGGCGGGTGGTCCCTTACTGGCGCTGACGACTTCGCAGGCGATGTCGATGGAAATTGGGTCGTCGACTCTGTGGATTTGGACCTTCTCCTGGCCAATTTCGGAGGGAGTTGGCCTCAGGCGGATGTAAACAGCGACGGGGTCGTCAACACATCGGACCTGTTGGATGTGCTCGCCCCCTTCGGGACCGCACAGGCCCACGCGGACGGAGACATTGATGGCAACTGTGACGTCAACGCCACCGACGTGGATCTTCTCCTCGCGACGATGGGTGCCGTCTGGCCACCGGCGGATGTGGACGCCAGTGGCGGGGCAAATGGAACGTCCGACCTCCTGAGCCTCGACTTTGGGCCTGTTCCCAACTGCCCCTAGATACTTGAGCGCGCTGGCGTGTGATCATGGGGTAGGCCGGATTACTCCGGTCTGCCCCGGACCCATGTGACGAACGAACGATCAGACCAGCCCGCCCCCCTTCGCATGCGCCAGTTCCGCCTTGGTTCACGCCAGGTCGACCTCTCCCGGCGCAGAGTGGACGACGTCCCCCTGACGGAGCAGGAGGCGCTGCTTCTGCAGGTGTTGGCAGAGGCGGGCGGAGACACGGTCGGTAAAGAGGTCCTCTACCGGCGAGTGTGGGGCTACCGGGGCGTTCCTCGCGGCCGGGCGCTTGATTTTGCCGTACGCCGACTCCGGACCAAGCTGGAGCATGACCCCACCCGGCCCTCGCTTCTACTGACGGTCCGCGGGACCGGCTTTCGGCTCTCAATCGAGGGCATCCCGGCCATGGTCGAACGTTCCCCCGTTCCTTCCGAGCCCCCATCAAGTTTGATTGGTCGGGATGCGGAGCTCCAAACGCTTTGTCGGTCGATAGCGGCTTCTCGGGTGGTGACCATTCTCGGACCCGGAGGGGTTGGGAAGACGCGTCTGGTGCGTCGGTGGTTTGCTTCCCGATCCGAGGACGAATGGCCTGGCGGCCAAGTCTGGCTTTCCCTAGACGGCACGGGGGACGACTCGCTCCTCTCAACCCTGGCGGATGCCATCGCTCCCGGACGAGGCGAGCCCCGGCACCGGCTTCGCGCAGCGCTGCGAGGACCGCGAGGGTTGCTGGTTCTCGATGAGGCCGAAGCGGTCGCAGTTCCTTTGGGAGCGTTGCTCGACTCATTCGAGGGAGACTGGCGCTTTGTCGTCACTTCGCGGGTGCGGCTTCGTGCGGAAGCCGAGCAGGTAGTTGACCTCAAACCTCTCTCTCCGGAGCATGCCCTCGCCCTGCTCGAGCAGAGGGCGCGCGCGGTGAGGGCGAGTTTCGCCGTCGACTCGTCGAACCGGGCTTCCGCGGAGGCTCTGGTGCGAGTTCTTGACGGCCTGCCCCTCGCGTTGGAGCTAGCAGCGCCGCGCCTCCGAATGTTCAGCGCCGCAGATTTATTGATGCGGCTTGAGCAAGGGACCGATGTTCTTGCGAGCGCAGACGAGTCCTTGAGCGAAGCGATCGGGTGCTCGTGGAAACTTCTCTCTGATAAGCACCAGCAGGCGTTGGCCGCCTGTGCGCTGTTTGATTCGCCGTTTCCCCTGGACGCGGCGGAGGCGGTTCTTGCTCCCATGGGGGACCCCCTGCTCCTGCTCGACACCCTCATCGACCACTCTCTGTTGCATGTAGAGGAGTTCGAAGACGGTCCGATGTTTCGGCTGCTTACGACCGTCAGCCAGTGGGTGCGGGGTGCGGCGGATCCGCTACCGGCCTGCGTGGACGCGTTCGTTACCCACTACGTAAGCCTCTTTGGGCAGTCACCGCGGTTGGAGGTGGCGAGCCACGATGGAGGTTGGATTCGGCGCCGGGTCGGACGTGAGTTGTCGAGCATGCGTGGCGCAGCTCGCCGCGCATCGCGTGAAGAGACCGGTGCGCTTTGGTTGGGGATCGTGATCGCGCTCCGCGATCTGGGTCGGATTGATGCGGCGTACGCGGTAGCAGATGAGGGCGTCCATTCGCTCCCGCGATGGGCTGCGCATCTGCTGTCAGTGCAGGCCCGCATAGAATGGAGCTCTGGAGACGGTGTGGCCGCGGCGAAGCTTCTCGAGCGCGCGACGAAGCTGGGGACAGGCAACCACGCCGAACCATGGGTAGCGCGGGCATGGGCAATGTTCCACGTGGCGTCGGGGGACAAGGAGGCAGCGAAAACCTCTCTCAGCGCGGGCCTGTTGAGCGCCCAGCGCTGGGGAGACATGAATGCGCAGGCCTCGCTCCTGACGTTGCAGGTGCAGATGCTCACCGATGCCGGGGAGTTCGACCACGCGCAGCAAGCTGGAGACGAGGCGCGTGAGATCTATCGGCGGATAGGCTCCCTCTCTGGAGAATTGGTCTGTTCATCAAGGCTGGCGGTTCTCGCCTTACAGCGGTCAGACATCGTCGGCGCCGTCGCGATGTTCGACCGCGCGATTACCCTGGCTCGGTTGGCTGACAACCGTCAGCAACTCGTTGGCGCGCTTCGAAACCGGGCCACGCTCGGTCTGATGCTGGACGACACGTCGGCTGAGGATCAACTCCGAGAGGCCCTGGGTTTGCTCCTCCCCCGTCAGTTGGAGGAGCGGGCGTTCGTGCTGGTGAATCTCGCGAACGCGGCGTGCGAGCGAGGTGTTCTGGACGAAGCCGAGCGCACGGTAAACAGCGCGCTGGAGCTACTCGATGGGCTCGCTGCCGAGCGTGTTCGCATCGTGGCCCTGGTCACTCGGTGCATGGTCAAGGTGCGGCAGGGAGTACCGGAGATGGAGTTGGCGAAAGAGCTGATTCGCAGCGCGCACCGGTCTGGGGCGGGAATGCTTGAGGTCATGGGGAAGGCGATGCTGGCCCGTGCGCAAACGCGAGTCGGGGCTCATGCGCTGGCAAGGGGATTGGTCGACGACGCATGGGCATCGTCCGACAACTTCGGAGACACCCAGGAGAGGGTGTTCGTGGTCTCGACGCGTGCGGTGTGCGCTGCTGCTCGAAAGGACCGAGACGACGCGACGGTGGCGCTGCGTGAACTCACAGACCTCTCAGAGAGGATGGTGATGTTCCCGCAGGTGTCCCGAGAGTTGAGTCGGACCCGCGAGCTTGTGGTCCCACTTCTCGAATCATCGCCCTCCTGAGTGAAGACCTGCTCAAGGCTGCTCCTCCTCGCCGTCGAGCCCAGCGAGACATCGTCTCGCTGGGCTCACGTGCCTTGGTGAAGGGGGGCAGCCGATGGCTCCGCCCCGCGAGTCGTCCTCAGCCGAGATTGCACTCAGTCATTGACCAGACCGACCTCGACGCAGCGGAGCCCCAGGCCCGCGCGCGCGTCGTAGCGATACCGCCCGACCGTGTCCCAGGGGGCGAGTAGGCCTCGGTTGTAGGACTCCGTTGGGTCCTCAGTGCTCGCGCGGGATGTCCACAAGCCACCGTAGAAGCCGATGTCGTTGAACGTCCCTGTCTCGAAGTCTCTCCAGCCACTGAGCAGGCCGTCGAAGCCGGAGCCGCCGCCGTCTTTGATTCGCGCGCCGACCGGAGCCCCCCGCCAGTCATCTAGGAGGTCGACTTCCCAGGGGGCCATCCCGAGACTGCGCTCAAGATCTTGGTAGGCCGCATCCGAGGGGACCTCCCAGCCGTCCGGGCAGATCCCCTGGACGCCTGATGGGTCCGAATTACTGCTTGCTGCGAAGTTCATGACCTCGTCCCACTCATACAATCCACCGTACAGCGCGCAATTCGCAGGATCGTTGTCGTAGCAGGTGCGTTGAGCAATTCCATCATCGGCTGCGACGCTTCCGGGACGAGTACTGGCGGTGAAGGCACCGTAGTTGAGGTTGTCGGCCATCCAGCAGTGCAGTCCGATGCCTACTGTCGCGTAACTCTGGCCGTCGCGCGTGTCGACGAGGAAGTCACCGCAGACGAACGCGTCGGCGGGACAGTCTCCCCAGCCGTTCAGCACGCCGAGTAGGTCGAGGATGTCGACGAGTCCGCTGGAGTCCACGTCTCCCATCGGGCCGGAGCTGCCCCAGGCGCCGAGGACGATCCCGAGGTCGAGGCCATCCACGCTGCCGTTGCTGTCTTGATCGGCTGGGCAATCGGCCAGGGCCGCTGTGGGCATCCCAAGAAGGGCGACGAGGGCGAGGGTTGTTTGGATGTGGTTCATGACTTCATTCCTCTCTGCACGAGTTGTCCGGATGCGCGGGTCCGCAATCCTTTGGGGTCTTGTCCGTGGTTTGAGGCGTGTCTGGTAGCTACCGTCCCTGCCCACATCTGAAGACTAGGGAGGAGGCTGTTGCGAGAATGCAGCAGGAGTGCAGCTTCCTCGACGTCCGTCGGTCAGAGGCGTGGGTTGCAGCCTTCTCTGTCAGAGCCTGCGGGGGCAGGGGGGAGTCTTGTGGTCCAGGGGATCTTCGTCTTCCGGGACTTAGGAGTCGGACGGGTCTGCGATTCGCGTGCGGAGACGTTCCAGCGACAGACGGAGCTCCTGGCTCGGTCCGACCGACAGCGTGTCGACGCCAGACTGAGCCTGAGTGAGGCTCAGTCTGGCGTCTTCTGTTCTTCCGAGAAGGAGCAGGATTTCCCCCCGCTCACAGTAGGCCCGCGTGAGGACGTCGAGATGACCGACGGCCTTCAAGCACGCGATCGAATCCTCGATGGCGAGCAGCGCTCGGTCACCCGAACCGCGAAGCGCCAGCACCCGGGCACGGGTTCCTCCAAACGCCCCTTCTGCTGTTCTGAAGCTCAGCTCCTTGGAGAGCGTAAGCGCCTCATCAAGGCTAGCTTCGGACGCGTCGAGGTCCCCGGCTTCCATGAGGAACTCGCCGAAGTTACCCAGTGAGATGCACAGGGCTCGTGGGTTTTGACAGAGCCGGGCGAGACGGATGGCCTCCTGGTAACACTCTCGGGCCTCGTTCAGCTCGCCTTCCGCGTAGTGGAGGTTGGCCAGATTGGACAAAATTGTCCCTCTGCGGTTGGCGTCGCCGGTCTCCCGATGAAGCGCTTCGGCCGCTTTGTGCAGAGCCCTAGCCGCTTCAACGTCCCCCTCGTGGGTCCGGACGATGGCCAGGTTGCCCAGCAGGACTCCTTCGATGCGTCGGTTGCCGACTTCACGGGCGATGGCCAGCGCTGCCTCGGTGGATTCCCGAGCCAGGTCCATGCGGTTCTGTGCATTTCGCAGCGCGGCGATGTTTCCGTAGGTGTTGCCTTCGGCGACGCGGTTGCCCAGCTCCTGGTGGAGACGCAAGGCCGCGTCGAAGGCTGTCTCTGCCGCCGCCAGCTCCTCGCGCTCGAGCTGTGTCATCCCCATTCCCCCCAGGGAGGAGCCTTCGGCGACGCGATCACCCGCGGTCCGGTGCAGCGCGAGGGCTCGCTCGTAGGAGCTGCTGGCGTCGCTGAGGCGCCCTTCGGCTCGGGCTGCCGCGCCGAGCCCGGCAAGGGCTCGGCCCTGCGTTCTTCGGTCTCCTGAGTTCGAGGCGATGTCCCGGGCTTCGCTGAGCTGTCGGACGGCCTCGCCCTCTCTGTCAGGACGTGAGATAGCTCCCCTTCCCAGGGTGACTAGGATCTTCGCCCGAAGCTGGGCGGGGAGGGAGTCCACAGCAAGCACAGTCTGTGCAAGCTCGACACCGGCTGACCAGGGCCCCTGGAGTTCGAGTACTGCCAGCGTCGCGCGGCATGCACCAGCCGCCACCATGCCCTCGTGTCCGGCGACCGCTGCTCGAGTGGCGGAATGAAGGTTGTCCAGTTCGAGCGACAACTGCATCCGTCGTGCGGTGCCCTCGGGTCCGACCAGCTCGTCGAGGGCCTTGTCGGTACCAAGGCGCGCATACCAGGCGGCGTGTCGCCTTCTGAGTGAGGTCACGAGGTGGGAGCGCGGATCGGTCCAAGCGGTCTTCGCTTGAACGTACTCGCGTGTACTTACAAGCATTCCGAGCCGTGGCTCTCCGTTGGATTCGTCTCGAGTCAGGAGAGATTTGTCGAGGAGGCTCCCTACCACGTCGAGGACCCAGGGAGCTTCTGGATACCGCGAGAGATCGAGCACGGCGTCTGCGGCCTCGAGGTCGAACCCTCCGCGGAAGACTGCACATTGAACGAGCGCGTCTTGTTCCCACGGTTCGAGCAGGTCCCAGGACCAGTCCAGCGCCCCCTCAAGGGTGGTCGTGCGTGGATTGCTGCGGTCCGTCGACGGGCCCCGGAGCAGTTCGAAGCGTCGGGAGAGACGTTGTCGAAGCCCAGAGACGGAGAGGAGTCGCAGGCGGGATGCAGCGAGCTCGATGGCGAGAGGAAGTCCGTCGAGATCACGGACGATTGCCGCGAGGTCGGCTGCGTTGCGGGCTGTCACCTGGAAGCCGGGGCGGACAGCACGGGTGCGCTCGCTCAACAGTTCGACGGCATCGGTCTCAGGCAAGGGTCGCAGCTCCAGAAGCTGTTCCCCAGGGACTTGAATGCGCTCCCGGGACGTGAGGATCGCGTGCAGTTCGGGTGCTTGACGGAGAAGGATCTCGATGACGGGGCGGAGTGTCTCGATGAGTTGTTCGCAGTTGTCGATGACGACGAGGCTCCGCTCGCGTCCTCGCAGGACCGTCGCCAGATGCTGGGTCTGTGCCTCGCTTGAGGCCCAGGGGGCAAACTCGACACCGAGCGCGCCGGCGGCCACGGACAACAGCCCTTCGAGGTTGTGGGCCTCGGAGAGATCGAGGAACCAGACCTTCCCCTCCCACTGCTCTTGAACCTCGGCTGCAAACCGGAGGGCGAGGCGTGTCTTTCCGGTGCCGCCCGTGCCCGCAACCGTCACGAGGCGGCACCCCGCTTCAAGAAGTCCTCCAAGGCGCTCGAGCTCCGTTTCGCGTCCCACAAAGGAGGCGAGAGGTTCGGGAAGGCGGGCGCGTCTTGGTCCCTCGACGAGCTTGAGAATGGGAGCAGCAGGACTTTGAGACACAGCGCCGGGCGGCTCCACGTTGGGCGCCTCGGCTGTCTCCGTGATTGGGAGTGGGGGGCTTGATTCGTGGTCCCCGACGTCCAGACGGTATCCCACGCCCCGGACCGTGATGAGGTGGTCCGGTTTCGAGGGATCGACTTCGATCTTGTTGCGGAGTCGCAAGACTGCGAAAGCCGCGGCTCGTCCGCGCGGCTCTCCACGATAGCCCCACACCTCCCGGTAGAGGTCCCGTCGACTGACAGCGTCACCGCTTCGCTCTGCAAGCGCAGCCAGGAGACGGGCTTCTTGCTCGGTCAAGGGGAGCTCCTCGCCCTCGCGCAGCACCACTCTGCGACCGAGGTCTACCGTGCAGACCCGGAGCTCCAGCTTCGAGGTGGAGGCCGGCGACGGAAGCGTCACGACTGAGCCAGTGCCTGGCCCGCCTCCCTCCGGATGTCTAAAGGGAACTCGTCTCATACTGCCGCTTTGAGAAAACTCCCATTTTGGGGTCTGTCGGACCGCTGTTCACTTTGTGAAACCGCGCAAAGCCTCGCTGGGGAAATCACACATGTCGGAATACAAACAGGCCCCGGATGGCGCAAGCGCTCCGCGCGAGCGGCGTGCTCGCAATGCTCTTCGACCCACACTGCCCGTATTTTCGCTCATGTTCCCGGGTTCTGTGATCTGTGCTCCTGACCACCATGGCTTGAAGCCCATCAGGCGTTTAGTCACCGCGACTGTCCGTCTCGCTCTCAACTGACAAAGCGAACGTCTGAGTGAGAGGTCTCGGTGGTCCGCGGTCGAGTGTATTCTCTCTGTGTGAAGCTTGGCATCCTCCTCACCGCTCTTACCTTCGCCATAGGGTGCTCCGAACCCGCGCCGAGCCCTAACCGGTCCGCGACGACCTCTACCCCTTCGGGCCCTGAGGGGATCACAGCGGAGCCGTCAACCCCGTCCCCTGCTTTGCGAGCCGAAGTACGCTCGCTTGGGCAGAGCTTCAATGGGGGGAAGAGTTGCGTGACTTCCTCCATGGAGCGGCTCCGGGTCCTGCGAGCGCGTTACGGAGTCGAGCTTGTGCGTGACGCGCTCATCCTCGCGTATGACGGGTGCTCCGCCCCCATGGCCCTCGCAGATTTACTCCGTGAGACGATGTCAGCCTCCCCAACCGACTCCGAGACTCTCCAGCTTGGAGTCGCTCTGATCGAAGCTTCCGACTACGTTGAGGCAGCGGATGTGCTCAGCGACCTCGCCGATCGTTCCCCCGCCGGCAGCAAGGTTCGTTGGATCGCTGGGTTCGCTTTGCTCCACGCGGGCGCCGCGAAGCAGGCGCTTCCATGGCTACTTGAAGGCCGTCTCCACGCGCAGGGCAATGGTGGCAGCGAGGGGCCTCTGCTCATCGGGCTTGCCCATCTCCAACTCGACAATGTCTCGGATGCAATCAAGGAGTTGGAGGCCGGGCTGGTTTTGGCCCCCACTGACCCGTCGGCTTTGTCGGCACTGGCGCGGGCGTATACGCGAGTGGGTCGGGACGGTGACGCAGCGAGGCTCGCTAAGGAGGCGCGTCAAGAGCATCAGGCGATCGCTGAGAGGGAGAGAACCCTGCACGAACTCTCGGCTCTCTCGACGAATCTATCGAAAGCGTGGGACGCAAGGAACTACGCGGAGGTGGAGAAGTTAGTCGACCGTCTCTGGCCCCTGGCTCCACCACAGCTTCGTCCTACGGTGCTTGAGTATCGCATCGCGGTGTACGCCGAGACCGGCCGGGACGCCGAGGCGGCCGCGGCTCGCGTGCAGTTGTCCCAGCTCAGGAGGAGTCCATGAAGCGGCTGCTCCTTGGAGTCGGCCTGCTCCTCGGTGCCTGCGGAAGTCCCAGCACGCCGGCCCCGTCGCTCTTTGAGGAGAGCCCAGCGTCAGAGGACACGAGTCCCTCTGAGGAACCGGCACTGACACCGGCGTCTGAAGGACCCCTGCGGTTTGATGATGTGAGTGCGTCTTGGGGGCTCGACTGGCAGCACTCAGGTGGGAGGAATCCCGCGAAGTGGCTACCCGAGACGATGGGCGGTGGGGTCGCGCTCTTCGATGCGGACAGAAACGGAGCTCTCGATATCCTCGTGGTCGATTCGGGTGGGCTCGCAGGAGCGCCTAGCAGCTCTGGACCACGGCTCTACCTGGGCGACGGTTCGGGAGGCTTCAAGGACGTCACCGCGTCGTGGGGACTGACGGGGCAGGGCTACGGCATGGGTCTGGCCGTCGGCGATATCGACAACGATGGCTGGTCAGATGTCTATCTGACCAGCTTCGGAGCCCAGGACCGGCTCCTCCGTAACGACAACGGAGAGCGTTTCGTCGATGTGACCGAAGCCTGGGGCGTGACACCCGAGGGGTGGTCCACCAGCGCTGCTTTCCTCGACATCGAAGGGGACGGTGACCTCGACTTGTTCGTCGCCCGGTATGTGGATTATCAGCTCGGCAGCGCACTCAAATGCTGGTTCCGCTCGATCCACATCTACTGCACTCCTGCCCTCTACTCCGCCCTCCCCGACAGGTTGCTACGCAACGATGGAGGAACGTTTACCGATGTCTCGGTGGAGTCGGGGATCGCAGCTCACAAGGCGAAGGGGCTCGCCGTGGCTACCGGTGATCTCGACCGAGACGGTGATGTGGACTTGTATGTCGCTGACGACATCTCCCGTAATTTGCTGTTGCTCAACGACGGCTCGGGTGTGTTCACTGAACAGGGCTTGCTGGCTGGTGTCGCATATTCGGAGCTGGGAAGGGAAGAGGCGTCGATGGGCGTGTCCATCACAGACGCCAATGCCGACGGCTATTGGGATCTCGCGGTGACAAACTTCCAGGCGGAGCCCACCGGCTTGTACCTGGGTCGCAGCGATGGGACCTACCGAGAGCAGTCCGACAAAGTAGGTATCGGCGCGAGCTCTCGGAGGCGGCTCTCCTTCGGTATTCAATGGTTTGACGCGGACAATGACGGTGATGAGGAGTTGGCCACCGCAAATGGTCACATCACGTCAAACGTAGAGGAGTACCGGGATGGGGTGGTCTTCGACCAACTCAACTCGCTCTATCTCAACAACGGAGGACGATTTTCTGACGTATCGGCTACTTCAGGCTCTGCGCTCGCCCACCGTGGGGTGAGTCGGGGGTTGGCCACCGGTGATCTCGACGGTGATGGTGGTCTCGACCTTGTGATCGTAAACAACGAAGGCCCCCTCCTTGTTGGGGCCAATCGCACAGAGAAGAGGGGGCACTGGGTGTCCCTCTGGCTTGAGGGCGTTGCGTCGAACCGCAACGCCATTGGCGCGGTGGTCACGGCTCGAGTGGGCGAAAGGACCCTCGTTCGCGAAGTGCGCGGGGCGACCTCCTATCTCGCGGTCAGCGACCGCCGAGTCCATCTCGGATTGGGAGACGAGGAGATGGTCTCGCTGTCTGTTCGATGGCCGAGCGGCGCAGAGCAGAGCTTCGACGGAGTCACCGCAGACCGCCACCTGTGGCTTGTCGAAGGAGGACAGCTTGTCCCCTACATCCCCGGGGCGGAGTCCCTCGCTCTGTGAGTGCTGACTTCTTGCGGAGGCTACAAAAGGTTTCTGGCGGCGGTCTCATCGGAGTCGTTGTCCTGCTGCTGGCGAACTCCGCGTTCTTGGGCACCGCGGACGCTAGCGGTGTCGTCGCTCGTATGGTGCAAGCCCACCTCCTCTTAGGCCTTGCGCTCCTTCTGGTGTTGCCGGTGTTCGTCGCCAGCCACGTATTGATGCATCGGGGCCACGCGAATCAGAGGGCACGAAGCGTCGGCCGCTTTGTTGCTGGTCTGGCCGGAGTGGGGGCTGCGGCGGGCGTCGCTCTTTGGGCCCTGGAGAAGCAGAGCGCGCTGCGTTGGCTTGTGCTGTTGCATGAGGGGGCGTTCGTCGCCGCACTGGCTGCCTACGTACTCCATCGGGTCCGCGCGGTGGTGACCCCGGCATTGACCGGCGAGCGAGTGGCCGTGGTTGTGGCTGGTCTGCTCGTCGCTGGGACCTGGTTTATGCAAGGAACGGAGGACTCTGAGGGTGACCGTCAGGTGGTTGATTTTGTCGCCGGTCTCTCGGAGGCAGCCACCATCGACGGACATACGTTGCGGCCCGAGGACCTCACGGACGTCGACTATTGCGCGCAGTGTCACGAGGAGATCGCGTCCCGTTGGGAATCATCAGCTCATAAGAATGGATCTCTCAACGACCCCTTTTATGCGGCCACCCTCGACCTGGCCCAGGCCCATCGGACCCCGGAGGAACTCGCGTTTTGCGGCGCTTGTCACGACCCAGCGTTGCTTCTCACCGGGCGGATGGTGGAGCACCCCGTTCCGTCGGACCCGGACGCTGACGCTGGGATCACGTGTCTCCTCTGCCACAACATCGCGGCCGAGCCGGGTCGTCTCGGAAACGGTTCCTATGTCGTGCAGGCGCCGGACCACTACCCCTACTACGGCAGCGCAGACGAGGCGGAGCAGAACCAGAACAGCAAGCTCATTCGGAGCAAGCCCGAGAAACACAAGGCCTCGTTCGGCCCCGCCTACTTGCATGGCTCGGAGCTCTGTTTGAGTTGCCACAAAGCGCACATCCCCCCGGAGCTCAATCGGCACCGCTGGATGCGTGGCCAAAACGATTATGACCCGTGGTTCGACAGCGGTGCTGGGGGGCACTCGGCGCGTACTTTCTTTCCTCCCAAGAACCCCCAACTGCGTTGCCAGGACTGCCACATGCCGCGCATCGAATCAGAGGACCCGGCGGCGAAGGGCGGGACCGTGCCCGACCATGCATTTCCTGGTGCGAATACGGCGCTTCCTGTCGTACTCGGGGACTCTGAATGGGCAGAGCGCAACGCGTCCTTCCTTGAGGGGGTTCTGACGGCAGACATCGGGGCTCTTTCTACACCCGCCGGCCAGATACTCGCGCCGGGGGCGCTGGTCTCGGTTCCATCGGGCCAGCCTTTGACCATGGACGTCGTGGTACGCAACGTGGGCTCGGGGCACCTGTTCCCTGGGGGCGTCGCGGACCTGCGGGAGGCCTGGCTCGAGGTGACAGTGCACGCGGGGGACTCGGTGCTTGCCGCCAGTGGGTTGGTGGATGCCGGAGGCCGCCTTGATCCGTTCGCGTACCGTTGGAACACCGTCCTGCTGGACCGAGACGGTAAGCACCTCGAAGTCCACGAAGTCGAAGATACGTACGTCGTGCTCAGTAGTCGACGCATCATGCTCGGGGCGTCCGATGTGGTGCGGGTCTCCCTCGTCGCGCCGCAGACAGAGGCTCGAATCACAGCACGGGTGATGCACCGAAAGTTCTCCCGTGAGTACGTCGAATTCGCTTTGGGGCCGGACGCTCCAGCGATGCCCGCGCACGTGCTGGCTGAGGCTTCGGTGAACGTCCGACCGGGGGCCTGGGAGGCTGAGGCCCCACCAGCGTCGGCCGGAGATCGTCTCCGGAACCTTGGGATCGGGCGCTTGCTCCGGGGGGAGACGCGCGCCGCGCGAGAAGCCAGCCTCGCGGCGGCTGAGCGGTTGCCTGATAACCCAGGTCCCCTCCTTGACCTGGCTCGGATTGCCCTCGCCGATGGCGACGTATCTGAGGCCGAGACCTTTGTCCGGAAGGCTGACGCTGTGCAGCCTGGACACCCGACTGGAGCCTGGCTGCTCGGCCGAATCCGAGCGGGGCAAGGGAAGCATGACCGTGCAATTGCTGCCTACGACGTAGCCCTGGCTCGCTTCCCTCGTGACAGGCAGGTCATGGCCCTACGTGCTGAGTCCCTTTTTCAGATGGAGAGGGAGGAAGAAGCCGCTTCGGTCATGGAAGCTGTGTTGGACATAGACCCTGAGCACCTGGGGGCACACGCGTTGCTAGCGCGGATTCGTGCGTCTCAAGGCGCCGCGAAGGCTGCGGCTCGCCATCAGCAGGCGTGGGAGCGATACCGACCTCGGAGTGAAGACCGGGCGGCCATTGCCATCGCGAGGAAGCGAAGCCCCGCCCTTGACCAGCGAGCGAATCAGCAATGGGTTGTTCCCTTGACCCCGCCCGAGAGCACGTCCACGCCCGCCGACAGTTGGGCTCGCTCTCGATAGGCCTCGCACACTCTTCGAAGCGTGTCACGCCTGCCGTCGAGGTGGTCTTAAACACGGGATGGAGCGTCGTGGTCTAGCATTTGCCGAGATGAACGCCCTCACCTGCAAGTCCTGCGGCTCCGCCATGAATTCGCTCGACCTTGACCGGCGCCTTGGAATCATTTCCTGCCGGCATTGTGCTGCGATTTACGACCTCACCCGGACCGACCGGGGCCTTGTCGAGGGGGGCGATGGCGCGCCGCCGTCGATAAAGGGGAAACTGGAGCGCGCGCCGGCGGCGTTGCCTGAGCGCTTTTCTGTGGAGCAAGGCCACGGTGACCTTCTGCGTATCCGCTGGCGGTGGTTCAAGCCAGTCGCTTTGTTCCTGTTTTTCTTCTGTCTTGCCTGGGATAGCTTCCTCATCCTCTGGTACTCGATGGGGGTCACCATGACTACGGGGGTTCAGTTCCTCTTTTTCGTCTTTCCGCTAGGTCATGTCGCAGTCGGGGTGGGTCTCACCTACTACACCGCTGCCCTGTTTCTCAATCGCACCACCGTGACCGTGCGACGACGTGAGTTGCGCGTGTCGCATACGCCGCTCCCCTGGTGGGGACCCCCGCCGATCCCCGTGGGGGACCTGGAGCAGATCTACGTCGAGCGGAAGGTGAGTCACAACAAGAAGGGCACGACGGTGCTCTTCCAGGTCATGGCGGTCACGCGGAACCATACGGGCCGAAAGCTGGTGACGGGGCTCACCGAGCTTGGCCAGGCTCTCTACCTGGAGCAAGAGATTGAGAGAGTCCTGGGGATTCGGGACCGCCCGGTCGCGGGTGAGCACCGGGAAGGTGAAACCCAGCGGTGAGACCCCGGGGGGACGCCTCTCTAGGGAATGACGATCTTCTCCGCTCCTGCAGGACCGTCGGTCTCTGCCTCACGCACGCAACGGTGTAACGCGCGTCTCAGCAGAGGGATGATTTCCCTCTCATCCACCGTCTCCACGACAGGCACGTGCTTCCCCTGATGCTCTGCGACCCAGGCCCGGTACTCGACCATGCTCCAGCCCCGTGTGTGTGCGCGACTGCCAGGGACCGGCGCCCGCGCTGCGCTGTAACGACACGCTCCAGGGGCGAAGAAGACCACGGACCAGCTCCTGGCCTTGAGCTTTGCTCTGAAGTCATCGTCGTTCGTACACGACACCATTTCGGGCGAACCAAGGAGCGGCGGCAGGAGCTCCGTCGCGCGTCGCGCCATCGTGGGGTCACACCCCCGAGCCAGAATGCTCAGGCCTGAGCAATCCACGTCCACCGGTGAAGACAGCCCGGCTCTTATTTCACGGAGCATTCTCTCCCGCGCTGTGTCCTCTCTTCCGTCGGACTCGTCCATCTGCTCCCCAGAGGCACTCGGCCCGACACAGTCACCCTAGACCGGCTGGCAAAGCCATTTTTTGCTCGTCTCCGCGAAGCGGAGTCGCGAGTTCGCCCCGGTGAATCTATGCGAGGAGAAGATGGTAAGTTAGAGCATGAAGTTAAGATTCTCGCCTCTCTTCTTAGGTCTCCTGCTCGTTGGGTGTCCCTCTGCCGTCGACCCGCCCCCTGTCGATCCGGTGATCATTCAAGCCTCGACCGAAGAGGTTACCTTCGAGGCCGTAGACTTCACGCTGGAGGGCACGCTCCACATCCCCACCCGAAGCTCCGGCGAGCCGCTTCCGGCTGTCATCCTGGTTCACGGCAGTGGTCAGAACAGCCGCGATGAGACCGTACCGGGTCAGGTTGGCCTTCCGTTTGGCTTCACCATCGACGTCTTCGTCGAGATCGCCGAAGCCCTGCAGGCCTCCGGCTACGTGGTGCTTCGCTACGACAAGCGCAGCTGTGGTCCCTTCAACGGGCTCTGTGAGAACGACTACCCCCTCGACCCGGACATGCTGGTCTCGGATTTCGTGGCCGACGCGGTCGCAGGCGCTCGCTGGCTGGCGGAGCACGAGGCTGTCCATCCCGACGAAGTCTTCGTCGTTGGCCACTCGCAGGGAGGAGCCACGATGCCCGCTGCGCTCGCGGCGGAGCCCACATTGGCCGGCGGAGTCAGCCTCGCGGGCAACTGGAGGCCGATCGATGCGGTGCTTCGCTACCAACTCGACTTCGTCACCGAGCTCTACGAGGCAGACGGGCTGACGCCCACTCAGATCGAGACCCAGCTCAGCAGCCTCACCCAGATGATCGAAGACCTCGAGGCACTGCGTGCGGGCAGCTTTGAAGGAACGGACATCGGAGGAGCAGGGGTCGCATTCTGGGAGGACTGGCTCGCCCATGGTGATGCCCGACCGGGGCTCGTCGCGGAGGAGCAGCGACCCATGCTCGCTCTCTTCGGAGACTACGACTCGAACATCCCCGCCGATCCCGAACTCGACCTCTGGGCCGACGCAGGCGTCGAATCAGTACTGATCCCCTGTGTGACCCATGCCTTGAACTGCATCAACAACCCAGACTGGCAGTCCATTCAGCCGGGCGACATCGAAGACTTCATCGACCCGGGGGTCCTCAGTGCGTTGACCGACTGGCTCGACGAGCAGAGAGCCCAGTAGGCGAACCTTCCTCTGTGTGCCACCACTGTCTCTTTCGACTGAACTTTGACACGGAGACAGCGCACTTCGTGTGAGGCTTACGCGAGAATTGCGTCTCCAATCGGCCCCTTCAGGAGAATTCATGCTCGATCGTTCATTGCTCGTCCTTCTGGTTCTCCCTGCCGCTTTGCTCCTCGGTTGCCCAACATCGGATGGTGGGCAGGGGGACGACGATGATGACACCGGACCGACCGTCACCCCGGACCCGGACACCAACTCCTATGTGCCAGACGGGTATCGGGCCTCTGCTCCCGAGCGAGTCATCTTCCTTGGCGACTCGATCACCGCAGGTGTCGGAGCGAGCGCGGGCAGCCTCACCTACCCCTCCCTCCTCGTAAATAACGACGAGGATGTATGGGGCGACTACGCGGACACGGACTTGAGAGGGCTCTTCGGAGACATGGAGGTCGTCGACGTTTCAGTGGGCGGCGCGACCACAGACTCCGTGCTGTCCGAACAGTTGCCTGACCTCTCGAGCGCTCTCGGCGCCTCGGTTTCGGGCGAGTCTCTGGTTGTGATCACGGTGGGTGGAAACGACATGCAGGCCAATATGCTGCAAATCCTCACGGGCGGCGACGGAGTCGCGGCCCAGGTCATCGATGGGGTCGTGGACAACATGAACGAGTTCATCGATTACTTCGACGACGCGAACCGCTTCCCTGATGGCGTGTTCGTGTACCTGTCGAACGTCTACGAACCGACAGATTCCTTCGGGCAGGTGGACCAGTGCCTCTTTGGATTCGACATCGGGCCCATCATGCATAACTTCGATCAGGCCAATGATGCCATTCGTGGAGTGGCAGAAGACCGAGGCATCGGGATGGTCGACTTGCGGGGTCACTTTATGGGGCACGGTTGGTACAACGAAGACACGGAGCTGCCGTGGCATCACCCCGAGGACCCCACGCGTTGGTTTGATGATGACTGCATCCACCCGAACGACCGCGGTCACCATGAGCTTCGGCGTCTCTTCCACGCTGCGATTGATGGTGTCCCCCTTCCTGCGGAGCCCCAGCCTGAATGAGTGTGAGGTGGGAGCGAGTGGGCGACGGCGAGTCTTCGTCGTCCGTGTCGCTCAGCGAACCCAGCCGGCAGCGACGATCGTCTCGGCCCAGGTTTGAGCCACCCGTTTGTGTCCCTCTGGAGTCAGGTGACACCAGTCCACGAAGTGGTTTGTGTTTGGAGGGACCGCGCCGTGGATGTCGACGAAGAGCACCTCCTCGTCCTTCGCCACGTCCTGCACCATCCCTCGATGAGCGGCAAAGGAAGCGCGGGCTCCCTGGACAGACAGGTGCGCGAACCAACGGCCCATAGACGGGATGCCCAATGCACGCTCATCGTCGGAGAATTCTCCTGCAGCCGCGGTCTCATCCACGGCGTTCGCGTAGGAGCCCACGGCGAGATGTAGCCCTCTTGCGCGCGCATCTGTGATGACCTCTTCGAGGTTCCAGCGAAGCATGGAGAGCGCAGCGGGGTCGACGTCATCGTGAGTACCCCGGCTCCGGTTGAGAAAAAGCCACCGTGACCGTAACTCCATGAGCACGTAGCTGGTGTCGAGCAGGCGGTCGAAGAAACCATGACTCGAGTCCAACAGGTCCCTGGCGTACATAGGCCCGTCGCCGACACCTGGTCGGTGGGACCAGTCAATGTCGTTGTTCCCGTGGTAGAGCAAGACAGCGTCGGGGTCGAGGCGCTGAACGCGCAAGAGCAGGCTCACTCGGGACTCCACCGAGCTCCATCCGGGGACACCGGCATTGATCACTTCGACGGCGCGACCCGTGCGGGCTTGCAGCTCTGTTTCGAGGAGGGCAGGCCACGCTTGACCGTGGCCCGGGATCCCCTTCCAACCGAAGGTGCTCGATCCGCCGAGTGCGACGATGCGGAAGACACCGGGGGGCTTGGTTGGAGTGACACCGTCCCCTCGAAATCCGAGTTCGTCGACAGTGATCTGCATTTCACCAGAGCGGAACGAGGCGCCGGGAACGAGCGCGCCGCGGACGTAGGGGCTCTGCTGGACGAAGCCGGCGCGCCGCCGGGGCGTGTAGTTGGTTGTCTTCTCAAGGAGCCGGCCTGCGCACTCCCCGAGCAGAAAGAGGGCGAGCAAGGGAAGACAGGCGTAGACAACACGACGTGAGATCGAGCGCGGCACGCCCCCAGTGTGACAGGTGTACGTCGCGGCACCACGCGGTCATGGGAAGCGAGACCTCCTCCTATGGAGACGGCCGCGCTCAGGCTTCTCCCTTCTACGCCAGTCGTTGCACCATGGTGGGGCGAGTTCTTAGCCGACCAGAACGAAGCAAAGGACATAAAAGAGGAGGCCTGTCCCTGCCGTCAATGCCATGTCGATGGCGGCGATGCGCCCCCAGAAGCGATGCTTGCGACTGAAGTCCCCCGGTTTCGGTGGGCTCTCGAACTTCCGGAGAGAGGAGACGATCAACCAGATCCACAAGAGAGCAGTGCTCGTCGAAAACACGAGATGCACATTCAGAGTCCAGCGTAAGAGTCCGGTCCCCGCGAAGCGGCTTCGCTCGGCCATCTTCATGACCCCGTCGCTCATGGTGCGCAGGTCGATTTCGAGAGCGGTCACGACGATGGCGAGTATGACGGCGAGCGTAATCTGGATTGCCTTGTGACGACTCCAGCGCTGCTTCTTCGCTTCTCGAATGGCATAGAACATGACCAGCAACACCACGGGCAGAGCCACGATGATGAGGTCGATGAGTGCATCTGAATCTGTACCTAGAAATCCCCGGGGGACTCGCATGATGTCTCAATCCAAAAAGAGGAACGGCCACGTCACCTGCGCGACCTTCGTTTGTGGTCGTGGCCAACTGAGGCGCTCCAGTTCACGCACGATGCATACTTCAGCCTCCTCGTCACCGAGAAGGGACTCTGTGACGGTGAGTGCTTCGAGCCAGGCTTCGGGCGCCTCCGGATCGTCCCGGTTTTGGGCGAGTCGGAGGCGGACCGTGACGCGGTTCCCGAGGTCGGGGTTTCTTTTGCGGGCAGCGCGCATGCAGCGGGTAAGCCGCGGTTGAATCGAGTTGATTCGCGCGCTGATCGAGACCAGATCGACATGACCGATGATGGAGGGGTCAGGCACATCGAGCCTCGCTCTCTGCTTGTCGGTCGTCGCCACCAGGTCAAGGCGGGCCTGGCTCCATCGAGGCTCAAAAACCAACTCGATGCGTCGGTCGTCACTGAACGCCGGATCGTCGTCAAAGTGGAGGGTCTGCACGACCTCGGTGAGGCAGCGGGCCGCTCGGTCCAGGGGGCCCGGGACGTCGTCGAGAGTGCGCACGGAACGGACCGCCCCTTCCTCCCAAATCGCCAACGCGATGCGCACCCCCACAGGCTTCTCCTGGGGGGGAGATGAGGGGAGGAACTCGCTGCAGGGGCGGAAGCGGGGCTCTGATGAGATCAGGGTCGCTCGCAGGCCGATGTCCGGCTGAGCCTCGGTCTCGATCGAAACGA
>Ga0315320_10001206_pt1 | contig 21494 bp, 7 predicted proteins | sample M140m21515metaG_FD_203458 | JGI IMG/M metagenome (GOLD analysis project Ga0315320, IMG submission 203458) | Ammonia-oxidizing marine archaeal communities from Monterey Bay, California, United States - M1 40m 21515 | ecosystem: Environmental > Aquatic > Marine > Coastal | place: USA: California... | reverse complement strand
CCGTAACATCTGTGTGGTTTCCAAACTGATAAGATGAGTCCACATCACCGTTTTTGAATAGGTTATTTAAGCTGTGTTCAATACGATAAGACTCATCAAGAAACCTTTCTTGAGTGTCTTTTCTAGGGGAAAATAAAGATACAAGAGGCATTCTTTCAAACTTATTATTACCATCGGGATAAAGATCCTCTAACGATGACAGATTAGAATTATTACCCATACCACTGACTGTTATATACCCTCTCCTATCCATCGTGAAGTTTCCATATTCGGGTAGTTCTCTATTACCCGTTGGCTTTACCTCAAGAATAGAATGTCCGAAACTCCTAAGCCCATTTGCATCTGTACTCCTTCTATCTTGAGGGTGATACGCTCTGCTAGGGGGATCTGCAATACCTGTAAGTACACCACTATTCATAGTTAAAGATATGAAAAAGCTGTTTAGGTGAACTGTTGCCCCCTCTTCTGCTGTGAATGTGCCACCACCTGTGATGTCTGGAGTTCCCCCATCTACAGTAAACGCATTAGGTAATGGCTCACCTCTGAAAATATGTTCAGGAGAGCTTTGGTCATTATCATAGTGTCCAGACCCTAACTCTTTATATATTTCTCTTCTAGTGTAGGCAGAGGGAGCGAGAGGTGTTGCCCCAAGTTGAGCATTTTGGATTTTAAATCCCAAGTCTGCTGTCGCATCAGCGTTCCCAAGTTGAAAGATCGAGCTTTTAGCTTCAGTTTTAGGGTCAGCGTTTTGAATGAGTGGTGAACCTAAAGGGTTTACAACATAGTCGTAAGGGATAGAAGGGTGGCACTCAATGTAATAACTCTCCTCAATAACGGATATGAACTTTGCATCCCAATGAGTGTTAGCCGATGTCCTAGTGTGGTTGTTCTCTACAGGACGGTATACAGGTACATCTTGCTTGTACTTGAACTCAGTCTTTGTATTGACATTACTATCAGTATTATCTACCCAATCCCAACCCGAACATAACTCAAGGGCATATCCAAGATTTTCATCCCCACCTATTGGTAAGAGTTCTAGTTCGACATAGACTTTATATCCCTCATCATCATAGCGATAGATTGAGAACGCTTGGCCAGATGTTTTAGGGTTATAAACTTGAGTTGCATTGTTTGTATTTTCCCAGTCTGCGAATAAGTGTGTCTCCACAAAGCTATGGTCGTTATCTCGGTATTCACTCCCTAAAAGGTTGGTAGAGTCGTACTGTCCAAATAGATTAGGGTCAGTAGCGAAAGGGTCTACTGAGGAAGGTGTATACACATCGTCCATAGAGGCAACAGCGGTTGTACGGTCTGCTTCAAAACCCGATGGAGTAAACCTCTCACCACAAAGTTCTAACAAGGACACTTTGCGAGCTGAATGGTAGAGCAACTTTTTGATCTCTGATGTCGAATTTTCATCTAGGTTGTCCATGATATGATGAACACCTAAGTTTTCAAACTGTCTATGGGGATTATTGACCATAACTGAGGGTCTTAATCCATTAGTTGAGAAAGTACATAAACCGTCTTTAGGATCATACTGTGTGAGATCAGAGAAGGGCTTAACAGCATCGCCTTTTGGTCTAACACTAATCTCTATAAGATTGGTGTCGGTAGGTGCAAGATCGCCCGAACTAGCCCATATCTGTTGATGTTTAGAAGCAGTAGGATATACAGGGAGTCCTGTATCATCAGCAGAGCTATAGTTCCACCTGTCATCTGCCACTAAGTTGTTAGTGGCAGTGAGGTCGCTCGACAGTATTTGGTATGTAGGTCGTACTGTTGTGAATGGTTTAACTGAAGTCGGGTTTGTTCCGTCCCATTCTGAGATAGACTCGTTGCCTTGAGGGTCTTTAGGTTCAATTTGTACAGTGGCTTGAAACTTTGAGTAGTCTCTACCCTCATTAGGATAGTTAAAAGACCCCCCCATATTACTCCTGTGTCCTTTGTAAGCCAACCAGCTTGAGGGGTTCACATAAATAACACCAGAAGCCCACATGAAGTAAGTGTTGGATCTCTCGATTGTGTTGTAGGTTTTAAGAGGAGAGACACCCAAAGACCTTGCTTCCGTTCGGAGGTTGATGCTCTTGGGGTATGCTTTAATCTTTTGCATGAAGTTGAGATTAGGTCTAAAGATCGACATAGAGGTTTCTTTACTATAAGAAGCCACACCATCATCTAGTCCGTCATCACCACTTGTGCCTAAATCTCTCCCTACATTCTTGTTGAGATCTGTATAGTCGATAAGGTTCTTACTGTAGACATCCTCATCGCTAGGTGCGACACCATCTCTAATAAGAGCTTCAAAAGCTCTTTCTGTTTTGAAGTGGATCAAAGCTAGTGAACCAAAGTTGTATTCTGGTTCACTATCGTCTGCCGAAAGTCCAATAATCCCACCAGGGGGGTCATTAGGATTTGCGTAGTGGTAGTCTCTCGTAAGGGTAATCACTTGTCTATATCGAGCGACTTGGAAGGAATAGTTATTTTCCTCACCAAAAGTAATGTACTCACCAGCAGTTTCGAGGTTAGGGTCGTACTGAGACAAGTCTTGGTCTGTATTAGGCTTACGCTTGATGAAGAAGCGATCTCGCTCTGCTTGAGGTGTCTCTAAACCATTGGGGGAGTAGTTCTTTAAGACAGGCAGTCGATACGAGAGGAAGTTTCTGTTTTCTAATTTTACATACGCATAGTATGTGTAAGGGGTATTGCCATTTGGAGCATCAATGTCGATGGCACTTGTAGCTGTGTTTATGGTTGCTGATAATGTTGCCCCTGTATTGTCAATGACATACGCACCTAATCCTATTATGGGTATTTCTCCATTGAGTTGATAAAAGTCAGCCCAAAGTAGAGAGTCGAGATCGCTCTGTCTATAGATCTTTTCGTAGGGAGAGAACAGAACAGGGATGCCACCAACTCTTGTTGTTGACCCATCAAAGGCATTAGCGTCCGATAAGAGTCTAACTTTCCCAATGCTGTGTTTATTCGGAACACCCCCTAAGTCGGCTATCGCACCTGACCTTGTAGACTCGGTGGTGTAGTTTCCTGTGTGCAGTTCGTACAGGTCGTACTGACCTGTTTTCCTTGAGGGGAATGTGTCTGTAGCCGAGTTATTAAAAATAACATCACCGGGCAACCCATCGTCTGTACCAGCACCTTTACCTAGCTTGATAGCAGATATGACTCTTAACTCTATATCTGCCACCGTTGTAGCTGGAGTCCCTACGAAAGAGGAAGCGACATCATTAGGATTACTAGGGAATCTAACAAGTGCGAGAACCCCCCTGTCCGCAGGAAATAATACACCCGAAATCACCACACCCACATCTCTAGGGGGGGCCTCTACACTAGCATTACTTAGGTCTTCGGTCTTATAGGGGCTATATGAGGTAGTCCTTAAAGGGGACCCCAAGTTGATGGACGCTTGTCCATTCTTTACACCTAACGATGCGGTACCAACACCTGCATTTAACCCTAGTGTTGTATCTGTAGATGCGTTGAAGAAATCGTTTACATCATCATTAACAAAAGGCTCTTGGTAGAGATATGGGTATATTTCATATGGGTTTAAGAGGCTGAATGAGCTACGAGGAACAGACTGCATAGGTACAGGGAAGTTATTAAATCTGTATGCCATCTCATTAAAGTTAGGGAGAAGACCAAAAACATTTAGACCATGATCTGACTCATCATCTAAATCCCTATAGTTGATGTTTACGGTATCATAAATCCCACCCTCGTTAATCCACTTTGGGTTAAATGAGGAGTTCACAGCAGTTTTGAGTCCTGTGAAATAGTGAGGCATTTCAAATTTCTCTGCCCACTTCTTACGCAGTGTCAACCAAGGTGGACTATCTATGACCTTTGCTTGCCCCCAATCGGGTCTTCCATCATGTGTGGTTGAAACAGAACCATTTGAGAAAGTGATTGGGCCGAAACCTATCTTTGGGGGTTGACTCTCAAGGGCTTCAGATGTGAGGTCATCTAGGTTGAGCTGAACATTATAACCTAAGTATTCGTTAGTGCTGTTTGAGGAGATTACTTCTGAGGCTACCACGCTTGTGTCGAGACTTCCAATCAGAGAGGTGTCCGAACCAGAGGCATCAGTGCCTTGACTTGAAACGATTGTGATTGGGTTTCTATCTATTGACTTCTTAGGCATTTTTTATTCTCCGAGCAAAAGCTGGTTGCGTGTTCGATAAACACAAGCGGCGACATAGTTGTCAGATAAGGTTTCTTCTCTCATGTCTACAGCGACCCCTTGACCCCATTCGTTCGTCTTGACGAACACAACCAAAACTACCTCACCTTTTCGATAGAGGGTATGGGTATCATCCACGACTTTCATAAGGCAATGGATTGATGTTTTGTAGTTGCTGTGTGTTCCACCCATATTCTTTGCGAAGGCAGAGGGGAAATAACTAGAGTCTTCCATAGTGGGATAGTACGCTCTACTCTCGTTATCCTTGCGAGGTACTTGGTTTACATTTGTATCACCCAAAGTCACATTAACCGAAGAAACAAATGGAACAAATGAGGGAAGGTTAATAGACCCTGTGTTGATCTTCAAATCATCAAGGATTACCTCTGGAGATCCTAGTGTTTCGTACTCTTCATAATTGGACGCATTAAAGTGTGTAGCAAGTTGATCTGTTGGGTTGAAGAACGGATAATGCTCACTCGTCTTTAAATATGCACCTATATCTTTGCCTATTACTAGTGGCTGTAGATTCAACTCATCTGGTATCACTCCGCCCGCATCTGTTCCGACATCGGGAACGGTGATGGCAAAGTCTGAACCTACAGTTTTAGGTGCGTACCTACGATAATAAACAAGAATAGTGCTATCGGTAGGTGCATCGGGATATGGCTCAAGAGGATAAGCTGTGATTTCTATCAACCTCTGCCCTGCGTTCCAACCTACTCCATTAGTCCAACCAATCTTTGACTCTGCGTGTTGATAGTTCGTATTCGCATTGTCGAGAGTAAGGATAGTCCCTACACCACTTTGATCTGTAATCGTAGGTGCAAGAGTAGGGTTGTAATACAATCTCCAAGGTAAATAAGAGCTTGTAGGACTACCCGACACTAGTTGTATAGTTTGCTGTGCGTACACATACTCTAACGATACCTCTTTGGTGTTAGGTATCACATTCGAGATAGGGGGTGCGTTGCCATTACCTTTACCCGGATACGGATCGTAGGAGTTTGTAGGGGCTGATTGTGTGAGGACAGCAGATCCTGTGGGGTATCCCGAAGAGTCGGGCATCGGAGCTTCGGCAACAGTACCACTAAGGCCACGATCTATAGAAGGATAGTCAAAGATCAACTCAATAAAGATTTCCTTATTGCTTCCTGTAGACTCACCATTAGTGGCATCCCCTACTAAATCGTAATCCCCTGCACCACTGACCCCCCCATTAACTGAAAGTGAAGGGTTTGCATTTAAAGTGAGGATGACTTGGTTTGACCCTAGACCTGTAATGCTTTGAATACGAACTTGTTGTTCAACAGCATTAGTAAAGTGTCCGTCATTGTGCCAACAGTACCCTATGTCAATAAGTTTAGGGATTATAGTATTGTCGTCAGCAGGCAATAAATCTCCATTATTCGTAGCCCACCCTAAATGACCCGAAATATCAAGGGCAGTCAGATCAATGGTGATCTGATCTCCCTCATACCAATAGTCACCAGCACCCCCATCATGAGCCACAGAGATACCAGTTGAGGGTTGTGCTACGGTATTGGAGGGTTTAGCAACGATGTAAATCCTTTCAGTGGTGGGTTCGTTTGACCATCTACGAGCGATATGGTCAAAGTTCTGTCTCCACTGCCCAGCTCCACCGATGTTTCCTTGCTCATCTCGACCATACACATCACATACAAGAGGTGTATGGCTTATGCCACCCGACCCATTGCCTGTGGCTTGTAAGTTATGAGCACTAGCATACCAAGTCTTATTCGTCTCGTCCAAGAGCGAGTGGTACTGATAATCAAGTTCTGCTGAGAAATCAACTCCTCGTGGATATACTCTTCGCCTTAGATCAAGGGTGTCGTATTCTGCAATCTGATCAGCGAACAACCCATCAGGTCTATCGGATTCTTTAATCGCCACATTATCCACATAGTTGTTAGCACCTAGAGTAGCACCGTCATGATTGTGTAAAGCACCTGTATTGAATTTTCCTATCGCATTGAACCCATTAGCTCCATCGTTTGACCATCTACGAAAGGCATAACAAATAGGGATAGCGTAGACATACCCATCAACAGTACCTAATGCTGTTGCGTGAGCTTGCGATCCATTACCAGCATACCACAAGCCAGTATCAGTGGAATGTCTACTAAAGGTATAGGTGGCAACAGGAGATCCCTTTGATCCTTGTGCTACTATGTCCGTATTTTCAAACCCGAAGATTTGATCGGATAAGTTTTCGTTAGAGAAAGATCTAAGTCGGTATTGAACCTGTATTCTTCGAGTAGAAGACACATTTACATTAGCATCTTGGATGTTATCATCTAACCAAACACCACTTGGAGAATCTACATTCCCTGCATAGTAAACTTTATTGGCGTTGGGTTTACCCTCACCATCTGACCCACCTGATGGTTGATTAAGTACAAGGATGCTTGCGTTGGTGGAACTTGCAAGATTGAAACTATCTGCACTTCCATCATGATTCCCACTAACTCCACCATTATGGTTTAGGAAAACATACTCTGTGCCTCTAGTTTCAGCAAGGGTTTTGACTCCACCAACAGTAAGCCCTAAACCTAAACCGTCATAGTCATTGATGGCTTGAGCTAGGTTGCGAGCTGTTTCTGATGGGGTAGCTCCGATTTGAAACTGAGTTGCTCCTAGAACACCCCCAACAGCCGTTAATACTTTGGTATCTGCGTGAGGTGGAGGGTTGGTTTGTCCATTTATTTGAAATGTGAAAGTGTCATTGGCTTGAGGTGAGAGAACTTTAATCCTCGACTTAGATTGCATGGCAGGAGTGACTTCTCTTCTCCATACTTCTAGGAATACAAAGTCTCCTCTAATACCAGCTCCATTACCTTGAGTAGTTTGGGGAGTAGGTAGGGTTATCTTGTTCGTTCCATCTGTAGCTTCGGTGTTGCGAACATCAATGACCATTCCATTAACCATTGCTTTGAACGGATTAATGACGAAGCCATTTGCTACGAAGTTTGCATTAAGATTAGGTGGGTCAGCTTCGTCATATGGCTTTTCAAAAACAAAACTCCCTATAGACTCATCTTGTCCTTGATAAGAAATCATGCCACTTGGGAGCGTGTTCTTTTTATTGAGGATGTCTTGAGTGAGGTTTAGTTCACTATCAAGCATTGGTCTACCTGCTTGATAGACAATACTATCCCACGCATAGTTTGTGGGGTCTAAATCACGACTCGTAGAGGGTAGGTATTTTTGAGACATCTTCCACTCCCTTAAAAGGTCAATCGCCAAGTGATTGCTAAGATAGCTCCACTTGGTTTATTGATGACAGGGAAGGTGAGGTAGTTTACAAGGATGTCGCTACCTGTGATGTCTGTGTTCTCAACATCACGAGAGGGGAACGCTTCATTGATTTGATTAAACTCTGCTGACCCCCCCGACACACCCGATAAGGTACACACTAGACCCATCTCTGTTAATGCACCTACAGCATCTGCCGATTCAAATGTGGTTGTAAAGTCAACGATGTTTGTAGGTACTGTACTCAAGTCACCCGTTGGTTTGCGATATAAACGACTTGTAAATGTCTTTCTGAACAAAGGTACATTGATCTTGCGTTGTCTGAAGTCTGCAATGTCGGGGCTTGCAGAAGATCCCGAAGCACCTGTACCAACAGCGAGCATATCAATACCACGAGCGAACCCTGCACCCAAGTTTCTTGAGAACAGGAGAGCCGCTAAGATACCTCCATCAAGTGTATAGACATTGGACTTGTCGAGTACGATTTCTTCTCGTCCATCATCATATTGAAGGACTCCAAAGACATCACCCCGAACTTTGATTCCGAGTTTATCCTCAAATCCAAAGCCGAAGTTAACAGCGGTTGTTTTAGGTGGTGGGATTTTTGTAGAGATCATATTTTCCTCCATTTGAAGATATGGGGCTGACATTGGAGGGTTATTTAAGACTTACAAATCTCCCACCCCCCTACCTTAATTTACGCACCGAAAGTTAAGGTGTAGCTGATGTCAAGTGTACCGTCATCAGTCTTTGTGATGGTGTTGTCGAGGACTTTTCTTGCGAACAACCTCATGTTAGTAGTGTCGGTAGGCACTGTTGCTGATACGAACCCTTCAGCATCAATATTGTCTCCTACTGTCCATAGGGCGATCTCTGAAATGCCAGAAGCTATATTTCCGTCAGCAGTTCCAAAGGTGGTGGTCATTCTAACAGACTTAGCACTAGGGAAAGTAACAGAGTCGATTTTTCTACTTCTGACAGCGGCATCTGTATGATCGTGGTTTGAGTCTACCATATTTACTTGTTTTTTAGGCGTTGCAACATCATCATTAGCGACAGCGTGGTTATTGCCAAGTGAGTCTGTTCCGAGGTTATTCCCCACACAAATGTACCCTATTTGGTTTATATTTGATGTTTCTTGAGTATGGAGTAAATCATTACCAGTCCCTGTAGGGCCAATGTATAGACCACCTGTAGGATGGGTGACATTGTTAGTGATAGGTGCGGTAACAGGTCTGACAGCAGGGTCTACACCATTTCCAGCAGTTCCTAGTCTTGGGTATAGGGCATCCATAACGATGTTATTGGACATCTCAACGACAGTGTTATCACCTTTTTCATAGGCGATAACATTCCCGTCACGATCTCTGAGGGTAGCTTCTACGAAGCCTTTGATTACGAGTTTACTTTTCATGGTCGTTTCCTTCAGTTAGGGGTTGTTTGCATTATACTGATCATAATAAATAAAGTATTAAGGTCTTGAACTTGGGTCGTGTTCCCACGCTACAAATCCATCATCTCGAATATAGAAATAATGCCTGTATGTAGTAAGCCCATCATCATCCTGTTGGAATAGGTTTGTGTATGTGAGGGTGTCAGAAGAGTTATACACAGTGTTGTAGCTATTTCCAGAATCATTAACAGGATTAGCTCGTATGAATAAGCCTACATCCACACCTTGGTGGTCTGTTGAGGTTACAATCATCTTATACCTCCTAGATCTGTATAGCCCATCATAAGACAAGGGGGCTATGTTATCTGTATTTGAGTAGGAAATATAACCATATGTAGACAGATAAGAGCCACTTGCTACTTGGTTATTAAACGCATTTACCCCACCAACTGTAGGTGAGTGTATCGTGGGCTGAATGAAGTTTGTCTCATTGTTTAAGTTAACATTTGAAGCTGTCTCTGTGTTATCAGCTTCACAGATTGCGATGCTCCAAAATTCATTGTTATTATTTGCGTTCACAGTCATGTAAAAGTAAATGGTAGGTCTAGGAAAGGAAAAATCGGTGCTTAAAGTAGTTTCTGAGCTATAGGTCTGATCTTCTGTGAACAAGATATCTTGTTGAACAGACCTTAGTCTAAATGTGTGATACTTGAAATAGCGATCATCACTGTTCAATGTACCCGATGGTGAGTTCCCTAAATCTACATAAGTTTCCCCACTTAAGTAGTTTACAGGGTCTGTATTAGATCGCCCTCTTTTCATCGCTAAGGGGCAGATTGTTGCTTGTTCAGAAAGAGCTTGTGTTTGGAAGTAGATCGTGTAGTCCTTATCTTCGTCAAGAGGGCCTATTCTCATCGTGGTTGTGTCGTTTGAGTTAGTATAACTACCTGCCACAGTCGGGATTGAGTAAGGGTTTAAGGGGCTTATTACCTTTGGTGTTCTCCCCCCTGTAGTTTCTTGAGACCAGGTATCTTGTCCGACTAGAGTATCTGTGTAGTTTACATAGCTATTCACATAAACGAGGTTGTCCATATATGTTCCTTTTTCATATATGTGTAGCTCGAAAGAGAACCACCCATTAGGGTATTCAAGTGCCATGTAAACATAATCTGATGGGGGTACAGTGTAGACTGCCTCAACATCATCGACCACTGTGACTGGGTTTTCTGATTCAATCTGATTTGTTGAGGAGATAAAGGCAATGGCATCAGCGTTAAATGTGAACACATCTTCCAAAGGAATACCGATACCTAAGAGGAAAGAGTCCGTCGTTGTTGATACTGAGTCGTCTATAAATAATCTTAAGAATGAATCAATCTCACCATCTAGGACTTGAGGAGTAGTATCGTCTACATAAAGAGATAGGCTCGTGGCAATAAGGTCATTAAGGGTAGGTATGTCTCCTGTCATTTCAAGAGACATATATCTTGGAACAATCAGTGCGTCTAAGATTTCTTCGGTCACATCTTCGATTGTGATTGATCTGTTTAGGCTAATACTCTCTTGTATCGCACTCACAGTGTCTTGGACATTGAATGATGCGATATAAGAGTTCAAAGAGTCACCTATGGAGTCAACGACATCGTTAAGATTGTAGCTAGAGATATGAGAGTTAACAGAGTCATCACTAGCGAGGACATCATCACTCAAAAACACTGGCACAAATCCTTTTTGTGTATTTACCTCATCTGTGATGTCGGGCATCACACTACTTGTCGATCTAGGGAGGAACAGATAACTAGCTAAGAAGCCGTCTTCATCAGAGATTGGACTAAATGTACTAGAGACACCAAAACTAGATATAGATGTAGATACCTCATCTGTAATTAGAGAGACTGTTGAAGAGGGAACGATCCTCATAAATACGGGTGCATTTATCTCATCTTGAATCTTTGGATAGATATCCGAGAGATTTAGGTCGTTAAGTACATAACTGTACTCAACAAGTTCTTCTATTAAAGGGAAGTCTGATTGTCGGTTGATGGCAACATAATTTAAGTCCCAAAGCACACTATCTTCTATTTCTGGAAAACTTTGAGTGATGTGTGACGGTGTTAGCAATAGGGTTGTTGTGAGAGAATCTGTAGGTAGATTATAAGTATCTGAGAGGTGTGCTCCTGGTATGACGATATGACTTGCTTCAAGTTCTGATCTGATCGAGGGGAAACTGTCATTTACGCTTGCAAAGAAAAAGCCAGTAGTCTCAAAAGAACTCTTCCACCCTAGATTTATTGAGGGTGTGGTTGCATAGTTGTCATTAGCCGAGTACCCGATGTCTTGGGAGTTATCCTCGATTAAGTTTATGGTTCTCCGATTGCTGATCGTCAAAGGACTAAAAGATCTTATTTCACCAGGGTTAAGCGTGAATGTAATCTCATAGGTATAAGTCACATTATTGACAGAACCCACGAGAGATTGGTCTAACCTGTACGCATGAGGAGAGGTAGCCCAAGAGGACTCTAAATCAAAGTCTGCATCAGTACCACTTGTGAGGAAGTAAAGATAATCTGATCCTTTATCTTCTTCCATGAACACTTCAAGGTAGTATGTTTCATTAGCGAGATGGTTAAATGATGAGTTGATTTCTGCTAAGAAGTTTGGTGCAGGAGCATTATCGTAATCTATGGTGTTTGGTGAAGCGAGGCTGTCATCTCTAAACCGATAGGCGAGTGGAGATCCATTAGGCACAGGAGTGGGGTACTCTTCAAGTGCAGTAAAACCATTTCCATCTGCTCTTAGAGATAGGGTTTGGTATTGTCTGTTTCCTTGTGCGTCTATTCGATAAAGGCTGAAATAGAACCCAGCCCCACCCGAAGTAGTTAGATTGCTGTACCCGAAGAAAAAGTGAGTGGGAATGCTGACCGGCCCTAAGATGTAAAGTGATGGGTCTGGATATAACCATTCATCTTGTGGGGTATGGGGATTATACTCGTTTGTGAAGCCATCCCGGCCATCAAGATTATACCCTGTTACCACATCTTCATAGAATGTCAGTTCTCCCTCAACACCCGAAGTTTGAGTGTCAACCATTGAATAAACAGATCGGATTTGATCGACTACAGTTCCGTTTTGTTCATGTGCTAGACCTAGAGGGTTGGTCATGTATTCTTCGGGGGTGGACTCTTCAAAGTCACCAAGATCACTAGTACCCCCCTCATTGAGTGTTGAGGTATGTTTGTAAAACGCCGCTCCCTCACCTAGCTTATCGCCTTTGTACCAATCGAGATCTGCACTAAAGGGGTTTGAGGAAAGACCAGAAACAATGAGGGTTTTTTCAGAGTCTAAGTCAGCCACAAGGACATGATCTTTTTTGAGCTGATATGTGTAGCTAACTCCATCACTATCTATGACAGATGTGATATATGAGGGACGGAAGCCTAACTGATAGAAAGAAATCTTAGGGTTGGCTGTGTTTACAGTTCGTGAAGCGGGCTTGAATACCTGCTCTTGAGTCGCAGTTTGGTTGAGAGAAAAGTTGTTTAGTGTGTATGTAGTGTTGAGCTGTTGATTTTTCGTATTGAGTAGGTCGGAGCTACCTGCCGAATAGGTGGCGATCTTTTGCTCTTGGGTGAAAGGAGAGATTGGTTGTGCTTCGTTAAGTACATAAGAAATGGGGGAGGTTGTTTCAATGATCCTGTTTTGTCTATCGCCCCCTCTACCCGACTCAGATACTTTACGAGTAGGTCTAGTAGCGTTGAGTGTCATTTCAATGCTATTTAACTCTCTGAAGCGTCTGATCTCAGACTTGGCTTTAGGGTATGTGAGGGTGATTTTGTTCCCTGCTTGCACGAAAGGTTTATCTTCAAACTCATGTATTCTCATCACATGGTTTTGAGGGTTCGTGTTGTTGGCATCTTCGAGTATGTTTGTGTGTTCAAGAGTCAAGCAGTAAGAGGTGTAATCTACATCCACTCCTTCAATCTTAATCGTCAAATCAGCGATGGTAGTTGGAAGACCTTTAATCGTCTTGAGCATATCCTTTACGATGTATGCTGGTAAGTTTATCGAGTGTGTTACATACTGAGGTGTGAAAATCGGGTCTGCATAGTTCCTAAACTCGACTGTCTCGTAAGACACTTGATCTCTTGTTTGCCATGTCGAGGAAGCATTTTTTACAACTTGTAGCCCTGTGTTTGAGATTTGAGCATCAACTTCAACCTCTATATAGCTCGCTCTAATGATGTGTCCCGACTCAGCTCTTGTAATAGGTATAAGTTCGCTGTCTCCGTCATCTGACATGAGATCGCAAAAGTATATTTCACCTATTAAGTCTATAGGTTCTCCGTCATTAAGTATTTCGGTACTTCCTAACTTGGTAGACCGATACCCATTTATCAGTGCGGGTACTCTTAAGTTCCCATTAACAACCTCAACAGTGGAGTCATATATTTTTAATCTAGGCAGAACGGTTGCCCCAGCCCTAATATCTCTAACTAATCTGTAAGTGTAGTCTTGATTATTCTCATCTTGGATTGGCTCATAAAATCTATCTTCTGGAAATATGCGTTCTGATACCTCGATGACCCTTAACTTTTGTGTGCCGATGACGAGGTTATCTGCAACCTTAATGTTTGTTCGCCAAAAGCGTATGGTCTTGCCCGACACATAACCATAGTTATTAGGCTCAAAAACACCCTCCCTTGCCTTTCTCATGTCCTCTTGGTACAAACTCCCTAGTGAGAGTCCAACGAGTCCATACTGAGCGTGTTGGTTGTAGTATGGGAGTGTTGAGTCAATCTTGTTAGCTTCGATGATCTCCCCATCAGTCTTATTAGGGTCGATACCGAGAATAGGACTAAACACATCACCTTTGCCTTGAGCTAGGATAGGGATGTCTTCATCAATGATAGAGGCAATCTCGCCTGTTTTAATGTGAGCAGGCTTGGTGATGTTGAGAACTTTGCGTAAATTGTTCTGTAATCGAATGATGTTTTCTGGAATACCTAGATAAACTTCATGAGAGTGAGAGTTTCCATCGGCATCTATGTAAGGTTGGATGACACCTTCCACGATATCGTGCGTGTGTAGTTCATCCCCCCATTTATATCCAATCGGCTTGTTAGTCGATCCGAGTCCGGACTCGTCAGTGAAAGCAAAGTGTCTGTGTGTCCTAAATACCCCATCTGTATTGTATTCTGTGGTAGCTAAGATGGAAGATTTGATGTTAGCGACATACCCCTCAATAGTGCTGACTACAACAGCATTTCCTTCTGCGATGTCATTCAACACTTCATCTATAGATTTCTTTGTTGCTCCTCGTAGTAGGGCTTCATAAGTCTGTAATAGAAACGAAACAGTTTCTTCGTGTGTGTCACCGACAGGTACAGAGTCCTCATTGGGGAATACGAGGTACAAGAGTCGAGTAGCAACAAATTCAGTTCGTAGTTGGGAGTATTCTACATCTTCAAGATTATCTAATGTGTCTACTAATAACTCTGCGAGGAGTCTACCCACACCCTCATAAATGATCCTATGGTTCGGCCCATAACTGCGAGTAAAGTAGTTTGAGGCTGTACCGAAAGACATAGAGTCCACGATCTTGTCGGTTAGGATGTCCTCTAAGAGTCGTCTTGGATAGGACTTTGAGTTTAGGTTTTCTTTGTTTGTGCGAGGGTCGAAATCATATACCATTATCTTCTCTCCTCTTCATAAGTGAAGCTGAGATCTCCCACTTGAAAGTAGCTAAAGTTGTTTAATCTGATCTCACCCACCACACCAGTTCCGTCTCCACAAGTGTAGTTGATTTCAATCTCGTAATCTAAAGGTGTTTCCCCTAATGGTAATGAGATCATAAGTTTTCGAGCTGAGTTAGGAATCTCTGTTAGAACTCCGTTAGTGCTGACATAAGCTCTCTCCAAACCTACGATGCTCCCTTTCCCACCAATCCAGTTTGAGGCATTTTCTCTTTGCCCTACCGATAGCGTTTCTATTTCTTTTCGATTTAAAAACACCCTAGCATTTAACCCCCCACTAGAGGAAGGTACATGGTCTAGTTGTACATCCATGAGCCACACTTTATGACTAGAGCTTGTAAACTCTGTAATCTCTATCGGCACTGTTGGGTTCACTTCTTCACGAAGGATTTGATCCCCCTCAGTCAATGAAAGCTCGGTCAAAGGAACAGACACATAAGAAACGCCTTGTACAGAGTCAATCTCCCGAATGAAATCGGAGGGGTAAAGATTACCCCCAAGAGTTGTTTCTGTTATGAGGTTGAACAATGAGGCTTTAATGATCGAGTCTACACTCGAAGCAGAAACCCCTTGTTCTAAGTAGACAAGACCTTTTACATTTACCCGAACAGGAGACACCTCTTTTATGAGGACATCTGCTCCCATGTGTTTTTGCTCATTAACCTCTAACTGTAGGTTAGATACTACGAGGTTTGTTTGATAAGTCACAGTAATGTTTTCTAGGTACTCATAATCGACAAAGACAGTTAGACCCGATGTGATTGTACTTGTTGTAGTCCTCTTAATTGTTGTCAGATCTTCATCAACTTCTATGAGATAATCCGGTGTCGTGGAAGTCAAAGGACTTGCAAAAGTATTACCATTAGAGTCTTTGACTACGATTGTCGTGATGTCTACCCCACGATTTGATAGCGTTTCAGCGTAGAGTTCATTGAGGGTCTGTTGTTCGGATGTGATTGAGATGATCTTCTCTAATCCGTCATTATCAATGATGATGTAGTCTTGAGCTTTTGAGGACTGCCCTTGCACAAGAGGATCTTCGGTTTTGTAGAATGTGTAAGCGAGATCGGTGTCATCTGCTTTACGAACAGAAATAACTTGTCGGACAGGTTGTCTGTCTAGCACGACTTTATTAGTCACATCAGTTCGATAGTCTCCTAAGATGATGTCGGTCATGCGATATGTGGGTTGGGGTATGTCTGTATTGAGTATGAGGGTCTTACCCTCAGAAATGGTTGCTCCTGTAAGATCGAAGAACTCACCATTGGTTTGGTTTTTGAGTCCGAAGGTATTAGCTCGGTCAATCATTTGAAACAGAGGGTTCTCTATGGTGGCATCAGAGGCTTGGAACTTATACGCACCCTCTGACAGTATTGGGATGAATCTTGAGTCTTTTCTTGACTTGTAAGACGGAGCATATACATCAGTCACTCGACTCAACAGTTCCCCTCTAATCCAAATGTCTACCTTACCCCCTTGATCGTTATCTCGAAGCATATATGGGTTGTCTGCATCTATGACCTCATAACCTAAAACACCAGCTGATTCTCTAGCTACTCGTTCATAACCTGCTCTTGTACCTACATCTACAGAAGAGATGTAGGTCATTGCTCGTGTCATCAGCTCTTGGTTTGTCTCTCTTGTAGACCCCCCGAATGTAGGTGCGTTATTGACTACACTTAGTCCTAATGGAGCACCTGTTGTGATTTGACCCGATGTCACATTCCCAATCAGACCCGCTGTATCAGCTTGAATCGGTAGGGTGATCTCATATCTGCGTGTGACAGGATTGTAAAAGTTAGGGGCTTCGGAAACTGTGATTGTTCCTGCTTGGACAGTTCTAAATCTTACACCACTACTAGAGATGAGTTGTCCAATAGGAACGATAAGGTCAAATGTCGGTGTACCCCTTGAGAAAAAGGTAGCTTCACCCCTCGCTACTTGCCCCGATAATCTAACAATGCCTAGATTAGATGCCAAGCGATCAAAACAGATGTCTATAAGGTTTTGTACCTGTGTGTCGGTATCGAGGAAGTAAGCCTCTTTTAAGAGCTGTTTATAGCTAGAGTTCGATACGAAGATAGACTCGCCCAATCCAGTAGGATCATCTATGTCGTTAAGAGACACAAAGTTGGTCGCTTTGTAACAGAAATCTAAGAGGACTCTTATACGAGAAACCTCAGAGACTACAGGGTCAATGAACAAATCTCTTATCGCAGATCCTGCATGAACACTCGCTGTGGTGTCGGCATCATAAATAGCCGAGATCATACTCTCAGTAAGCTGTGAGTCGGTCACATTTGGTAGGGTCGTGTTGACAAGCTGTAAATTGATAGGGGCAGAACCCACTTCAATACTAAAAGTAGACTCAACCGATTGGTTATCCACGACCTTGACTGCTGTAATGACATAGTAAAGAGGTGTGTTTGCATTGAGAGAAGCAAATTCACCTATCTCTATTGTATTTGCTTGGTCTGGAACACTACGATTATGTTTGAAAGACACCTTTGTCTCCAACTCGATTGCAGAGACATTTGTTGCGACTCTTAATCGGGTCACATTCTCAGCAATCTCTTGTGACCCGATCTCACTTTCGGTGGTGTTCTGTAGGGCTTTTATGGTGAGAACATTTGGATCTTCTTCGATGGTTTCGATGTCGCTAGAGAAATCTACTAAAGGGGTAATCTTCTCCGACTTGAATCCATAGGTGATTGGGTCGATTGGTATCCTGTTGATTTGTAGATATCCATCACCGCCACCACTTACAGTAGATGCGTACACATTATAAGATTTGATCTCGGACTCAGTATGTATCCAACTAAGAACAACATTATCATCAGCTCTCTCGGCTTTTATATTGAGAGGGGGTAAGGGTTTCGCTGTGTTTGAGTCTAGGCTAGAGATAATAATCAGTGTTAAAGATGTCGTATTTGACCCATCGGTAGCTGAGATAAGGAAGCTGTTAGCCCCTTGATTTAAGTCTATTCCCTCTGAGATTCCTGAATCTGGAAACTCCCACGACCCATCACCGTCAATAAGGATGTCTGCATCTATACCTACAGATGTAAATTCCTCATCTAAGAAGGACACTGTGATTTGGTCGTATCCCTCAACAAGACCATGAATGAACACTTCCTCTTTGTCGGTCGAATAGTTAGTTGATGTTGAGGAGCTGACTCCATCTGGTTTTACAATTTTTAAGCTATAACTCATGTCAAACTCCATCTAATGAAATGCTACCAGGTACTTCAAAAACTATATTTACGCTCACCTGTCGGTTAGCACCACTACGAACTACCACATTACATAATAATGCAGTCGCATTTCCGTTGAGTGCAGACACCTCCACAGATTGAACGCTCATTAATCTTTCTTCTTGGCTAAGGTATTGTACCCTCTTGAGATCCTGTTGCATTTTTTGCAACTTATCTAGTGCCTGTTGAACACTCATCCTTAATGCGACCCCTACCGAAGCATTATTCTTTTGACCGATGAGACGACTAGCGTTTGATCCATACCAAGCGTGATATGGGTTAGACCCGATCTCTGTTAGTAGAGTCTTAGCTATATTCTGATAGAGAAGGTCTGTGTCTCGAACTTTTTGGATGTCTCCATCAGTGCCGAACCTAAAGTCGTTCTCTACTCCTGTTCCACCACATCGTCTACAGTAACGCTTTTCGGTCGTGTAAGATATTTCTAGCAACCCCTCTGGTTCTAGTTTGCTTTTGAACTGTATGTCGTGTCCATTGAGTCGTGAAACTAAACCCCAAGTAGGTGTGGCCTTTTTGGTCTTAGCCACTTGTTTTTGCTTTTTGAACCCTAGTGCTTTTAAAAGGCTTCCTGTGAGGGTGAACCCAATGCCTAGTTTTTGGTCGGAGAACCTCAACGCTTTTGATGTAGTCTCCTCAACAACTACCGCTCCGATTTGGCTTTGTATTTCGGAGATCAAGGTCTTTGAGTTGTATATCTTCGAGGGTAAGGTGATTGTGTTTGAGTACCCCTCAGTAGTGGTGATTGTAAGCACATTAGAGGTGCTTCTCACTCTAAAGGGAGACACATTAGGAGTGGTGATGATCGCCTCTCGGTTATTGCCTTGAGAATCAAGTACGACACCATCTCGTTTAATCACTACAAGACCAGCACCGTTGATCGGTGATGCTGGTATAATGTAGATACCGTTTTGTAGCCCTACCCTCTCATATCGAATGTAATGAGGGCAAGCGTAAGAAATCTGTAGGTCTTCGCTCATGTTATCACCAGTAGTCTAGTGGGTTATTTACTAGACTACCGATGATAAATAAACTACAGATTAACCGAGATTAACAAATGCCTCATATAGCTCTGTACCCTCTTCGATACCGAACTCTTTGAATACCTTTGTGACTGCGTTTCTCTCTGTGAGTTTCTTCTTTATCAAGAACTCCTCTCTTGCTTTTAGAGCGGTATTAACTTCATTTTGCCATGTAAGTAGCAAACCATCATAAGTCTCACTCTTGACTGCGTTAATCTCGTTGCGTGGAATAGGTCCCATAAGTTTCATCACACGCTCATCACAGTCAGCATTACCTAGACCCTTTGGTAAGTTAGACCCTTCGGTCAGACCGATGTCAAGGTAGAAGCGATAGCGAACAAGCTCACTTGCAATGCCAGAGTAGAAGCCTTTGAGCTTACCCCCACTGTTCAGTACAGTTTTGCGAGCTTGCCCTGCTTTTGCTGATGTCGTTTTGTACTTTGGATTGTCGATTATATTAGTGATGTTCTTCACAAACGCGGACATCTTGTAATCAAGACCGTTTGGTCTATACGGAGCAATAATCTCTTCGAGAGCTTTCACAACCTTATTTACTTCAGACTGTTTAAAGTTCCCCTCATCGTCTTTACACGACATAAGTACAGAGACTAACCCATTATAAGTAGACCCATTAATACCGAAGAACTTCAGTCCTTTAACCTCAATTTTGTGGTCTACCCCACCTGCTCCTATTTTAATAGCCCCACCGTTTAAGTAGATAGCTAACTCAAGATACCAACCTAGAGGTCCTTTATTGTTACCTAAAAGTTTTTTAACAACAGCTTGATCCATGCATTTATCAGCAAACTCTTTGATCGCTACTATCTTTGCTTTGTCTTCAAAGACTTTTGAGTTGAATATATGTTTCAACCCTAGAGGTAAAAGAGGCTCTTGATGTTCTTCGATTGTGTCTTGGATCTCTCTCAAGGCAGTAGGGTCAGCTTCTCTAAGAGCTAAAGCCCATTCAGCGTCATCAAGATACAGATTAGCGTCAAGAATCCAAGAGAAGTTGTCTGTCTCGGAGGAGAACAAATTAGCAAGTCTTTTAATGTTTGCTAGAGTTAGACTAACTTTTTCTAGTTCTCGGATAGCGTCTCCAATTTTACCTTCGGGCAATGCGTAATTACTTACAGCTCGCTCTGCTATCTGCTCTGCTTGCCCTTCGATCATCTCCACAGCTTGTTGGGCTTCTGTAGAGATTTCGATGTTATCAATCAACCAACCGTCAGCGATCAAGTTGCCCTCAATATCATCAAGTTCATCTTCATCGAGTTCACCCGAATAATAGAGACTGATAAATTCTTCAAGCTCATCTGTGACAGGGTTTTTAGTAAGTTCAAGGAGTTCTCTAGCAAGTTCACTTGCCTCTGGTGATGCGTATTTACCCGCAAAGAAATCGGGCTTCAAGGTGTCTGTTATTAGAGCGTCATCTATTGCAATGTGGTCTGACTTTAAAAGTAGCTCTAGTCCTTTGAGCCACACTAAGGGTTGCCTGTCATAAGTCCCATCAGAGAGGCCACCTAAGATGGCCTCAAGCTCCTCTTCGGTAATCCCTTCTTCTTCGATGAACTTATCTGTGTCGGTCATACCAAGTGCGTTCTGTATGTGTCCTTCAGCACTGAACTGATCGAGTTTGCTGTATTCTTCACCAGACGAAGATTGCCCCTCGATAGATTCTTGTCTTACTTTTTGTCCATCAACGAGAGCTATTCCTAGCTCTCTTCTTTCCTCAAGGCTTAGGTAGCGTCCTTTAGAAGCCATTGCACTGAATACACCCAAACTGATAGCTTTCATAACTCTGTCAGCAATAGATTCACCCCCCTCGACTTTCTCACTAATCCTTTTCCAAGGGGTGACTGAAGAGTCTCTACTTTCATCCGACTTAGGTACTCCACTTTTACCTGTGATAGCCCACATAGAAGCTCTTTGCCAAAGCTCTTCAAGGATGTCGCTACTTACTCTCTCAAACTCTTTGTTATTGTAAGCAAATTTACCATAGGCTTTGTTGATACCGCTGATAAGGAGTGGTTTAAGTTCCTCATATAGATTGTTCAAAAAGTTTGCGTACTTTGCAACACTCGCTTGTCGCCTCCTCCTCATTGGACCAAGTTGGTTGAGGATCTTTGCACCATAGATGTCTGGTCTATCAGACCCAACAGAGGGGATAGTCATACCTTGCAGTTCTGGCTCACTAGTCATTTCAGAGAGAGCGGCACTTGCCCAATAGAAGAAGATCTTCTTAAGATCATCATCTCTTTTAGACAGCAACAACCTCAGATCGGCTTGCTTTTTCATGCCCGCTGATTTGATGTAGGTTTCAAGCTCTCTTACAAGTTCTTGAGCAACTTTGGTTTTGTTGTGTAGACCTGATTTCTTGATCTGATCTAACATCTGATGAGCCTGTTTTATATCCATCTCTATCTCGCTTTCTTATACGGAGGAGTGTTCAGAATATACCGAGTATAAAGAGTCTACAAATCATATTGAGTGGGGGGTGAAAAAGAGTTGTCCTGTTAGATTATGTGTGTTAATGTAGTTCTTGACTTGGATATATGTCCAATAAGTCAACCTTTAACC
>Ga0315320_10001199_pt1 | contig 21573 bp, 7 predicted proteins | sample M140m21515metaG_FD_203458 | JGI IMG/M metagenome (GOLD analysis project Ga0315320, IMG submission 203458) | Ammonia-oxidizing marine archaeal communities from Monterey Bay, California, United States - M1 40m 21515 | ecosystem: Environmental > Aquatic > Marine > Coastal | place: USA: California... | reverse complement strand
CGGTGAAATATCTATTGTAATAGTTGATCTATTGAAGTCATCACAATAACCATATCCTGCCAAATCAGTAGGTATCTTTTCTGAAGTAAAAGTTGATCCTTCAAGAACAACAGCACCTCCGTCATCGACTATTAGTGAAGATTCGCTAGAAAAAGTTATTTCCGCATCAATAATTGTTAACATTCCACCATTCAAAACTCTTACATCGCCATCAATGACTTGATCCTCAGTCCATGTAATATCAGATTCAATCAATAAAGTATCCCTATTCTCTGCCGAACTATTGCCAATAATCATCTGACTTGTACAGAACATGACCAAGATTAAAATCACCATTTGTTTCATTGTCATCAAATTCCGCTAATGCATCTACTCCATGAATAGTTCGGTCATTTGTTTATTTTTTACGATAGACTCTTTGCCTGATTCTCATTGGGGCCTGTATGGAAGCAGCTGAGTTTTTGCTAAATGTCATTACAGTTTTGATTTTATATGGTCCAGCATATCTTGCCAATACAGGGGCGATGTTATTCGGAAAATGGATTCCTGATGCAACAGGAATGCCAAAAATTACTATTGATCAAGGATATAATTGGTATGATGGAAATAGGATACTAGGGGATGGAAAGTCATGGAATGGCCTTTTGGGGGGTTCACTTGTAAGCGCAATGCTGATGCTAACTTCTCATACTTTATGGGCCGGAAGATCGTTTGATGATTCAAAACCATTTGTTGATCCATTAGAAATGACGAAAGAATCAGATTGGTTCTGGATATTCAACGATTCATTGACAGCATGTATTCTTGGTTTCACTCTAGGGATGGCATGTCTATTTGGAGATTCACTAGGATCTTTTATCAAAAGAAGAAAGGGCCTGAAAAGAGAGGGAGATATTAGTTCAAAGGCCCCAATATTGGATACAATGCCCTTTGCACTATCTATCTTCTTTTTTGGATATATCTTGTTCCCTGGTCAAATTTTAACCCAAGATATTCTAATAACTCCGATATTAACTTTGTTAATTGTTACACCTATTATTCATCGAATTACAAACATACTGGGTTATAAATTAGGCCTAAAGGACGTACCATATTGATCTTTGCATACGTTCTTATTGTCCATTATCTTCCGCGTATATAGGGTCATTTATGGATGTATTAATCATTGGTAATGGAGGAAGAGAACATGCTTTAGCAATTGGGTTTAGCGAATCGGATTCCATTGACAAAATTCATGTCGCACCAGGGAATGTAGGCACTTCTAAAATAGCCCACAATCATGATATAAACATATCAAAAATTACAGAAATCTTAAGCCTTGTATCTGAATTTAACATAGATCTTGTAGTTATCGGCCCAGAAGCCCCTCTCGTGGATGGCGTAGCAGATCATCTCCTAATTTCCGGCGTTCCTTGTTTCGGCCCTACATCAAAATGGGCAAATTTAGAAGGTTCAAAGAGATTTGCAAAAGAAATTATGAAACAATTAGATATCCCTACAGCAAATTATGTAGAATTATCTAAGATTTCCGAAGCTCACCATATATTGGATGTTTATGATTCTCCTTGGGTTATTAAAAGAGATGTTTTAGCTGGAGGCAAGGGAGTAACAGTTACCCAATCAAAGCAAACAGCTATTTCCGCAATAAATAATGCTATAGAGTCCGATGGGTGCGTTTTAGTTGAAGAATTTTTAGAAGGAGAGGAAGCATCAATTCTTGTTATCATGGACGAATCTGATTATGTATGTTTACCTCCTAGTCAAGACCATAAACGGCTAAGGGATAATGACGAAGGCCCCAATACTGGAGGCATGGGGGCTTATGCCCCCGCTCCGGTTGTTACTCCTTCTATACTCAGGAGAGTAGAAGAAGAAATTATACAACCTATGCATTCTTATTTAAAAAATCAAGAATATCCATACAGAGGATGCCTTTATGTTGGAATAATGATAGATAATCAAGGAGCACCCAGAGTAGTGGAATTTAATGTAAGGTTTGGTGACCCTGAGACACAGGTAACCGTACCACTTATTTCTTCTGACATAGGCGAATTATTCTTTGCTGCGGCTACAGGGAAACTTTCTGATATCAATGTTAATTTTCATAATTATTCCTCTGCAACAGTTGTTCTCGCATCAAATAATTATCCTATTAATCCAGTAATTGGGGACAAGATATCAGGTAATAATGCTTCCATAGAAGAGGGAGAAATTAGGGCCTTTGTTCATTATGCTGGAACGGCAATAAATGATGAAGGAACTTATGTTTCATCAGGAGGCAGAGTCCTCTCTGCAACCGGTGTCGCCCCAACATTAAATGAAGCCATAGAAGCTGCATATCAAATAATAAATAACATTGAATTAAAAGACTCTCAACACCGTTCAGACATAGGTTTTAGGGCCTTTGAGAGGCGAAAGTAAAACCCTTACTCGGCCCCAATAAGGGTGTTACTCCCACGAACGGTTAAAACAACCCGTCAATTGGCCGCGATGTTGAGCCTTCAGGCTGCAACACACGGTGATATAATATGGAAAAAAATGATGAGGCGGCAAAAGGTAATTTCTTTTATCAAGATATTACTTCTGTTCCCATAATATTGGCTACATTAATGGTGCTATATTTTGGAATCAGTTTTGCTGTCAATGGAGATATAGGAAATGAAGGATATATGAACGTCTTGATTCTACCTTTATCCGCTGCATTGGCATCGGCTATTGGTAGAGTTAGTACATCTTTAAAACTAGCAAAATCAAATACACTACAATCATTTATTTTTATAGTTATCATTTTAACATCGGCATTTATTATCGATTTTTTTGCTAACTTTAGTAATAATCTATTTATTCTTACGTTCGTATTTGTTGGATTAGTAACTGCTCTTTTCTCAAACACGAATCGTATAGAGGAAAATAATCTCCTCCTTTCAACTATTATTGGATTTCATCTCGCTATTTCTTATGCATCTAGTTTAACTTTCGATCAAGGCTTAGATATAGACTCTCAAAGAACTGATATCGGAATAGCTTTCATATCATTTTGGTTAGCATCTATCTCTTTAGGTTTCACGTTAGTAGGATTTTTGAGAGGTGTTGTCGATAACAAGGGCAAAAGTCAATTGTTTGCAGATATTCCTACTTTCACAGAAAACAAATCATTCGTTATTTTTTCAAGTATAATTTCTGTGGTTTATATAATCCCTCTATTTCAATATGAAAATTTTGAAAGTTTAGGCGTAATCTGGGCTGTTTCAACGAGCGTAATAATTTTAATTTACGCATATTGTTATTTTGAAAAATGGCATGTTCTTGGTTCCTTGATTCTCATTAATTGGTTCATTTTTACGATGGCACATCTTCAAGAGATAGGTAATACCTTTTATCCAGATATATTTGAAGAAGATAGTTTTACAGGCGCATTTTCTTGGTTCTTCATAACATTCTGGCTAAACGTAGGGGCTATAACTCTGTCTTCCAAAGGATATTTTGGTGATGTGGCACCAATCAAAAGCCGCAGTAAATTAAGAATCTGGTGGGATTCAAATTATTATTCCATTCTACTCCCACTTTCTTTCATAGTCGCCTTGACAGTTAGAGTTGTTTGGAATGTCATACCTGCAATGAATGCACCAGGTACTGGAACTTGGGATATGTCTGGAGGCTCAGATCCCTGGTACATGAAGCGAATAGTTGATTATATTCTTGCTAATAATAGCCATCTTATATTCGATGCCGATAGAGCATACCCAATAGGAGCAATAAATCCCAGACCTCCACTTTTTACGTGGTCTTTGGCTTTGGGGGGAATGGCCTTATCTTGGGTTTTGGAATCTGACAATAGTGGAGAGGTTGTTTGGTGGAGTATTACATCTCTACCTGCTATTTACGGTGCTTTAGTGGTTTTCCCTGTAGCAGGCATTGCCAACAGAGTGCACGGAAAGAAAGCAGCTATCATTACTGCTTGGCTAATAGCTTTGATGCCGGGCCATATCAGTCGTTCTACATTCGGAATGGTTGATCACGATTCTTTAGCAATCCTACTCCTATCTACTGCATTTTACTTTTGGATAAAAGCTATTTCTGGTATGAATCAGGAACGTATTTTTCAAAATACATCCACGAATCCCTTATATTTGCTTGCAGGAATCAGAGAAACATGGAATAGGAATCCAAAAGTAATGTACAACGCAACTCTGGCAGGAATAGCATTTGCTATCATGGCATTAGCTTGGAAAGGATTCGTTTATGGCCCTGGAATCTTGTTCCTGGTATTTTCATTACAAATTTTATTTAATTTATTCCGTTCAAAAGATAGTTTACAGCTCACCTCTGCTAGCCTACAGATGTTATTTACAGTGCTTTTGATACCTTTGCCGTTTTATGCATGGCCCGGTTTAGATTTAGTTTTAGATCCAAGTGGCTTACAGCCATTGTTCTATATAATCGGTTTTACAATAATTCTCGGTTGGACGACTTGCTCTTTTAGAGATAAACCATGGTTACTAGTTCTCGGTGTTGGTGCTATTCTCATATCACTTACATTAATGATATTATATGCATTGCAAGAGGCTAATTTATATGCTGGTTGGGACATCCTATTCTCTGGTGGTTTTTACTTCGATAAAAATAAAATATTTGGAACTATTGGAGAGGCACAAGCACCCAGTAGAGGAGTATTATTCGCATCATATGGGCCTATCGTGTCACTAATTGGATTAGGTTGTGCATTTATTTTCCTATGGAGGGGTGCGAAGACAAATAAGATGTCATTCACTTTACTTGGTTCATGGGGAATTATTTCGACCTACATGGCATGGTCTGCTGGAAGATTTATCATCAACGCTACACCTGTAATGGCGATATTAGGAGGCATAGGAATTACTATGCTCTGGCAATCTGCCAATTTTGCTATTTTTACAAAAGAATGGAGAAATTCTGGTATAGGCACTCCTCGTGCCCGATTTAATTCGCTATGGCCTGCTACCAAAAAGAGTGCTGGCGTACCAGTTTTGATGGTTGTTTTTATGTTAGTCTTTACTCAACATGTGACTTATGGAATTGATTCTGGAATACCTAGAGGTTCTCAATCCGCTACGGATGTTGATAAAGCCATTTATGATATAACTCCAGATATTTTAAGAGAAAATTTACTTGGTGAATTCTCTATTCTTGGCGGTGGCGATTATGATCCTTCATCCTCTGTTGGATTGGAATATATGGGTACTTTTGGCCCTAGCTTCAATTCATATGGCTGGAATGATGCATATTCGTGGTTGGAAGAACAAGATAGAGATTTAGGATTTACTAACCGTCCAGCGTTCCTATCTTGGTGGGATTATGGATTTAGTGCTCTAGCACAAGGTCAACACCCAACAGTAGCAGACAATTTCCAATCCGGTATCCCCCATAGCGGAGGAATGCTTCTTTCACAAGGACAAGATGATACAATTGCCCTTTTTATAGCCACATTGGCAATGGGAGATAGGAAATACAATAATAATGAAGTTAGTTCAGAACTACGAGACTCATTGGCAAACTCCATGACTATTCTCCAGATTGAAGAGTTTGCAAACATAATTGGGAACACAAAATCTTCTTTTGTACTAGATAGGTCTATGAAATTACATGCATCATCCGATAATATCGAATTACTTAGTGGCTATTTATTGGACTCTAATGGGTTGCCTTTGACTACACAGGAATGGATTGTTATAGATGAAAGTGGTTTGCAGACATCATTTGGTGAAAATAAATCAGCAGCACTATCTTTGTATAATCAAAGCCGAGGATCATCTTCTGTGTCTTCCACTGCTTCAACTTGGGATGATGATTTGGCCCCAAGTCACTACTATATTGGTAATTATAAATATACTAATGACTTAATTCAAGATTTTGATTCTCCCTCTACAGCTATTCACAAAACTAATTCTAGATTAGGTATGATGAGAAATTTCCTAGTTACAGCATTTGATACTGATGAATTAGTTGATATTTATCACTCTCTCTCCTCGATTACGTATTCTGTTCAGGATTATGATAACTCATTAGGGGAAACCGTAGACAGAAACAACGAGATTAGGTATTTTGCTGTGGATAATCGTCTATATCCACTCGGTGGAGCATATTATGAAGATTATTCATATCATCGTAGCCAAACTACAGGAATTTTCCATGCGCCGACAGGCCTTTCTGGCTTAGATATGGATGATTATATAGCCACTTTCTACCAATCACAGAGAGGTGATGGCCCAATTGTTCCAAGAACTCCCCAGGAATATAATGATGCATATCTTTCAGACTTAGAATTACAACAAAGCGGAGCATTATCTGATTCTACACAAGTAATTAGATATGTTGATATAGACTATCAACACCAAGATAATTTTTTCGAAACAATGGTGGCGAGAACATATGTTGGCTATGGATCCTCAACATTAGGTCTTGAAGGAGATGCAGAAACACCATCAGTTTGGGTCAATCCTCCAACGACAGGTAAAACTGGTGCACCTGGATCATATTTACAGAATGCATGGGCATTGCCAGGAGCAATGATGAATCACATGGTTATTTCTAACTGGTATAATAATGATTATGATGAGGATGGAATACTAAATACTTTAGATGACACAAAATGTAAAGAACTCATAGAAAATAATACTGTATCAAATCTTACTGCTGGCAGTAATAGTATAGAACTAAATGATGCTTCCAGATTACCATTTGATGGAGGGGCTTACCTATACCACATTGAAGGTAATCTTTCCGTTAAATGGACTGGTAAGGATGGTAATACACTCACCGGAGTAACTGGCATAAGCAAAGATGTCAGTATGAATTCATTACTCTCGCATAACCCCGATCCTCTCTGTACCTCTATTTATGACTCAAATCATTTCGTGAAAATTCTAAAGTACTACAGTGGTGCAACAATTGAGGGAACTGTTTCTCTCGACGGTGAAGGAATTGTACCAAATGCACGAATATTAATTGAGAGAGATGCATTCAGTGGCGAAGAGTCAGCCGATGAAAATGGCCATGTAACCGATCACGATTCTAGGACTTACTGGATACCAATTGGATATACCGACGCTAATTCCGAAGGTGAGTTTTCATTTACAGTTCCATCAGGAAAAATACGTGTTTCAGCCTTCATTGGAGAACCAGATCTTGATGCAGCGCGCACAGCTATCATGACTTCCGATGTTGGTCAAACAATGTTTGAGTTAACTATAGAAGATAACAATCAACAAAGAGCCATTAATCATGTTACAGGAATACTAGGAAATGTATCTGGGTCCACTTGGTTATCTGAAACTGTAGTTAACATATCCGAAGAACAAGGCCATAGTAATGGTGCAGAGAAAATTCAAGTTTCTATAGATGTATCTTCCTCCTCTTCTTCAGGAGTCCTATCTTGGTCCGGAAACGCAGATTTCAACGGTGAACCAATTTTGGACGCTCAAGTAATTCTCTCTCCTTCTTTTGATAAGATAGAATTAGATGATTACATAATTGCTACTTCAAACGGTTCTGTCGAAGGTATTGATTTACAATTCCAAGGAGAAGGCCAGGTTTCATTCACTGGCCAAGGAAGTGTACGCTCTGATAATATACTTTCTGTATCTGATTTTACTGGCACGCATATACAAAGTATTTACAACAATCATAGTATCTCCGGAGATGGATTATTTACTGGAGTAGGGAAAATCTCAAATGCATTAATTCATGATATGATGGAGATTAATGATTGTCAAAATAATAATCTTTCAGATGGAGAGAGTATCTGTAAACTAGCAGAAGAAGAATATCTAATGGATGGGGCCTTTAATGCATCTGGAAAATATACCTCTACCGGAGTATCTACTTTCACTAGAACGCTCAATCAGGCAACATTAATTGGTTCTGGTACATTTACCACTAGCGAGGAAGAAAATCTACAATCTTATGGCACCATCAATGGCACAGGTACATTTTCTGGAACCGGTACATTTAGTGGTCCAATGGTTCAGCCTGGTACATTTACACTCAATAACGCGATTCCCGGGTTGTATGATATTTCATTAATACTAGAAGATGGGACAAAAGTCAATTTAGAGGATACATTCAACGTACCACTACAGGCTTCTTCAGCGCCTATATTAGTTGACGTTCCAGCTGGATCTATATCCGGTTCATTAATCGACTCATCAGGAGAAGTTGTTAATTCACCAATTTCGCTAATTCTTGATGACAATACAACTACATCTGCTGACGCTACTGAAAATTGTTCAGTAAAAGGATATGCACCTTGTTTAATCTATCCTGATGAACAAGGCAAGATATTATTTGGTCCAATCACTCCAGGAACTTACATTGCCGAAATTGACTCTGATATGGATGGAATGCCCGAAATAAAAGAGACATATGTCTTTGACATAGGTACTCCACTAGATGTTGTATTCCCTTCTCCACTGCCTGACACTTCTGACGTTTATTTCACAATTTTAGATGACGGAAACAGTCTAGGAGATTTAAATATATCACTTTATCCAGTAAACAATCCCGAACAAAACGTATTTGCAAAATATAATTCTGATTCTAATGATTATTTTGTAGAATTAACTTATGGTAATTGGATCTTAAGCCATGATGTTGATGATAACAAGCAGATATGGGAAAGCATAGATGTAGACTCAGAAGACAAGAATTTAGAAATTAATATTGAACTTAGTAAGAAAATTTCAGGAGTAGTAAAAAATACTATACAATCTGATTCTATTACGGGCAATCCCGTGGAGAATGTCTTACCAAATAATCTTGTAACCTTCCATTGGGATGGCCTAAGTACTTCCGTTTATACCAATTCAGAAGGTGAATTTGAAGTCACTTTACCAATAGGTTCTACAGTAGACGTGTCAGTCCAATATTCACTTGATAGGGACTACTCTTCAAATGTTAGATTCACCGTCAATGATATTTTACTAGACTCACAGAATATTACGCTAATATTAGAGGAATCTATCATGGTGGAAGGTACTGTAAACCTTGATGTGACTGGAAACTACTATACAAATTCACTGAAAGACTGGAGTGAGATTAGTGTAATTGCCAGCCAATCACCAGCAAATGAAAGTCTTCCGAATATTACGCAAATAGTGGATGCAGGTGGAAAATTCCAAATGTACCTGAAAGAGGGAGATTGGAAATTTACACTAGAAGGAGGCACTTTAGAAAGCAATGATTTAATTATTGCTATAAACAGTACAAATAAAGTTGTAGATTTAACTATGCAATCCGCTGAAAGCACTGTTTTAATTGACTTCTTTGTAGATCATAGCAAGGATAATAATATTTCAAATGGTACTCCAGTCTCATATCCGTTTGCTATTAAATCTTTGAATCCACTAATACCAGATAGAGTAATTTCTTTAGATGGTTCTGAGTGGGTTTCAGAGGGTAGGGCAGAAGTTACTTTAACGCCGGGTTCATACTCAATAATCATCGACAGGCCCAGTCCTGATTCTGGTAATTTATTTGATACACTTTACACTACAAATGATAACATCCAAATCGGATTAATCTCTGATAGTATATCTTATTCTATTGCCTTTGAGCCAAACTGGCTCACTAATATATCTTTTAGTAATGAAAGTGGAGGGGCACTTTCCAATCATCTTGTAGGGTTTAAAGACATTGAAACAGGATGGCTTCTATCCTTCATGACTGATTCTATTGGCACAATTTCTGAGTACATACCTGAGGGTGAATGGATGGTAATAATAGAAACCTTCGAGGCGGATGTTGGTATTTATCAAAGTTTAAGAGAATCAGTGTCCATTGCTTCTTCTTCTGCAGGACTTAACCTATCTATGAATACTGCAGAGGTTGCAATGGTAAATATTATTTTGTTAGATGACGGCTCACCTTTATCAGATATCCAAATAAATCTTGTAAATACTGATAAAGGTAACTTAAACTCTCCGTATTCAAATGATTTAGGAATAATTGAGTTAAAAATAGAGCCTGGTTTTTGGGATATGGAATTGAATTATACAGATTCCGATGGAGTTATGTGGATTATTGAACGTATTCCAATTTATGAGTTAGGACTTACAGCTGGGAATAATGACGATATAACGGTAGATGTAACTAAGTTGGTTACAGTCAAAGGAACTGTTTTTTGGGATCTTAATAACAACCAGCAACCGAATTTTGGAGAAGGCGTTTCTAATGTTACTGTAACACTAAACACAACTACGGAAACCCACATTCTCACTACTGATGAAAATGGAGCATGGTCAACTTACTTATTATTTGGAGGAGTTTGGAATATCTCTACTTATATAGATGGTTTTAGCAGCGAATCCTCCTCCATTTCACTCATTTCTAATTCTAATTCAAACAATATACAGATTACTGCAGGAACAGTTCCTGTGTCTGGAAGCATATCATATATTGACACAGATCAGTTTGACCAAATAAAAGATAATCTGACAATAATTTTAATTCCAGCAGAGGGAATAGTGCGAGATAGAATAATTCCAAATATAGTTCTAGACGCTGAAGACTCATGGAACGGAGAGTGGAATGCTATGGTCGAGCCTGGAGAATGGACTGTTTGGGCATTCGTATCTTCATCTTCAGATGTTCCATATCTTGTATCAGTAGATCTTCTTGATGTTGGTGTTGATGGTGGTTCAATAGATTCCGAGTTATCACTAGGCGGGAAATTATTACTAAACACAGAATGGCTAGATTACGAAGGAGTACCTCATCCACTCACCGATATAGAAGCTCATAATATCGTTGTAACATTACAATCTTCAGGCATAAGCTGGGATGAATCACTAAACTCCAATGGTCAATTAGAACTAATATTGCCAGTCGGTAGAATAGATACCTCAAGCACCTTCAATATTACTCAAGAAGAAAGAGATATGGATTATTACGGTGGTCAAGGCGCAACTATTAGGCCATCTCAAGAGACGCCTTTGACAACTTTAGTAATTGATAGATTATCCAAACAAGATATTTTAGTATCTGATGTAGGAAGTGGTAGTGTAGTTTTATCTCTTGATGATGTGAACTGTAACAATAATTGTAATTATAATAGTGTAGAATTTAATTTGAATATAGATTATCTGGGCCACCAAGCATTTGACGCCTACTCTGTAAATGCTGTTGTCCCTGGTGCTGATGGTGAGAAATGGTCAGTTGAATTCAAAAATTCTACTGGTATTTGGTCATCTACAGCTTCTATAAACCTAGGATTAGAAAATTCAATTGTATTAAATAATTTCGAAGTCCGTATCAACCCTCCAAATGAATCCGTTGCACATCATTTATCCAATGGTCACCAAATAAGAATTATATTTGCAACTGATCAAGGATATAGTTTAGAGCATCCATTATTGGTGAATGTACCTCAGAGTAATATGTTCACTTCAATTGGTTACTCCGATGAAATAATCGGAGTCGCCCCAGGTGAACCAACAATCATTGATTTCGACTTTGTCAATGATGGTAACGGAGATGATGTATTCACATTCGACTTTGCAGTAGAATCATCAGAAAATTGGAATATAGCAGGAATTAGTTCTCAACCAGTTGCTCCATTTTCAGAAGGCCAAACTTCAGTAACTGTTACATCACCAATAGATATGTCTGATGAACCATATGTGCTAAGTCTCTTAGTTACTGATACTGCAGATAATTCCTATGGGCCATTTGATGTCACCATTCAAAAATCTTCGCCTCTACTTTCGTTATCTTCTTCAACCAAGATTCAATTATTGAGTGGAGATTCCGGTCCGATAGCCGGAGAAATTGCGACATATCTAGTAAAAGTTGAAAATAATGGACTCATTGATGCTGAATCAGTAGAACTAAATGTAATCCTTTGTCAAGATATATACTGTAATGAGAGGATAAATGTCAACGGCTCCGACACTCGCAACGTTCCTGCCAATGGCGAATCCACCTTCTACATCGAGATGAATTTTGAAAATATTGATGTAGGAAAATATTTCGTCCAAATCTACTTTACCGATATCCCTAGAGTAGATTCTAGTAATCTCATGTCTTGTGTCGATTTGATGCCCGATCAAACAGAGTGTACTATGGAGGCTCAAACACTGGCACCCGGCACGGATACCGACCAGCCCATTCTGGGTTACGTTGTTGGTATATTTTTGATAATCATAATTTTATATATCATTAGTCGTACCACAAGACGACCGGGAGCACCTTTCTAGAATTACAGTTAGATAGGGTTGTGTATGATTTATTATGGTACAGCAATTTAACAATTTAGAGCTTCTACCCGAGCCCGAAGATCCGGATATACTGACCGCAATTGACAGAGATGCACCGGGTTATCCTGGTCAATTTTACGGAGTAAGTGACAAAGATGCTAAGATTTTACGTAGAGTTTTCGTACCCGTAAAACACTTTATTTGGCCATGGGGGGCGTTACTATTTACATTTTTTACAGCCTTTCTTATATTAGGATGGCCATTTATTGATGCATTCCTCTCTCCTTATCTGCCAGATTCCGAATGGGCGTATGAGGATACTGGAATTAGAGAAATGCAGGAACTAGGGTTTCTAGGTGAAGGAATAAGCGTTTGTATGGTTGATACAGGAATAGATACTAATCACCCAAACTTGATGCAGATTTCCCTATCTGGATTTAGAGACTTTTATTATGACGATCATTCTAATATCAGAGATATAGGCGATAACTCTCACGGAACTCTGATGTCCGGTATTTTGGTTTCCAATGGTACATTTATGGGTGCAGCCCCAGAAATATCTCTATCTGTCGCAATAGCGTTAGGACCGTCGGGAAAATCTGGTCAAGAAGATATGGTTTCACAAGCAATAAGGTGGTGTAGGATATCTCAGGATGCAGACATCATCAGTTTAAGTCTTGGCGCTAATCCAGGTAGAGGGATGGATGATGAATCCGAAACAACGCTAGCAGTACAAGAGGCTTTAGATAATGGCATTTTTGTTGTTGCCGCTGCTGGTAACACTGGTTTGAATGAAGATATAATGGATGTTTCTATACCTGCTAATATCGAAGGGGTAATTTCTGTGGCTGCATCTGATAAAAACGGAAATATTTGGAAAAATAGTGCAACAGGCTCATCATCAGATCCATACACAGGAGAAGAAAGACTTTTTCCTAATCAGAAACCAGAAATCTCTGCCCCTGGCGTAAGATTGTATTCAACATATTCAACAGAATCAGATTCCTCTCTTTATGCATATTCTTCGGGAACTAGCGACTCAACAGTTTTAGTCACAGGTGCTCTAGCACTGATTTTGGAGAAATATTATGAAGATATTGCCGGTGATGATGGAAAGATAGATTATTCAGAAATTAGTCGAGTTAAGCGAGCATTGGCAAATTCAGCAATCTCCGATGATCAAGATTCACCACATCACTTTCGAAAAGGATATGGAAAATTAAATGCTATTTCATGGGCAGAAGAAATAATCATTGAATTCAGCATTCAATAGCCTGTTACTATTAGATATTAGTTGTCATTGTTATTTGATATCATTATGTTAACTTGCATCTTTAAATCAAAACAACACTCCTCAAACATTATGAAGTGTCGTATTAGAGTATGTAACATGGGCGCCAAAGTTAGAGCACGTAGTTCATTTCTAGTTTTTTTGATGGTCTCAAGTCTTTTAGTTTCGTTAATTGGCCCAGTTTCTACGGTATCTGCATCAAATGAAACCTCAGTAGGGACAATTACGGGTACCGAAACGTGGTCAGGATTACATCAATTAACGGGAGATGTCACTATAGCAACTGGTGCGCAATTAATTATCAATCCTGGAACTACGATTTCTGCATCAAATGGGACGCATATCGATGTAAGGGGGAGCATTTGTATAGGTTTAATCAGTTGTGGAGCAAGTTCTAATGCTAATCCGGATCAAAAAATTACTTTTCAATGGTCTGATCCACTAAACGACAGTGCCACAGGCGAATGCCTTGGAATGGAAAAAAATGGTCAGGAAATTACAGTTACAGACCCATCATGTTCTGAAGGAATATTAATCAGGAGTTCTATAGATTTGTCATTAACTGGTATCAGATTTTTGGTTATGGAGGGCGCATATGGAATTCCGCATTTTATCGATTCCGTGAATCAATGGAGGTATGGGGCATTAGTTATAGATGGCGCTAGTCCGGTTCTTTCCAACATTGATTTTTCAGATATTAATACCTCCAGTGTTTTAACAACTAGCCTTGCCCAACCTACATTTATTGATAGTTCATTTTCGGTAGGTAATGATGATGAAAGTGGAGTTGGAGGCTCTGCAATGCAGATTTACGCATCTGGTTCTTCAGTAGCCCCTTTCACATTGAATAATCCCTTCTTCAAAGATGGTACTGAGAGGGGATGCCAACAGAACGCTGGAGGGCGTTCAGCAATGTGGATAGAAGACTCTTTTGTTAACATCGATAATGCAGATATACAATTTGGAGATTATGGATTATCTATCCGAGAATCAGCCGGAGAAGTTTCAAACTCTACAATTTCTGTTACTTGCACAGGTATAGGAATCCAAGGTAAAAGAACTGTTAGCTCTAACTCTTTTTCATTTGATGTTAAGAATAACGACATTACAACTGTTGAAGGTGGTCCTGTGGTAGTTACTTCAAATGGCTTAGCAAACATAGTTTCCAATCAACTTTCTGGCTCTGGTCAAGGTTCAGGAATTGCTATTGTCAATAGTCAGGCCGAAATACATGATAATGAAATTGGTCCAATTGATGGATGGAACGGAATATGGATGAGAGGGACATTCGATGTGGTAGCTGAGAATAATACTATTTCAGATACTAATGCAGAACCAATTGTCGCAGGTAGTTATTTTTACTCGGACACATCTATTTCACGGTTATATCTTGCGAATAATGATATCTCCACGGATGGTAGTGGAACATGCTCAAGCAACAAATGGTGGGATGGTGAATTTGCTTGTCCTGCTATAATGATTTTTAGGACAGGTTCTACTATCCATGATAATGATATTTCAGCAGGTACCGCAAATGGAATTATGGCTATCGGATCACTGTTAGATGTACAAAGAAATACATTCAATGGAGCTTCAACAGGCGCTATCATAAAGAATTATGACGACGGTGCATTAGGGAGTCAACAATATGGATCTTTAGCATTTTTTTCCGAAAATATATGGTATAATGTTGAAAAGACTTACAACATCACAAAGAGTTCTGTGACTGTTCAATCTGAGTCAATTCTCAGCGCCCCTCCTGGAGAACATCCAGTCCGGCTTTCTTGGCCTGATCAAGAAGCATGGTCATACAATAACTTTCAAACATCTATTGTACCTCCTCCAATAAAGAATTGCCCTGCATGCGATGAGATTTTACCTCGAAATTTCCCTTTAGCAGTTAATATGGACAATAATTCTACTGTATTCACGTTTTCAAACCTCACTAACCTAGATACTAATAATATTTTTATCGAGACTCAACCAACACATTATGCAGTTCAAGTGAGCCGTGCAGAATTGGTACGTCTACAAGCACTCATCAATGGCATAAAGGTATCAGATTCATTAGTACTTATTGAAGACGGTCTTGGTAATGATTTGTATTCTCTCACCACCGATGAAGATGGATATACCCCCTGGTTCTCTCTGCCTTCAAATTTTCATCTTGATTTTAGAGGATTAGGTGGGGGAGATAATCCAGATGGTTTCGCAGATGATGAGTATGAAGACTCATGTTCTGATGGTATTGACAATGATGGCGATTTAACAGTAGACACAGATGATGCCGATTGTGATTATTCACAAGGAACAAGGGAACTTTCAAAATATTTCTATACAATTTATAAATTCGATTCAGGTTACAAAACAGGGGAATTCACACTTACAGAATCCACATACCAAGACTCCATAGAATTAGTAAATTTAGCTCCTTCTGTTTCAGTGACGCAGGATGATTATCACTCATATAGGAATATTGTTAATATAACTGGAAGTGCACATGACGGAATTTTATCAAATGCTTATGCAACTGATGAACTGGCACAGTGGAGCCAGCAGGGTTATGTCCACAGCGTGCAAGTGAAGAATCCATTCACAACCTCTTGGGAAACTGCTTCTCTTGCAGTAGATGATAGTGGCACAGATAGTGGAAAAGTAACGCGATTTAACCACCCGTTCAAAGAATGGTATTATGAACTTGATATGTCCGATAAAATAGAGGGAGATTACACATTTGAATTCCGTGCGTTCGATGGTACTGATTATAGCCCAATTATCTCAAAAGTAATAAAATTAAACACTGAAGCACCTACAATTATTGTAACTAATCCCAGTTCACTTTCTACACATTCTGATGGCACGATTCACTTTGAAGGATACGCATCAGATCCTTATGGTTGTGATATTGGGCAATGCAATAAAGATATCGAAAAAATATATCTCTATATTGAAGGGCCAGATATAGGCGATACTAATGGTGATGGGGCAGATGACTCATTCAGTATTGTCAATCCAGTAGATACAAGTAATATGGGTGAAGATGGATTTTGGAATTGGACATGGGATTTTAATTCACAGCCCCGAGAATCTGCAGAATTTACTGTCACTATCTGGGCTTCAGACTCTGACTTTTGTATTGGAGTGATAGATGTTTGCGAACCATCTGTATTATCATTAATAGTAGATAATACTAATTTAGCACCTATTATTAATATCAATCAGCCTACAAACGGTTTCCGTTTATCGGTATCTGACTCAAATTTAGTCAGTGGCGTTGCTAGAGATTTCGATGGAGATGTTTCTAAAGTAGAAATCGAAGTTAAAGATATTCAAAATGGTTTCATCACAATCTTTGAAAAAACTATTACTGAATTTTCTGATAATGGTGAATGGAATTTTTCTTGGGATACAACTAATTTATTATCACATGATTCTTCATATTTGTTAAGATTTAGATCATATGATGGTTATGATTACAGTACTTGGACTGAAGTAGAGATAACTGCTGATAATCCTCCTAATGCCGATAATAATCAGCCAGAGTTTAGCTCCGATGGTTGGCTGGAAAATATTGTCTTATATTGCGATACTTTTTCTAAAGCATCAAATAGATGTACTACGGCAGAAATTAATTTATACAATCACTTCACTGATTTAGATGATAATATTGAATATATTTCTGTATTTGATGATGATAATCAAACTTATGATGATGATCATGGTATCGTGGTAAAAGTATCCAATTCTGGAATTGCAACTTACAATCCAACCGATATGTATTTTTATGATACAGATATAACCACTTGGTCACTTTCAAATGTAATATTTGTAGCAACGGATTCAGCAGGTTCTAAGATAAACTCTAATCCAATTTCTTTTGAAGTACAACCTATTCAATTTGTAATTTCTGAACCAGACAGTAACTCAATTGATGATGAAGGAGTTGCAGTTTATTCTGGAATTGGTTTACCTGGTCAAAAAGTATCAGTAATAATAAATGGTAATCAAATAAACAGTACCATTGTCTCCTATGATTCAACATGGGAATTGGGAATCCCAGCCTCTAGAATTCCAGGCTCTTCAGCAAATCCTTCATTCATCATGGGAGGTCAAGATTCAGTTAACGTTGAAACCATTTACAAAGGAATTCAAGAAGAGAGTAATTTCCCTACTAGTATTGTTATTATTCTAGTTGTTGTGGTATTAGCAATTATTACATTCGCATATTTCTTTATAGAGTTAGAAACTGATGAAAAATCAAAAATAAGCATCGATGTTGAAGAAAATTTTGGTGTTGAAAATAAGTCAGAAAAAGATACAAATGAACTTGAAAAACATGAAGAACACCCAGGATGGTTATGGGATCCTAATAACGAAGAATGGGTGCCAGATCCAGAATATTCATAGTATTATTTTTTTATCTACTTATGGCCTAATCTCTAACAATTATGTGAGTCTTGTCTCACCAACATTATTGAATGATGATTCAAGTTGGGGAGTAATGACGAACGTGCCCACCACTCGCCCGGGAGTCCAAGAAAGAATTTATCTTCATCTTAGGGACTTTGTAGATCATTCGGAAAAAGTGGAAGTTCCATTTGCATTATCTCAAATGGGTATCGCTAATGCCGTTGCTATAGCCAGATCAAACGTTCCCCGGGCTATTGCAGGTATGAAAGAAAATGGACTGTTAATAGAAAAGCAAGCACATGTTGCTGGTGTTTCAAGAAAAAGAAAAGCATATTTTTTGACTTCTGATGGTGCTAAAATTGCTGACGAAATTTGGTCTAAAGTTTCACAACAATCTGTAAGATTAATTCTTCCGGATGGTCGTTCAGAAGATGTCCCCCTATCCGATGCGGTAGAAATGTCTGATTTACCATTACGCCATGTTGATATATTGAGGTATATGGACGATAACGGTTCTGTAGATCTCTCTTCTTTATCGCCCGATTTGATAGAAAGAGATTTATCAAAACACATTGAAAAGCAACTTGTTTCTTACCTAAACGATATTCCTAGGACCAGAAGGTTCTTCGGCCGAGATAAAGAACTTGATAATATGGTGGCCCTTTTAGAATCTAAATCAAATTCAATTCTTGTTCCTGGCATAGCTGGCATAGGTAAAACTGCATTAGCTGCTAAATTATTAGAAAAATTCACTCATAGGCGTAACTTATTATATCACCGATGCCAAGACTGGGAGGGATCTCGATCTTTCCTTGAGGCATGTGCGGAATGGCTTTCTGCAATTGGAGATAATAATCTTTCAGACTATATCACATCTACTCCTGTTCCACAATCATCAATAGCTGTTAATTTAATTGCTAATGGACTTATTGATTCTCCTGCATTGATAGTAATAGATGATTTACATAAAGTTGGTGATGAATCTTTAATCTCACTTTTACGGGGCTTAACTTTAAGAATTTCTAACCTTAAGGAAGCTGGTTTAGTTATGTTTTCTAGATCTTTTAGGATGGTTGTACCAGAATCTGATTCAAGTGGACAAATTGTCACTTTAGTCATCCCACTTGAAGGACTTGATGAAGAATCAAGTAAACAAATATTGACTACTATGCCTAATCTTGAAAGTCAACAATTTATGCACATCTTTACACTTTCCAGAGGGCATCCACTTATTTTGGAATTAATCAACAGGGGCAACGTGGGCGAAAAGTTTCATTCCACCCTAGAGGCCTTTGTAGATCAAGAAATTTTTAGCCGTCTTTCAGGTTCTGAAAAGAGATTATTAGGCGCAATAGCAGTGTTTAGAGAGCCCATAGTTCTTGAAGCTATCAATTCTATTGAAAGTGAAACAGATATGTTAGATGAATTAGTCGAAAAAGGACTTGCTAGGCAATCCGATGCAGAATCTTATGATGTTCATGATTTAGTACGTGAATTCCTTGTAAGGTCCATGGAAGAATCATTACGTCATGAACTACATTCCAATGCAGTCGAGTGGTATCGAAATAAGTATGAAAGTGCCGCTGATAGGATTGAGTATATCCATCACTTACATTTCTCAGAAAATAATGATCAATTATCCAAGGTTTTAATATCAGAGGGACAAGAATTAGTTAAAGCCGGTCATACAGAATTATATTCTATACTTAAATCATTAGAATCAGAAGACTTTGAAAATGATAGTTGGGGTTTGATTAGGGAATTAAGAGGTAATATTCTTTCAATTCAAGGACACTGGAATCAAGCAGAAATAGAATATGACGCTGCGATGAAAAGTATTGGTAAAAATAAAATGATTTCGGAATTATCTAGACTACTTTCTGCCAGAGCTGATATCGCTGTTAAGCGCGGGGCTATGGATGATGCTTTAGAGTTACATAGAAAAGCATTAGAAATTCAAATATCAATTAGAGACGCAATTGGCGCAGCAAAATCATATAATAATATGGGCTACATTTTTAGAAGAAGAAAAGATACCAGACATGCACTAGAAGTATATAGTAATGTTGAAGATTTACTTAAATCCGAAAATAATCCCGAATTATGCGATGCACGAATACGACTATCTTCTGCTTTTTTGGAAATGGGTGAATTAGATCGGTCTAGAGAACATGCTCTAATCGCTTTCGAAGAAACAGAAAATAATGGACAATCATTCCTTCATGCTAGATCTAGGGCGGTACTTGGTAGATACTATGCCAAAATTTCTGATAATGAGTTAGCATTGCATCATTATTCAGGTGCGTTGGAAGAACTTTCTAAACAAGACGACCCTAGAAGTGTGGTTGAGGTTTCATTACTTCTTGGACAGGTATTGATGGATGCAGGTAGAAATGAAGAAGCGGCTAAACACTACCTAGGGGGATTGGCTGTCGCTGAAGCAAATGATTTTCGCATGATGCAAGGGGAATTACTTTCCAGATTGGGAGAAGTTGAAACTGACCGTTCACAAAGGATGAATTATTTGCAAAGTTCATTATCAGTATTTAGAGAATTAGGGGCTGTAGACAGAATGAAAGATGTCCAAAATTCGGTCCACAGGGCAATCATGGGTCATTAATTATTATATCCTAATTTTTTCTCCTTCTTCTTGCCCTAAATAGTGACTAAATTCCGGGCCTGTCTGTTTGGAGATAGCTATTTCCCCATTATATTTATCTCCGATGTGGTATAATACTTCACTCTCAGCAAGATGCGGTGCATTGTTTTTATCGGATAAATGACAAAGAACTATACTTTCCAATTTTGTATGCATAACTTCAGAAAGTAATTTCCCTGTCTGAAAATTCGATAGATGACCTCCTCTGCCAGAAATACGTCTTTTCAACGATTCAGGATAATTGCTCATAAATAACTTCTTTTGATCATAATTTGCTTCTATTGAAATATGCCTACACCCTTCAAGATATTTTTTTAATTCCATTGTAGATTCTCCTAAATCAGTAAGAAAAGCTGCTTTTTCTCCCATCCCGCTATTTGTGATGATCGCTACATTGTCGGCTGTATCATGAGGTATTGGTACTCCTATGAAACTAAATTTATCACCACATTCAACTATATCTAAGTTGTTAAATGTCCTACATGTACTAATTGGTTCCCAGCCCATCTTTATTGAGGTTTCTATATTACAATGTAATACAGCATCCCACTTTTTTGAAGCACGCGCAGCCGAATTTGAATGGTCCCCATGGTGATGGGTCACAATAATTGAACTGATATCTCTCCCTTCTAGTCCTATACTTTTCAGTTTTTTTTCAGTTTTTACCAATGAAAAACCACAATCAATCAAAATATTCTCATTATCTGTAGTTAATAAAGTGGCATTTCCCTTACTTCCAGAACCAAGATGTGTTACTTTTAGGCTCATGTTAAGTGTAACGGCATGTATGTTGGTCTATGAATAAATGGTTTTTTTTTATTTCCAAATATAAATTTGTATATGATTAATTATTTTCCGTTCCTCAAATTTCGTCTTTATGTCCGAACTACGCTCCATCAGTATGATAAATCACTTTACTCCGCTTACCTTATTGAATGGAGAGTAACAATGCGCCGAAAACAAATAAGTGCCTTATTATTGTC
>Ga0315320_10001197_pt1 | contig 21579 bp, 18 predicted proteins | sample M140m21515metaG_FD_203458 | JGI IMG/M metagenome (GOLD analysis project Ga0315320, IMG submission 203458) | Ammonia-oxidizing marine archaeal communities from Monterey Bay, California, United States - M1 40m 21515 | ecosystem: Environmental > Aquatic > Marine > Coastal | place: USA: California... | reverse complement strand
TCCAAACCAGACTGCCTGTCTCGGCGTCCCTGGCGATCAAGGTTCCTGTGATGCTTAGGGTAAACAGTCGGCCATCGGCCATGACAGGACAAGATTTGGGGCCTTTGCCATGTCGCTCCCCTCCTCCACCCATTTTGAATGGTGTGGGTTCACTTTGTTGCCAGAGTACTTTGCCGTCATTTAAATCGAGGCACCATGCAACTTCCTGTTCTCCCATTCGAGCGTGTTGGTAGACGCGTCCATTGGTGATCAGGGGCGACCCATAACCCTCGCCGACCCGAACTCGCCAGCGTTGTTGTAGTTGGTCAGGCCACGTTTGTGGTGGCTGGAAATCATCGATCCAACCGTTGCGTTGCGGGCCCAGCCACCCCGTCCACTCAGGATCAGCTGTCCATGCAAATGGAGTGAACAGCGTGAAAATGCTGATCACAGCGAGGCAGTGAAAGTGCCACGGTTTGTTTTGCATTATGAGAGCCATGACGTGCGATTGGGCTTGGGGAACACCGAAGGACTTAGGGGAGGCAATTTTCTTTTTTTGAAAATATTGCCATTTTGTTGTCCGATTATTTGTGCGAATTGTACTCTCCCTATTAGTGGAGAAGTGAATTGTAGCGAATCGCGATTTCGATGCGGCGCGGTGACTTTCGGGGCACAGGGACGGTCACCACCGTCAGCATCGGATGTTGGTGAGCACGGTGTGGGACACACGCATGCATGGGGCTGTGAGTGCGTGTTGTCCTCACCGTGCTTACCCGTATCGAGATGGTTGCCTGTGTCGAGATGGTTGGAAGAGGTGCACGCACCATTTCAAGCGATGCCCTGGCAAGATTCCTCGTTACAGTGGCAACCGTTGAAGTGGGAATAGCTCCACTGCATAGGATTGCAGTGGGAGTCTGCTAGAGATTGCATGCTCGCTGTGCACGCCATGGTGGTGTGTCCCCAAACGCAGTTCACGCTTGAAGGCAGCCCTTGGTTGTTCCGCAGTTCCGCTGCCTGCCTTGAAGCAGTTACTTGATGATCTGTTTTGAACGCAATAAGTCGATGACGGCATCGGCACAGGCATCGATGCTTTGCTCGGCTGCATCCAGCACAAGATCAGGGTTTGGCGGAGCTTCGTATTTCGCTGTGACACCGGGGAAGTTGGGTAGCTCTCCTTCGTCGGCCATCTTGTATTGACCTTTCGTGTCTCTCTCTCGACAGACGTCCAGCGATGTTGCGACATGGACGACAAGGAAGCGGTCTTCACCGATCAGTGCCCCCACTTTTTGGCGAACATCTTCTGAGGGGGCGACGAATGAGGCCAGGCATATCAAGCCGGCATCATTCAGAATATGAGCGAGGTGCCCGCTTCGTCGCAGGTTTTCACTTCGGTCGTCAGCAGTAAAGCCCAAGTCGCGGTTGAGGCCGCTGCGAACTTTTTCACCATCGATCATCGCAACCGCTCGACCCTGCTCGAATAGCTTTCTTTCCACTGCCTGACAGATCGATGTCTTGCCGCTTCCGGTAAGTCCAGTTAGCAGGACGGTGGCTGGTTTTTGTCCGAATCGAGCAGTGCGTTCTTCTGCTGAGACTGCTGAAATTTCAGTCTTGTTGTCATCGTTTTTGGCTTCATCATCCCACACTGACTTGGGGGAACCATCTCCTGATTTGTCCAAAATCATGCCAGCAGCTACGGTGGCATTGGTGATCCGGTCGACCACGATGAACGCGCCCGTACTGCGATTGCGGCGATAAGCATCAAAGTGAATAGGGGCGTTCAGTGAGATGCTGACACGGCCGATTTCATTCAGCCCCAACTCGGGTGCCGGATTGCGGTGCAGCGTGTTGACATCGACTTGGTATTTCAGAGATTCAATCGTCCCCGGTTGTGTTTGCGAGGTGTGTTTGAACAGATATGTTTTGCCGGGAACCATGGACTCAGAATCCATCCAGACCAGCATCGCTTCGATTTGGTCACGCGAGCGTGGCAAGTTTCCTGGTCGGACGATCATGTCACCACGACTTGCGTCGATTTCGTCTTCCAGGGTGAGAGTGATGGATAGTGGTGCAAAAGCTTCCTCCACCGCACCATCAAACGTCACGATCTCTTTGACCTTGGATGTTTGCCTGCTTGGTAACACCATGATCTCTTCGCCAGGGCGAACGATACCTGATGCGATCGTTCCACAGAAACCACGGAAGTCAAGGTTGGGACGATTGACGTACTGCACGGGCATGCGGAAATCCTGCAGGTTTCGGTCGCTACCGATGTAGACCGTTTCGAGGAAATTCATCAAGGTGCTGCCGCTATACCACGGTGATTTCTCACTTCGATCGACCACGTTGTCCCCATCAAGCGCGCTGATGGGAATGAAGTGCAGGTCTGGCAGATCCAAACGCATCGCGAATGATCGGTACTCATCGCATATTTCGTTGTATCGTTCCTCGTCGAAATCAAGCAAATCCATCTTGTTGACGGCAACGATGACATGGCGGATACCGAGCAGCGAGACGATGAAGCTGTGTCTGCGTGTTTGGGTCAAGACACCGTGTCGCGCATCAATCAGGATGACTGCCAAGTCTGCGGTGCTGGCTCCTGTTGCCATGTTCCGCGTGTACTGCTCGTGCCCCGGTGTATCGGCGATGATGAATTTGCGTTTCGGGGTGCTGAAGTACCGGTAGGCGACGTCAATCGTGATGCCCTGTTCACGCTCAGCCTTCAGTCCGTCTGTCAGCAAAGCGGGGTCAAATTTTCCGCCGGTGGTGCCCACCAATTTTGAATCAGCTTCCAACTGTGAAAGCTGATCTTCATAAATCATTTTGCTGTCGTAAAGCAGTCTGCCGATCAGCGTACTTTTTCCATCGTCGACGCTACCGCAGGTGATGAATCGCAGCAGTTGCTTTGATTCATGTTGCTTGAGGTAGGCATTGATGTCAGTGGCAATCAGGTCTGATTGATGGCTCATGAGATCGATTCAGAATTTGGATGATCTTGGGGATGGGATCGGTGAGCGAGGACAGCGTTCATGTGGTTCGAAAGTCTTCGCTACAATTATTTACTGCTTGGCCCTTGCAAGGGCTGACTTTGGCAAAGTGGTGCCAATGCCTGCGGTTCTATTGTGGAATCGCTGGCTTAACTTGGATGTGTCTTTAGAAGTAGCCGCGGCGTTTCTTTTCTTCCATTCCGGCACCGCCCTCGTCTTGGTCGATGATCCGGCCCTGACGCTCACTCGTTTTCGCGAGCAGCATTTCCTGGATGATCTCAGGCAGAGTTGTTGCTTCACTCTCAACTGCACCTGAAAGGGGATAACACCCAAGCGTTCGGAAACGCACCATCTTGGTTTCTTCTTTTTCACCCGGAAGCAGAGGCATCCGGTCGTCATCCCGCATCAATAGGATGCCATCGCGCAATACAACTTTTCTCATCGCTGATTTGTACAACGGAACAATGGGAATGTTCTCAAGATGGATGTATTGCCATACATCCAACTCAGTCCAGTTGCTCATCGGAAAGACGCGGATCGATTCGCCTTTGTTGACTCGCCCGTTGTAAAGGTTCCACAGTTCTGGTCGCTGGTTCTTTGGGTCCCAGCGATGGGATTTGTCACGGAAACTGAAGACGCGTTCTTTTGCTCGGCTTTTCTCTTCGTCGCGGCGTGCACCGCCAAACGCTGCATCGAACTGATGCTTATCCAAGGCTGCCTTCAGAGCGTCTGTTTTCATCAATTCCGTGTGACGCTCACTGTCTTCCCATGGTTTGATGTCGTGCTTCAGGCCTTCTTGATTGGTGTGGACGATCAGGTCGAGCCCCAGCTCTTTGCGAGCGTACTCTTCTCGGAACTCGATCATCTCTCGGAATTTCCAAGTCGTATCGACATGCATCAATGGGAACGGCGGTTTGGCCGGATAAAAGGCCTTGCGGGCCAGGTGGACCAGGACTGCCGAGTCTTTGCCGATGCTGTAAAGCATGACGGGCTTCTGGAATTCTGAGACCACCTCGCGAATGATGTGGATGCTCTCGGCTTCGAGTTGCTTGAGGTGGGTAAGGCTATAGTCCGACATGTCGAGAAACTGTGTGGGCGGATATGAGCGAATGGGCGTGTCCCGCAGCAAGTAATTGCTGTCATAAGGACCGGCTACCAAATCTAAATGCTGCCAAGGTGACTTCAATTGCCACCGCAAGGGTGACTTGTGGGCTGCCATGAGTTGCCACTGGGCAGCACGTCCGGTGGCATGGCAGGAAGTCGCACGTCACGTGCGATGCCAGAAGTATAGACGCCTGACAGAACCCCGCTAGATGAATCGGCAGGCAGGGTCAGTTCCGCGCGGAAAACTCATGTTTCACGGCGAATTCGGCCCGCATTGTCCATCTTTTCGTCAGCAGAACGCTCAGGCACTACCTCGCTTGCTTCGAGAGATTTGCAGGATGACTCCCTCAGATTCAGCGTCGTCACCCAGCGGATAGGCAGCGACACGTCTCAATTCCAGATTGGCCAAAGCTCCCAAGTGCCGAGCCTCGTTTCGCTCCTCAAGCCATTTGGGACCCTTGATCAACAGCAGACGATCAACATTCACCCAATGAGGTTCCATCCAGCGACAAAATTTGGCCACGCTGCCCACGGCTCGTGAGACGATCGTCGAGAAGCGAAAGTCTTCCAGCAAATCTTCTCCACGGGCCCCGTAAATGGGAACCGGAAGTTGAAGCTCTTCAATGATCTCACCCAAGGCATTGGCACGTTTCGAGACTGATTCGGCGAGCGAAATCTCGATATCCGATCTGAGAATGGCAAGCGGAATTCCGGGGATGCCGTTGCCGCTGCCAAGATCAAGGACTTCCTCGCCGGGGTCCAGTAGCGGAGCCAATTGCAGGCAGTCACGCAGGTCGCGTCCCACAAACAGATCCCACGTGGTGTGACGAGTCAGGTTCAGTTGCTCGTTCCATTTCCACAGGATGCGAGCATAATTCTCCAAACGCTCGGCGATTGCTTCGTCAATCTCCATGGAATGGGCTTCGAGGGCCGCGGCAAAATCAGGGTCGATTGGCATGGGTCTGTTCGGTGAATTGTTGCATCAGAGTGTAGAAAGATAATGATGGAAGGCGTGCTCGTTGGGAAGGACGCGCCCGCTGGTGGGAACATGGTTTCCGCGATGAATTTGATTTTTTAGCGTTTGTGAGCGTCTCTTCAGGCCAGAACCGGTCTTGTTGAACCTCGGGGCTGCCGCCAAAGTTGTTGATTGAGCCGTCCGCTTCGCCTCCGCAGCCACGTTTTGTTGAGGCGTTAGGCTTTCGTCTCTTGGCTGGTAGCCAGAATCCCGATCTAGCCGTGATTGGTCAGCAGCTCAGTGATTGGTCAGCAGCTCAGTGATTGGTCAGCAGCTCAGTGGACCCATGAATTACTTGTGATTGCAGGTGTGATGTGAATTTTGGCGATTGCGAAACCGAGATCGGAGTCATTTCCTCAGTTTTTGTCTATGGAACGCTGAAACGAGGCCAAAAGCGTGGTGAGATGTGGCCATTTGAGCCGCTCAGGGTCTCAGTCGTTTTGACTCATGGCACGTTGTTTGATCGCCATGATTACCCAGCGATGACCAGTGGAACCGATGACGTTGTCGGAGAAAGATGGGATTTTCGTCCTGAGCAGATGCAGCGAGTTTTGGAAGTGTTGGACGCGATCGAAGGTGCAAATCAGCCAGGGGTTCCCGATTTGTATCGCCGCGTCGTCGTCACAACATGGAATCTTTGCGAAGCAGGTACCGCTGACCATCGCGTTGATGCAGAAGCAGCTTGTAAGTCCTACACCTATCACTATGCCAGCGACCCCGTGGATGATGGCTTCGCTCGCATCCTGCCGGATCGGTCAGCCCAGGGTGGTGTCAGACCGCGAGTGCAATGGCCAACACCATCTCAACACTGATTCGGTATCAGGATTCGACTGGCAGTGGTCATCATTTGTGGAACAGTTTGCCTACCCTGACGATAAGCTTCGATGTCAGCTTGCTACAGTTCGATGTCTTCAAGCAAGTCTCCGTCGCCACTCCACTTCGGTGTCGGATGAACGGTGTCACCAGGCCGCACCTTCTGTTTGTCTTGTAGGAGACGCAGATTCTTGGCTGTGTAGAGTCGGGGGACATGGGTGTCACCCCGTCGCAACCGATACAGAATGCAACCCTTGCTTTGAACGAAGTACATGCCCCACACCTGAGCGACGAAAAGTTCCCGCTCGAGAGAAGCACCAACAGTTTCGACTCGGTCCCCAATATCAATTCCATCAGAGATCACTTTCAGCCACATGCTCGGTCTCAAGCGAAACCTGAGTGATCCGTAGCTGTAGTGATAGTAGACTCCATCAAATCTGTCGCGTCGAAATACACGCTCACTTGGAAAGCAACGCGTTGCGACGGGAACATCATCTGGATGAATGAATCCCTGACCATCCTGTGGCCAACGTGGGATACAACCGTAGTCAGGAAGAGGTGGCCAATCCATTTGATTTCAGTAAGGGGCCTTGGGATGAACGGGCTGTTTCAGGGGCACGCTGGTCTGCTTGTGATCACTTTAATCCGCAAAGAAGTCGATCATGCGACCGTCGAGATCCCACGCGGTACTATGCATGGCCGGAAAGGATGTCCTGTCATGTCCGCGATCAGACACCGAAGGCATTGCTGCGGTTACAGGAATTCACTGACTGGCATGACCAGAATTTTACCATCCCCAATTCGCCCGCAACGGGCAACCGCGACAATCTTTTCGAGTACTTCTTCACAGCGTGAATCATCCACCCAGAGCGTGATTTCAACCTTGGGCACAAAAGCCTGTGAGTATTCCGTTTCCTGATACTCATCGAGATAACTTTTTTGACGACCGTAGCCTTTGACCTCGGTTACGCTCAACGCCTCAATCGGCGCCCGGCGTAAACTGGTCAGAACTTCTTCGGCTAGGTGCGGGCGGATGACTGTGACGATTTGCTTCATGGTTTTCCTGTGCCCCCAGTCTAACGCCCCTTTCCACCCAGAAAAGGCGGTAAAATGCGCTGGGGGCCAATCCTGCTACAGATTCTTCTCTGTGTCACGTCTTTCAGCTACGTCTGTGCAAAGGGAATTGAATCCCATGCATTCACGCAACTGCATTTCATTAGACTGATATATCTGCTGGCAGCAGGGTTGGTCTGCTGAGCAGCCAAATCAGACCGCCCCGAACGGGGCCTCAAGTGTTCCATTTGAGTTTACCGAATTTGGCTTTCATCTTCATCGTTCCTTGGATATTTGCATGCCATCTCAACGTCTTCTGAATTTCATTGGAGTCAACCTGCGCTCGCTTCTGTTGGCTGCGCTCGTGCTGGTGTCAGGTGCATCGGGCCGTGCTATCGAGCCTGATAACCCGCCTGCCAATTCGTCGCTGACGCGGGGAAGGCTGACGTTGGTGGGTGATGATTTCTCGTTCACTGAGGGGCCTACAGCTGATGATTCGGGGAATGTTTATTTTACGGACCAACCCAATGACCGAATTGTTCGCTATGACTTTGCCACAGGTGAATTGACTGACTGGCTGAAGCCTTGTGGGCGGGCGAACGGTTTGTACTTCATCGCCCCCGACAAGATGATTGCTTGTGCTGATGCCAATAATGAACTTTGGCAGATCGACCTCCGCGATCAAAAGCACGCTGTCCTTGCGGCGGGAAGCGACGGGCAAAGATTCTCCGGGCCAAACGATTGCTGGGTTGACCGTGATGGAGCAATTTATTTTACCGACCCTCTCTATAAACGCCCCTATTGGACTCAGGTCATTCCTGCGGACAATCCACGCGGCGTTTATCGAGTTTCGCCTGAAGGCAAGGTGCAAAAAGTTGTTGGCGACCTGAAACAACCCAATGGGATCGTTGGGGACGCAAAGAATCGTGAACTCTACATCGCTGACATCGGTGATGGAAAAACGTATCGCTACCGGATTGACGAATCCGGGCAACTTACCGATCGGACTCTGTTTTGCTCGATGGGAAGTGACGGCATGACCATTGATGAACAGAGGAACCTTTATTTAACGGGCCGGGGGGTAACGATATTCAATCGTGATGGCAAGAAACTGGAAAATATTGCCGTTCCAAAAGGATGGACGGCGAATGTCACCTTCGCTGGGCCCCAGCGAAAGGATCTCTTTATCACGGCAAAAGATTCTGTATTTGTTATCGAAATGAATGTTGCCGGTCTGAAATAGATCACGAGTGTGTCAGGTTCTGGGCGGTGGCTGTTGTTGCGATAACTCGTATGTGCTCTTTGCGGGTGTGTATCCTGATGTAACTCCGAGTTGCCGAATCGTCGTGATCTGTCACGCTACAATCTTAGGGTGGAGCCCAGTATTTCGCCTCGCGTCACTGCCTCGTCGCCATCGACATTCAATGGTTTGTTTGCTGTTCACTCACGTTCTAACTCGCCGTCGACTGCCTGAGATCATTTTGTGGCTTGCTGTGGCCCTGTTGCTGGCGGCTGCTGCTGGGGCGAGGTATCTCAATGCTGATACCGATGGCAATGCGGTAACGCCCTCTCCGGATTCCGACGCCTTTACCTTTGTCCGTATTCGGTATGACAGTATCGGGGGCTACAACGAATCGTGGTATCGATATGAAGGACGCGAATGGCAACGTTGGGAAACTGATTATCCGCGGGCAGAAAAAAACCTCATCTATCGACTGAATGAATTGACATCGATGAAGATCAGTCCTGATCCCATCGTGCTGCGTTTGACCGATGAACGCCTTCTCGATCATCCATTCATTTTTATGAGTGACATCGGTTGGCAAGAATTGTCACAGCCTGAGCGTGCTGGTTTGGAACGATACCTGCAGCGAGGTGGCTTCTTGTGGGTCGATGACTTTTGGGGGCAAGCAGAGTGGACCAGCTTCATGCGGAACATTGGAACCTTACGACCGGACTGGAAGGTGCGTCCGATTCCTGCTGATCACCCCATGCTGACCATCGTTTACCCTGTCAAACAGTGTCCCCAGATACCGGCACGGATTTTTTATCAGCAAACGGGCATGCCCTGGGATCCGCCGTTTGCACATCGTGCTCCCACAGGCGGTGTCTCAGGGGTCAACCGCGTGCGTTTCATGGGGCTGTTTGATAAGCAGGATCGGTTGATGGTGGTTGCAACCCACAACACCGACATCGCTGATGGATGGGAACGGGAGGGTGAATCAAAAGAGTTCTTTGAACGGTTTTCGATTGATTCTTACGCGATCACCATCAATATTCTGGTGTACGCGTTGACTCACTGATCAGTGCTCATGGGACTGCTCATCACTGATCAGTGTTCAGAGGGCTGCTCATCACATACTGGAACTTATCCCAGTACAGATGCTCACTTGCTGTATTGGTCAAAGCTTACCTGCAGTTGCTCTCGGTCTTGCGTCTTGCCTTTTGTGACTCGGAACCGATAACGGAATGTCACCGATTCTCCGTTAGCAATTTTGACGACGGTAAAAGGTCCGAAGCGACCGTAGTCTCGGTAGGCAGACCAGCGAGCGCCCTCAGGATTTGATGGGTGGTTCATGTGCTGTACCGACCACCAGTCGTCTCCCACTTGAAAACTCTCTGCGACCCATGGCAAATCGCGATCTTTTTTGGGGTCAATTCCTTCTTTGTGAAATGTATAAGCTGCTGACTTATTTTCAGCGACTTGTTGTGAAGGGCGGAACTGCACGCCAGCATGCTCTGGATCACCGTTGAGTTCGACATCACCCTGCGTGGCAGTGAGCGTTGAGGTGAAATCGATCACGCTGTAGGCGTTGTCTTGTGATGTGACTTTGTATGTGCGTTTTTCTTCTAGAACGGGTGTGCCATCGACGCCGATCCAGTCGATCAACGCAGTGAGCGTGGCGCCTTTGTCAGTTGCTTCCGTTGCTTCAAATTCACGGTGTTTTTGGACCGTGTTACGGACATGCCAAAGATCATGACTCTTGCCTCCCTGCTTGAGTTTATTCCAACCAATGAAGATTCCGCGGTGGTGCGGGAACTTGCCACCGGCTCCCTTGGTGAGTGTCGTTTTTCCATCGTCAGCAAGAACATGTGCAAAAACCTTCGCAGTATCGAAGGTCTTGGCATCATCCGACGTATCACGTTCGTACATATAACGCAGAATGGGCTTGCCATCGGGGGTCAGGACATCAGCGTACTTGCCGGTGTTGTCTTTGACTTGAAAAGCGTCGGCAGCCTGTACGGGGGCAGACAGGAATCCGAGTAACAAGAGACTGCAAAAAAACATGGTGCGGTGCATGGAGGGTTCCGGCATCGAGAGGGAGGGATAGCATGTGCAAGTTGCACGAGTCGGCATTCTAAAGCCCGTTGTTGGCTACTTCAAATGGATTTGTCTCTCTGCACCTGCTTTCTCTTCGCTGGTACAAGTTGTGTCGGGGTTTTTCAGGCAATGGGTAAGCCCCAGCGACTGCGGATGGATCAAGGTCAACGGTAATAACGCAGGATGATTTCAGTGTTTCGTCCAGTCGTATGCTTCTTGCATGATGCTTTGGTTGATCTTCAATAGCTTGGATTTCAGCTCTTTCAGTAACTCGGGATTCTTCGCTGCAAGGTCGTTCTTTTGCTGCGGATCTTTCGTGAGATTGAACATTTGGAAATTGCGGTATCTGCCAGATCTGATTTTTGGAATCCATGCTTCCTGAAACATGTTGTTTTTCGAGAGCTCGTAATCAGGTTCAGCAACGAGTGAGTAATCACCATCTCGCATGGCAACGATGGGCCTTGATTTTTGGAGGTGCCAAAAAAGAGGTTGCTTTCGTTGCCAATCGCCAGGCTGTCCTTTCAGAATCGGCGTAAGGTCAGTACCATCCAACTGCCGATCCGGTTTTCCTAGGCCCAGCAAGCCGCAAACTGTCGGCAGCACATCGACCAAGCCTGCAGGCGTTGAGCAGACGGTGTCATTCTTGATTGCGCCAGGCCATATGAACATGCCAGGGACTCGAATTCCTCCTTCCCAGTTCATTCCCTTGCGACCGCGCAGCCCACCCGTCCGATCGTCTCGATAACTGCCATTATCAGATGCATAGATGATCAGCGTGTTGTCCGTGACACCAAGGCTCTGTAGTTTGTCCAGCAGACGCTGGATCGCTTTGTCGGTGTTGTCGATGGTCCCAGAATAGATTGTGGCCTGGTTTTTGATGGGGCCGTAATCTTTGACGATCCAATCGGGGGCAGCGATGGGCGCGTGAGGTTCGTGGAACCAGACGTTCAAGAAGAATGGTTGATGCGTGTTTTTGCGTTGGTCAAGCCATGCGATCGCTTCGTTGGCTACAATCTGGCAGGAGTATCCTTCTGTTTTCCCAACAGGCTTCCCATTGCGGATGAAATTGTTGGGATTCCTGTGACTCGGCGCTGCGTTGTTCCACGTCGCAAACCAGTGATCAAACCCGTGCTGATCCGGCGTTGGCTTGTCATGCTTTTCTGTGGGCAGTCCCAAATGCCATTTGCCGATGTGAGCAGTGGCGTATCCAGCGTCTTTGAGGACTTCTGCCAATGTCACTTCACGTCGCAGTAAGTGTGATTTTTGACTGGGGTCATGGATCCAACTGTAGACACCGGTGCGAATGTGATGGCGTCCTGTCATCAACGTTGCGCGTGAAGGTGAACAGACAGCGGACCCAGAATAGAACTGGCTGAAACGCATGCCCTTGGATGCCAGTTTGTCTAGCGTTGGTGTCTTCACTGGGCCGCCATAGCAGCCAATGTCTTGATACCCCAAGTCATCAGAGAGCAGCAAGAGCACGTTTGGTTTTGTTATGGTCTTGTCGGCTAATGCGACCTCTGAAACAAAACAGACGAGAACTGCCAGCAGGGTAATGCGGAAGCCATGGAATGGCCGCCAACTTGAGAGTGTCATGGGTGTTTCCGAGGTGGGGCTGTGGATCGCAGGAGAGGCGATTGTAGCTTTCCAGCGATCCTGCTGCCAAAAGCTGTTCTTTCGAGCCTGACCTGGGCGACGCGTTGAAATCTTGGGCGGAAATTTGATGGTCAGCGTTTGCATGCTCAGCGGTAATTCAGGTTGCGGTCTCACTTCGTGTTCCCGCAGTGGGCCAGCACGTGAGTGCGACTGGATGAGAATGATTGCAGCATGTCGCAATGGGCATTTCCTTGGGGTGCAGACCGGAACAATCGTTCCTCGAAACGCGCTGGAAGCCAATCTTGTTCATACTCATTCGTTTGTATCACTCCAGCAAGCGATCTGTACCCCACTTTTTTTATGCGGATGTTAGATAATGGTGTCTCGCAGCGCGGGGGATGGGTTGGATGGCGGGGGGCATCGATATGGAGTGCACGTTCCCCGCTATCTGAGATGAGATCAGCTTTGTTAACTGATACCAAAAGCCGTCGTCCCTTGCAAAAACTGTCTCAGGAATTGAGTGATTTTGCCAAGCGGCAATTTCTAAGCTCAACCGTCTACAAAGGTGGCGAACGTCAGCAGGACAAACGCCACACCATGGCGATCCCTGTGGTGATTATCGCGCTGGATGAAGAAAATCAGCCTGTGGGTGATCCGATCGAGGTCATCACGCGAGACGTTTCTCCTACGTCAATTGGTTTTTTTCATACAGAAAATCTCGATTCTGATCGACTGGCAGTGAAGCTCCAACTGGCCGACACGGAGGTGAACTTGGTCGTACTGATGGAATGGCATGCTGACGCTGGTCCATTTTACGGAATGGGCGGTTCTTACATCGAAAAACTGAATTCATTTCCCGTTGATATCGAAATGTCCTGATCTGTTTCCAACGCGTGCTGATTGCTTCCATTCCCATGGTGCCGTGGCAAGCCAACTTCGTTGTCAATTCTGCATTTCGAAAACGATTGGCTTTGGTTAGTCGATCAGGGGTGAACACTCGAGGTCACTGAAGACCGCGTGCGTATTGACCACACGCATGCCGATGGTTCCGCGGTCATACGTTGCATCTTGAACTGAGAGCATCGCAGTACCATTCAGGCTCACCGTGAACTGATCTTCTTTGCACGTAACTGCCAGACGCTGTTTTTTTGAGGCATCAATGTCGTGGTGTTGTCTCGCCAGTTCCGTCCATGTTTCGCCGTCCGTTCGCCCGAAAACAATCAGATTGGTGCTGGGAATCAATCCAGCAAAGTAGCCACGTTGAGCGTCGTATCCGATAGACGGTCCCGTCGTGCGAAACAGGAGCCCCGCATCTCTGGCGTTGTTTCGGTCGAGTAAATCGATTGTGACTGCGATCTTCAAGTTTGCAGGCAGTTGGTTGTCAAAGACCAGTTTCTCACCACTGCGGAACTCGTTCACGGGGTCATTGGGAACGATACCGAGAGCGAATCCATGGGGGGTCGGCGTGGCATATTGATGATGGCCAAAGTAGCTGAAGTTTTCGGGGGTAGTTTTCCCTCGAAGCGATTCTCTGACTGTCTGGTCCACCGGGAACGGTTGTTGTCCTTGGGGACGTAGGGTTACCGAGCCTGTTGTTAAAGCCTGGCCAAGTAATGGAAAGCCCCGTTTTCCTGTTTTCATCGGTTGTACGAATACTGTTCTTCGCCAGCCCGCGTTCCGATCTCGTTTGGCATGGTAGACATGCCAACGTTCACTCTCGTCGAGTGAATTGACAAAGCAGGAGTGCCCAACACCAATCGTGGAATCGTTGCCTGTAAACACTGGTGTCGCACGTTTCTTCCACGCGTTTGGCTTAAGCGGATCGTCACCGATGAGTTCCAAAATGCCCAGTTTGTAGGTGGGCAACCACGAGGCTCCGCAGGAAAAGGTGACAAAGGTTCGCCCCTGTGCCTGAAAAATTTGTGGGGCCTCGTTCAAGCCTCGACCCTGATCGTTCGTTGGCGACTCCGGTGTGTGCTTTGTGAACTCCCACGGGTAGTCATCGTTGCTGCATAAGCGTACTCGCGGGTCAGCCAGTTCGGTTGGCGATTTCATGGGGGCAATGTAGAGATACTGCTGGTCGGTTCCCGCTGCGTCCCAGCCCGACCAGATTGCATACTGGTTTGAATCGTGCTCAAGCACGGTTACGTCGATTGCCCACAGATTGGGACTTTTCCCGTCTTGTCCCTCACCCGTGGCCAGAGGTCCATGAAGTGAGTACGGTCCCAGTGGATCTTCGGTTTTGCTTTTGAGGACATACGACAGATGGTTGGCGTTGTTCCCATCAGATGCGGCAAAATAGATGTACCATCGGCCATCGAGAAAGTGCAGCTCGGGAGCCCATACTTCTTTGGAATAAGGACCTGTCGCGGGAGCTTCCCAGACGATGTGCTTTTGCCCCATCGATTCTAGGCGGTCTGAAGTGTGGACCGCGATTGCACGGTTGCCTTCAGAGAGGCACCATAAGTAACGAGGCGAATTTGGATCGCGGGTGACCCATGGGTCAGCTCCCTCGCCAACTGGGTTGACGAATAAATTCTCGGCAAGCGGTGCATCGTTCATCTCCCCGGGTTTGAAACCCGGCACCGCCGCGTCGGCTGGTAGGTTCTGGTTCCACTGAAAGACCGCCGCTAGAAGTGTTTTTGCCACTTTGGGATTTGACTTAACCAGGTTTTTTCGTTCACGGATCTCCTGAGATAGGTCGAACAGTTGCGGTTTGCTGCCATCGAAGTTGACGAGCAATTTCCATTGGCCATCACGGACTGCCAAATCCGGGTTGTCCTCGCGTCGATCACCGGGGCGATCAGGAGGTCGCCGCCAGAAGATCGGTTGTGAACGGCTCGCTTTTGATTTTCCCAGCAAGGTGGCCGCTAGCGGTTCTCCGTCGAGTTCTGCTCCTGTCGGTGGTGACACCTGAGTGATTGGATAAAGAGATGCGTTGATGTCCATCGCACACAAAATGGATTCTGTGTTTGTCGTTCCCGCCGCGTCTTGGTTGATCAGTCCGGGGCCCCAGACAATCAGCGGAGATCGAATGCCGCCCTCGTAAAGCCATGTCTTGGAACCACGTAGGGGATCTGATTGACCAGCCCCGTCTTCGTGACCATTGTCAGACGCAATGATGATCAGCGTGTTGTTTCGAAGTTGCTCATCCTCGCGTATTTTTGAAAACAGCTGTCCTAACTGTTGGTCCATCGCGTCGAGTACGGCATAGTACAGTTCACGTTTGCTGCCGTCAGATGCGGCACGAAGCTTCTGCGGAGGAAAGAAAGGTGAATGGACATCATCCGGCCAGACGTTGATATAAAACGGTTGGTCGTTCGCAACCGATTCGTCGATGAAATCAATCGCATGGCGAGTAAATTCAGCAGTGATAATCGATCGGTCCAGCCAGCGAATCGGGCCCATGCCTAAACTGGCAGAGCCTAAGTCATGGCGCTTTGGTGGTAGTCCGTCGTATGAGTCTTTCAATGGCAGAACACGCGGACCGAGACCCTCAAAGTTTGTGAGCGATCGGTCAAACCCATACTCGCTGATCAATGGGGCATCACCGACATCACGTTGTCCGCCCATGTGCCACTTGCCGAAGTGGCCTGTCGCGTAGCCAGCTTGGTTTAGCTGTCGTGACAACATGGGGGCCGAGAGATTTAGCCATTGTGCCATGCCGCGATCATGATTTGATCTGCGATTGTTCAGGTAGGAGGTGATTCGCCAACGCTGCGGGTACTGGCCGGTAGCAAGAGCAACGCGAGATGGTGAACAGATTGGCGAATTGACATAAAAGTTGGTGAAGCGAATCCCCTCGGCTGCCAAGCGATCAATGTGCTCGGTTTCGACTTTTTTACCTGCGAAACAGGACAGGTCAGACCAGCCCATGTCATCAATGAACACGACGATGATGTTGGGACGCCCGGGTTGAGCTGATTGCGGCGTGAGCGATTGAGGAGCTGCCAGCACGCTCGAGTGGCTGATCAGGCAACTGAGAAGAAGCAGCAGAAAGAGACAGCCGTTGGAAGTTCTTGCAGCGGTACTTTGGAAGTTCATTGTTGAGCTTGGGATGTGATTTTCTTCTGGTATTTCATTCCCGATCCACGCCGCCGCGTTTCAGGCCGCGTCGTAATTTTACCATTAGGAAGCAAGTTTGTGAGGTTTTGCTCTGCCTCGTGAAGTCGAAACAATGCCGCGACAGAATGTTGCGTGTATTTCAAGCAATCGACCGCCGGCGTCGTAACGTCGGCTCAGAACTTTGTATTTGGGCTCAACCCGAGGACGTGTTGAGCAGGTTTTGCAGTCGTGAGATTGACTGATTCAATTGTGAATGATCACTGCGTGCGGCATATTTCTAAAATGCAAACAGTGCATAAATCCCAAGCACCAGCAGGATCAATGCTCCGCCGACGAAGGGAGCTGGCTTCCAAGGCGTCAGGTCAACCAGGCCTTTGTCTTCCTGGACGTAAGGTTCACTTCTTTTCATGCCCATGGCACTCAGTGCCAATTGCAGCACGATTAGCAGAGCAAAGACAGCACCCATGTAGTGGAACGGACTCACAAAAGTATCTGCCAACCAACCATCAATTTCATTGACCTTGTCTTCGCCCGTGAAAAAGGTGCCGATAACCATCAATCCGAGTCCAACCAACAATGTGATCAGGGCAGACATGCCATTTGCAAAATGGTGAAACATCCCGACCATGATGATGGCAAGCAATGGGATAAAGTAGACACCGTTGAGTGTCTGGAAGAATCCAAAAATACGTTCCTGCCCATAGAAAATTTGAGGTGCCGCTATCACGGCGAAGACCGCAACCGCGAAACTGCAGATTTGACCGGAGCGTACAACCGACTTGGTGGATGCTTTCGGATTCAAATATTTCTTGTACACATCAAGCGAAAAGAGAGTGGCCGCAGAGTTCAGTACGGAATTGAATGTTGAGAGGATCGAACCTACCACTACGGCTGCGAAGAAACCCAGCAGCCAACTCGGCAGGACTCGACTAACCAATGCTCCATAGGCTCGGTCTGCGATCAACTTGCCATCTTCCTCTACTGCCTGCACCATCTCAGCGTCACTGATACCGAGGACAAGGTAAGCGGCCATGATGCCCGGTAGGACGAGGATCAACGGAGCAAGAATCTTGAAGAAAGCAGCCAGCAGAACACCTTTCTGACCCTCGGCAAGATTCTTGGCACCAAAGGTTCTTTGGATGATTTGCTGATTCGTGCACCAGTAGAAGAAGTTCAGTAGCAGCACACCCGTAAAAAGCGTGGGCCAATGGGTGTCCTCGTCGGCTGAGCCAATTGAGTTGAATGCATCGGGGTCTTCTGCTTGGATCTTTTCAAAGGCTCCCATGACCCCCCCCTCGTCACCAGCGATAACTTGCAGGGAAAAGAAAGTGATCATCAGGCCGCCAATCAAAAGTCCGGCACCATTGAATGTGTCAGAGACCGCGATCGCTCGCATTCCACCCCAGATGGCATAGCCACCACCCAAAACCGCGATGAAGATGATGACGCCCCAAATGGCAGACAACTCATCTCGAAATCCCAGCAGTTCCTGCAGATCGAGCATGCCATTGAGGCCACGGGCACCAAGGAATAAAACGAAAGGAAGCAAAATCAACATGTAAGCAACGATGAAGATACCAGCCGTCAACGCCCTGACTGATGGACCGTAACGCTCTTCAAGAAATTGTGGAATTGTTGCGATTCCTGACTTCAGGTATCGCGGTAAAAACACCAGAGCCAAAACCACAAGTGACATGCCAGCGATGACTTCCCAGCACATCACCGATAGCCCATCATTGAACGATCCCGCATTCAGGCCAATCAGTTGCTCAGTCGATAAATTGGTTAGCAGCAGCGATCCTGCGATAAAGATGCCTGTCAAACTTCGGCCAGCAAGAAAGTAGCCCTCATCGGTGTTCAAATCAGACCCACGGGTGAACCACCACGTGAGAACAATCACAAGCCCGGTGAAAAACAGAAATGAGAGGAGTGTCATGGACAGCATGGTATTTTTTCCAAACCGGAGCAGCGATGCTTTTTTTACATCGCAATGAGGTGTTCATTGTTGGTCGGGGAACGATTGATCAAAACGCCGCATTTTGAAAGTACTGCGTTTTGAAAGTACTGCGGCGATCCGTCACAATAACCGCAAATGGAATTTGTAGGTGTAGCTTGTAGTAGCAGGGGATCCCTTGACGCCCGCCACTCGTCCGCGGGGCATTTATGTTAAATCCCCACCATTGCCGCTGCAGCAATATACTCCCTTCGCCCGCGTTTTATCAGATGCCGACGAAACCGATGGAATCCTGCGTTTTAAGTGGCTGATGTGTGCACGTTTTAATCAGAGTCAGTTAAGTTTTTCTCTGTCGTGAGTGGCCGTCGTGATCGAATTCACATGGCAATTCGGTTTGCGGCGTCCAGCGAAAAACTTCGCGTTTTCCCTGTTTCGCTCGCCTGCCAACAATATCTCGAATCAAGGTCCAGGCAGGTCAGCCAGCCTTTTCGTGCGGCGGCGGTGTCAATGCAGATAGCGTGACCAAGGTCTTTAGGGTAACCACTTCTTTGAGGTGTGTGTCCGCAAACCATTACCTTTCCTGATTGATGGGGTTTGACATCGACAAACTTCTTCCAAAACAACATGCGGTCAGGTTGATCCTTGAGTGCCAGATTTTCGCAAGCGTTTGCGTGAACACAGAAATGAGTGTCGTTTTCGTAGAAGTCCTTCAGTCCGCTTTGCAAAAATGCACGATGTTCGACTGGTATTTGGTTGATACTTTGCACGTGGTACGAAGCCAGCATCTGGTCACCACCAAAACCCAACCATGTCTCACGATCCGACGCGGATATGATGGCGGCCTGAAAGACACACTCATGGTTGCCTCTTAACGCACTCAAACGCCCCTTCCCATGGCGATCAATCAACCACTCAACGACCGAACGGGAATCCGGTCCACGGTGGATGTGATCACCGAGCGTGATGATGTGGTCCTCTGGCTGAAATTCTACAAACGCCTCGAGTGTCTTCAGGGCGTGGTAACAGCCGTGTATATCGCCAACCGCGAGTGTTCGCATTGTTGACCCCTGCTCTCCATGTACTTGATGAAGTTGTACCTTCGAAGCTTCCATTCTTTGAACAGCCAGACGCGAGTGGTTCACACGACTGAGCTTGTTCCGAGCTCATGCAAAGATTCTAACCTATTCCCTGGCCGGGGTGTGTCACTACCGATGGAACGCAAACGAAGCTACTTGCGAGTTGCCGAATGGTTGTTGGCCTGTTGCATGGCAGGCACCATCGCCAGGGACTCACTGACGCCTGCCATCATGGTGTGCAGGTGCTGTACGTTCAGGGTCCTCAGGGTGGCGACGGTTCGCATTTTCGGAGAGAAGGGAACTGAGGTGCCTTGTGGAATCTTAACCAGGGCAAATCGGTTGGCTGTTGGAATGTTTGATAACAAGGGGCCCTTGGACACATGGATGGCGCGATCTTCTGTGTAGTTGGCCGGCAGTAGCTGCATGTTGCTGCATGCGATCATGTATCGGTCGCTCTTTGTGTCATTGAGTGACCAAACTAAAACTCCGAGCTTTCCTGACGCTGGGGATGCCCAGACAAAGTAACGCAGGATTTGTTTGCTATGTTTGTCATCGACAAGCATGTTGGTTGGCATATCGAAAATGATCATACGACTTGTGCGTGCGACCTGCGTGATTCCATTCAAGTCTTTCTCGTTTCCCTTGAGGATTCCGCGTTCGATCATTCCCAGCTTGAGTCCCAGCTCGTTTGCCGTTCTGGGGGTGACCACAATCAGCTGGCCATTGATCTTCATGGAAATTCCAACGCCAAAACGGTCGAGCAGGTAATCGGTGCGATCACCGTTGGTTAGCGTTCGGACATTGGCAAGTGCCGTGAAGTGAAACATGCCTGCATACTGCTTGGCATACTCGGGCAGGCTGTTGATTTCCCCCGCTGCCAACCGGGGCATGGCGATGGTTACCACGTTGGAGAAGCCCGATTGTTGTGGGTTAGCCACCAAGGTGCCCGGCGACAAACGAGCCACCGGTTTTCTTAGCATATCCACACTTGGAACCGACACGGGGCCGATTGGGCTCGGTGGAGCAGCTTCCAAAATTGCGCTGTGCGGGTAGATCCATAGTGCAATACACACTAGGAAATGCATGCCAATGCACATGCGGTTGGTGTTTCGATGCGGCCACGAATGACGGCATCGAATGTTTGAGCCGTGTCGCGCAGTTCTTTTTCGATCCATCCATGGAGTTTCAATCACTGACATCTGGTTCTTCCTTGAATGCCCAGTCAGGTGTTGTTGCAGACGAATCCTGACTGAAAGGCAGGATTCGCGATCAGCAGATCCTATCGGTTTTCGCGAACCTTGGTCAACGGAAACTGTCTAACGCCGTTCAGGGGTGCGATTTGGGCAGTGAATTGCTGAGATGCAGCGCGGTTCGCGGGTCAGTCAATCGGTATTCTGGAGAGATATCAGCAGGAATCGCTTATTCGGAAAGGGATGTTCACGGTCGCGAACCTCTTTTTTGGGGCTGTGGGCGAAGAGGCGTGAGGCTGGCAACAAAAAAAGCCTGCTCTCCCTGGAAGGGGGAACAGGCTCATCATTGATGCGGGAGTGGGGGGCGTCAGGTTCATTCAAACCTTCTCTGACGCCCGCAATCAGTCTCGAACGATCGTGCGACCGTGAGCCGTGATCACTACGTCGACCGTGTGGCCACAATCACCGAAACTGAATGTCATGATCTTTCGGCCAAAGAGGCCTGGGCGGCAGCAAACCAATGCTGGACCTGCTTCAGCACAGCATGCTGGGACGCACGCAGTGACTTCGTAACTGCAGCAGGTGCAAGGATCTTTGATGCACCATGTGACTGCAACGGGTGGAGGTGGCTCGCAGCAAACTGGCTCGCAGCAATCTACGGGGGCACAGCACCGACTCAAAAAGCCGAAGCAGCCTGCTTCTGCCTCTGATGGGGCAGCGAACGATAGCATGGCCACAGCCATGCATCCTGTGATCAATCCACGCAAAGTGTTCATCTGTCTCTCTCATGTTGAAAGTTGGAAATCCGTCAATTCCCCCCATCTTTGCTAGTCGTCGCAATATGTGCAACCAGCAGGGTTGCCGCAATTTGGCCCTGCGTCGATTTGGGCCGTAAATCCCAACTAAACGGTCTGATCTAAACCGTTTTTGCTCGCTTTTTACCCTTCTTTCCGAGATCGATCAGCGATCCAAGGGCTTGTAAACACGGTGAAACACTTGGCAGAGGGCAAGAATTCCTCAGACCCAAGACACAATTTTGATTGCCAGCAGGCATGCTTCACCTGTTGGACGAAACGCAGACAGGGACAGACCATTGGCTAAAAACAAAAGAAGTGATCTGCCCACAAAAACTTGCCTTTCCTGTGGACGGCCTTTCGCCTGGCGGCGGAAGTGGCACAGATGCTGGGACGAGGTGAAGTACTGCTCCGAACGCTGCAAACGTCAAAGCAAGGCGAGTGTGGAACCGAAATCGTAGTAAAAAGACTCGTATCTCACATGCAATATGCACAAATCTGCCCAAACCGGTCACTCATCTCCGGTGGTCGGGGCGTGAGTGATAGCAACGCCTCGTAGTCCACTCGTCACTCGAAAGCGGTTTAGGGCTGCTCTTACCACCGAACGCCCGCTGTTCAGGCCAGGAGTGCTGTC
>Ga0315320_10001196_pt1 | contig 21587 bp, 13 predicted proteins | sample M140m21515metaG_FD_203458 | JGI IMG/M metagenome (GOLD analysis project Ga0315320, IMG submission 203458) | Ammonia-oxidizing marine archaeal communities from Monterey Bay, California, United States - M1 40m 21515 | ecosystem: Environmental > Aquatic > Marine > Coastal | place: USA: California... | reverse complement strand
TAAACTTCCAATTCTATTTTTCAGTTTAGAAATGTCAAAAGAACAATTGGTTTATAGATTATTAGCTAACGATACTCAGATTTCTAATGTTCGTCTCCGTTCCGGTAATTTAACAAAAATCGATTGGAAAAATATTATAACAACTATTAAAAATTTTTCTTTGTTACCTCTTTTCATTGATGATACCACGAATTTAACCATTAATGATATTCGTATGAAAATTAAAAAAATTATTTTTGAACAAAAAAAAATTGGAATGGTTGTTATTGATTATTTACAATTAATGGAAAGTATAACAAAGAAATCTGAGAATAGAGTTCAAGAATTATCACAAATAACGCGAATGTTAAAGAAAACTGCACGTGAATTTAATGTTCCCATTCTTGTTCTCTCACAATTAAGTCGAAGTGTTGAGAATAGAACAAATAAAAAACCTATTCTTTCAGATCTACGAGAAAGTGGATCTATAGAACAAGATGCAGACCTAGTTTTAATGATGTATAATGAAAATTATTATAATTTCAATAGAGAAAATAAAACGATGTCTGTAACTAATATTATTGTGGCAAAACACAGAAATGGACCTATTGGCAATATTTCCTTAATCTTTAATCCAGTATGTACTCAATTTTTAAACTTAGAAAAGACTAATGAATCTATTATCTAATTAGTTGTAACGCACATTTTAAATTTTAGTTAGTAATTTATACAATTATGCCCAGAACCAGATTCGAACTGGTGACACGAGGATCTTCAATCCACTGCTCTACCAACTGAGCTATCCGGGCAATACTCTATGTACAGTAAATTATAACATTAATTATTCTAAAAAACAAGTACTTTAACTCTTGCATATTTGATTCCTTTATATTACTCTATAAAGTGGGTATAGTACTTATATAACTAATAAAATTGATTTTATTATGTCAGGATCGTGAGATAGCAGCAGAAATTAAGCTTTATCTGTTAGTATTTGTACTATATCTTATATTTTTAAAAATGTAGATTTACCTTCGTATTAAGAAAACTGAGTTTATATTTTTTTCTAATTTCTATAATTTTTTATTTAAAATTTTTATAATTCTTTCAGTAATTGATTGATCAATTTAACAGGCGGCACCCAGATTCGAACTGGGGATAGAGGATTTGCAATCCACGGCCTTACCACTTGGCTATACCGCCTTATACTACTTGATTATAGCACTAATTAATATTTTTTGGTATTTATAGTTGAAGAATATTGACAAAAATTGAACAAATATTCTTCAAGAACAATCAATAATATCGGATCCATAATAAAAAAAGTATTGATATTTATAGATCATATGCTAGTCTTCCTGTTGTTCTTAACCAATTTTGTGCTTCAATATAATTATTAGGTGCTAATTTTATTGCTTGACGCCAATACTCAGCTGCTTTATCAAATAACCCTTTTGCAATTTCTAAGTTTTGTTTTTGTGATGCTTTGACACCTTGATAATGGTAAATAACAGCTATATTATTTAAAGCTTGTGGTAAATTCACATTTAATTCCAAAGCTTGGTGATAATATTCTAGAGCTTGCATATATTCTCCATTACTTGAATAAATTAATCCAATATTATATAGAATATAGCTTCGATCATAAGGATCTTCTTCTAGTTGTAAAGCTTCATAATAATTTTCTAAAGCTTCTGCATATTCCCCTTCTGATTGCGCAGACATTCCGTCTCGATAATAAAAGAAAGCTTGCTTTTCTTGCTTACTAGCAGGAAGAACTTTCAATAAAATATCAGCTATAACAGTAAATGTTTTATCAATGAAGTTATCATTTCGTTGACTACGTCCCACTGTACTTAATTTTTCTCCTATAGGTTTCTATCGTTTGTAGCTCATACTATATTTTTTGTACGAACGCATACTTCATTATTATGTAAAAAATAAAAATTATTGCAAAAGTTATTATTAATTTTTTGCAATAATCTTAACTGACTTATTATTTATTTTGATTTGATGTAACAAATGGTAATAACGCTAGAATACGCGCTCTTTTGACAGCTTTTGCTACTCGACGTTGTTGCTGAACAGTTATTCCAGTAGCACGTCTTGGAAGAATTTTTCCTTGTTCAGTAATAAAAATTTTTAATAAATCAACATCTTTATAGTTTATTTTTGAAGCATATGATTGTGAACTGTTCGGCTGTTTGGACTTTCTCATAATTATTTATTTGATTTCTTTATGAATAGTTACTTTATTACAATGTTTACAGTATTTTTTCAGTTCAATACGTTCTGGAGTATTTCTTCTATTCTTTTTTGTCATATATCTTGATACACCATTTGAACGTTTATTTAAGTTGGAACGGCATTCTGTACATTCTAATGTTATCAAAATTCTAACACCTTTATTTTTGGCCATAATCTAAATGTAAAAATTTACTATTATTATTATCATTCTATTAGCCATTATTGCATAAAATTTTTTATCTTATCAAGCTTTTGTCTTTAAAACACTTTTAAAAACAAAAGCTTGATAAAAATTTAAAATTTAATACAATTCTTTAGTATACATAACTGTTATGTTATACTCAAATTAGTTAAACTATAAAAATTTTAGGAATTAATCACTTTGGCTAACAATAAATCGGCACTAAAACGTATTCAAATTAACGAACGTAATCGCTTGCAAAATCGTTATTATAAAGGTTCTGTAAGAACATTAATGAAAAGTTTTTTCAAACAGATTGAAAATTATAAAACTGTACAAACGACGGAAAGTAAAATCGAAATACAATCAACATTAAATCGTATTTATAGTTTGATTGACAAAGGTTGTAAAAAAAATGTTTTTCATAAAAATACTGCAGCCCGTAAGAAAGCTCAATTATCAGCTCTTTTCAAAAATATCTAAATTATCATTTAGTTAGAATTCTATTATTTTAATAAAAATTTAATAGTTTTTTAACTTTAACGTCTAATAAATTTATCTAACTCTTTAAAACTAAAATTTAAACTACTTTGAAAGTTTTTTAATCCACTTTAACGAAAATTTTTGAAATTGTTAAAAATCCTCGATTATTTGCCGCAAATTGTATGATGTTATGTTATTAACTAAAATGAAACTGTTTTGAAATGACAATCTATCATAAAATAATTATAAAAGTTACATTTTCCCCATTTTTAAAAGTATTAAAATAAAAAATTGATGATCTATGATCATAAAAACATATTTTTACTTTTGTTATACTTTTTCCCAATAAAATCTTTCAGAAATTTTTTAACTTTTGAAAAAAGAAGTTAATTTTACTACCAATTACTTACATATATTAAGAATTAATTATTACTAAAGAGAAGGATGGCAAACAAAAAAATATACTTAACAACGTTACACGATTTTATTCAAATTCAAAAAACAAGTTTTTGTTGGTTTATCTCAAAAGGTTTAAACAATGAATTTGAAAAATTTTCTTCTATATTAGATTTTACTGGTAGCATTGAAGTATCTATTTTTGGGCAAGAATACCAACTCAAAAAACCTAAATATACTGAAATAAGTTCTAAAGATCATGATAGCACTTATTCTGCTCGAGTGTATCTTCCAATTGAAATTCGTGATAAAGAATTAAATCTAGTAACGAAACGGAAAAAAGTTTTTATAGGTACGTTACCTCTAATGACTAATAACGCAACATTTATCATTAATGGATGCGAACGTATTATTATTAGTCAAATTATTCGTAGCCCTGGAATTTATTACGTTAAAAAACAAAATATTAGTAAACGTAAACAATATAAACGTTATTCTGCAACTATCATTTGTGATAGTGGACCATGGTTGGTTTTTGAATTTGAATTAGTTGAAGTTAAATTGGCTGATCAAGAGCAGTGCTCAGTTGAAATGGTCTGTATTTATTTTAATAAAACTGAATTTATTAGTGTACCAACCTTATTACAGAAAATTGGCCTAACAAAGCAAGAAATATTACGTAGCGTTAGATACCCAGAAAAAAGTAATTTCAATTTTTTAGCAAATCCTAGATATTTGAAAAGTTTAGATGATTCAATTAATTTCAATATCTCAAAAATTTTTGACAACCAATATTATAATTTAGCAAAAGCTGGTCGGCAAAATCTTAATAGACGTTTAAGTTTAAAAATTTCTGAAACTACCGATACATTAACCTATGATGACATAATTAAAATTGCTGATAACCTAATAACTTTTCGAGAATTTGATATCCCAAATGATGACATTGATCATTTAAAAAATAAAAAAGTTCGTTCCGTTGGACAACTATTACAAAATCAATTTCAAATTGGTTTAAAAAGATTAGAACGTACAGTTTCAGAGCGAATGACAATTTGCGATCCTGTCTTTTTAAAATTAAGTAATATCATTAACCCGAATCCATTATTGGCAACAATGAAAGAATTTTTAGGTTCTAGTCAACTTTCCCAATATATGGATCAAACCAATCCACTTTCAGCGTTGACTCATAAGCGTCGTATAAGTGGGTTAGGACCTGGTGGTTTAAACCGTGATAAAATTAGTTTTGCAGTTCGAGATATTCATCCGAGCCATTATGGTCGAATTTGTCCGATTGAAACGCCAGAAGGACAGAATGCTGGATTATTAGCTTCATTAACAACGTGTGCTCGTGTCAATCGTGATGGGTTTATAGAAACTCCTTTTTGGCGAGTTATTAACGGTAAAGTTAATCAATCTGGCCTTCCTATTTATTTGACAGCAGAATTAGAAGATGAATATAAAATAGCGCCAGGTGATATTTCAATTGATAATAATGGTTATCTTACACAAAAATATATTCCAGTAAGATATAAACAAGATTTTATGACAGTAGGGACAGCTGACGTAGATTTTATTGCAATTTCTTCAGTTCAGATTGTATCACCTGCTGCAGCATTAATTCCATTTTTTGAACATGATGATGCAAACCGTGCACTAATGGGTTCAAATATGCAACGTCAATCTGTTCCTTTATTATTGCCTCAAAAACCGATTATTGGAACAGGATTTGAAAATCAAATTACAGTTGATTCTGGTATGTCTATCAGTGCGTTTAACGCTGGAACAGTAATTTTTGTTTCTTCACGAAAGATTGTTGTAAAAGAAGATTCAGGAATTAAAACAATCTACTATTTACAAAAATATTCTCGATCAAATCAAAATACTTGTCTTAATCAACGACCAACAGTTTGGGTAGGAGAAAAAGTAATAAGTGGTCAAGTGTTAGCTGATGGACCAAGTAGTCAAGCAGGTGAATTAGCTTTAGGTCAGAATATTATTGTCGCTTATATGCCTTGGCATGGTTATAATTTCGAAGACGCAATTCTGATTAATGAACGATTAGTTTTCGACGATGTTTTTACATCTATTCATATTCAAAAATATGATATTGAAACAACAGAGACAAAAGCCGGACCAGAAAAATTCACCAAAGACATCCCACATATTAGTCCATCAGCCTTACAAAACTTAGATGAAAACGGCATTATTTATCAAGGGACTTTTGTCAAACCTGGTGATATTTTAGTAGGTAAAATAACACCTAAAGGTGAATCTGATCAACTTCCCGAAGCGAAATTACTTCGTGCTATTTTTGGTGAAAAAGCTACAAATGTCCGTGATACTTCATTACGAGTTCCAAATGGCGGAAACCGACGTGTTCTTGATGTGAAAACATTTAATCGAAAATATGGTGATGAATTACCTGTTGATGCTACCGCATTGATACGTATTTTTCTTGCACAAATTAGAAAAATTCAAGTTGGTGACAAAATTGCTGGCCGGCATGGTAATAAAGGTATCATTTCTAGGATTTTACCAAGACAAGATATGCCTTATTTACCAGATGGTACACCTGTAGATGTTATCCTAAATCCATTAGGAGTGCCATCGCGTATGAATGTTGGTCAATTATATGAATGTTTATTAGGGTTAGCTGCTGATAAGTTGAACCGTCGGTTTAAAATTTTACCATTTGATGAAATGTTTGGTTCTAATATTTCACGTATTTTGATTAATAAAAAACTACGTCAGGCATCTAAAACAACTAATAATGGTTGGATTTTTAATCCGTATTGTCCTGGCAAAATGGTTCTTATTGATGGTCGAAATGGGAATACATTTGAAAACCCAATTACTGTTGGTAAAGCATATATGCTGAAATTAATTCATTTAGTCGATGATAAAATTCATGCTCGATCTACTGGTCCATACTCTTTAATTACTCAACAACCATTAGGTGGTAAATCACGACATGGTGGTCAACGGTTTGGCGAGATGGAAGTTTGGGCTTTAGAAGCGTTTGGATCAGCTTATATGTTACAAGAATTATTAACAATTAAATCAGATGATATTCAGGGCCGAAATGATACTTTGAATGCTATTGTTAAAGGTCGTCCAATTCCGAAATCTGGGATTCCTGAATCTTTTAAAGTTTTAATGCGTGAATTGCAAGCCATTGGTTTAGATATTACAACTTATAAAATTGATAAATCTAATCCAGTCCAAAATTATACTACAGAAGTAAATTTAATGGAAACATATGAGGCATTGTCAAAGCAATTTTTACCTACATCAATTTTAATTAATCCGTTATTTTAATAAAATTATTTGTATTTAACGATATGGTAGACTCAAATCAAGAATTTGATTATATAAAAATTAATTTAGCTTCTCCTAGCAGAATTAAAAACTGGGGACAAAGACTGTTACCCAATGGACAAATAATAGGTGAAGTCAAAAAACCTGAAACTATCAATTATCGAACATTTAAACCTGAGATGAATGGTTTATTTTGTGAACGAATTTTTGGCCCAGTTAAAAATTGGGAATGTCATTGTGGAAAATTTAAACGAGTTCGATATCGTGGCTTAGTGTGTGATAAATGTGGCGTGGAAGTAACAGAATCACGTGTCAGACGACATAGAATGGGTTTTATTGATTTAGCATCACCTATTAGTCATATATGGTATATTAAAAGTTTAGCAAATTATATTGGAATCCTTTTAGATCTAAAACGTAGATCTGTTGAAACAATTGTCTATTTTTGTCCTGATGAAGAGGCTATAAATGTTTTATCTGGAGTTGAAGAGAATCAACAAGGTTCAATTTTCTTAAAAGAGAAACTAGAACAAATAAATGTTTCGCAAGAAGTTCATGTTATCCGACAACGTATCACGTTTTTGTATGAATTAGCAAATTTATCAGACACAAAATCGTATAACTCAAATGATTTTATCAAATTATTAGAATCTCGTACAGATTTGCAACCAAGTTTGTTAGAGTGGATGATTGAGCAAGTTAATTTGCTTAATACCTACTCAGCAAATTTAATTATTCAAAAAGCCCAAAATTTATTTACAAAGCTTCGGGTTTTGGAAAAATTTATAACAACCGAAGCTCACCCTGCTTGGATGATTTTATCAGTTTTACCTATTATTCCACCTGGTTTAAGACCAATGGTTCAATTAGAAGGTGGTCGATTTGCAACTTCTGATTTAAATGAACTTTATCGACGTGTAATTACTAGAAATAATCGACTAATTCGTTTATCTGAAATTTATGCTCCAGAAGTTATTATTACGAATGAAAAACGAATGCTACAAGAAGCGGTTGATGCTCTAATTAATAATGGAAAACGAGGAAAAAAAGCATTAGGAGCAAATAATCGACCATTAAGATCGTTATCTGATATTATCAAAGGAAAACAAGGACGTTTCCGCCAAAATTTATTAGGTAAACGTGTTGATTATTCTGGACGATCTGTCATTGTAGTTGGACCGAGTCTCAAATTAAATCAATGCGGATTACCTTTTGAAATTGCTATTGAATTATTTCAACCGTTCATTATTCATGAATTAATGAATCAAGGTTTAGCTAGTAATATGAAAGTAGCCAAGAAATTTATTCAACAAAATGAATCAATTATTGATGGAGTCTTAGAAAAAGTTTTATTAAATCACCCCATTTTCTTGAATCGAGCCCCTACATTACATAGGTTAGGTATACAAGCTTTTGAACCTATTCTAGTTGAAGGTCGAGCTATTAAATTACACCCGTTAGTCTGTTCTGCATTCAACGCAGATTTTGATGGGGACCAAATGGCTGTCCATATTCCTCTTTCATTAGAAGCACAAGCTGAAGCTTACTTATTGATGTTAGCACCATATAATTTCTTATCACCAGCAACAGGTGAACCGATTATTGTTCCTAGTCAAGATATGATTCTTGGCTGTTATTATTTAACTGTTAATAATATTCAAAATTTAAATGGGTCAAATCATTATTTTGCAAACTTACAAGATGTTCTTTTAGCATATAATCAAAAAAAGATTGATGTTCATTCGCTAATATGGGTCCGTTATAATAACCCAAATCATTTAAATATTCCTTCAACTTATCTAGCAAAACGTACTTTAAATAATGGTAGTTATATTGAGTTTTATAATGATCTTCAAATTCGAAAAGATAAATCGGGCGAGATCATTGTAATATATCTTCAAACGACAACTGGTCGTATTATTTATAATTATACCATTCAAAAAACATTAAAAATTCTTGACTAGATATGATAGTTTTTCAGAAATTTAATCAATTATTTAAAGTAAAATATTTATGGAAAATTACACTTATCAAAATACATTAATCAGTAAAAAACAACTAAAACAAATATTAGCGTGGAGTTTTACAAAACATGGTTGTGTTCAAGCTTCTTTTTTAGCAGATGAATTGAAATATTTGGGTTTTAAATATGCAACCCAAGCAGGTATTTCACTTAGTATTGAAGATTTACGTGTTCCACCTATAAAAAATTCGGTGTTACAAAAATCTAATTCCGTTGTTATTGCTATTGAGAATACTTGTCTAGATGGGAAAATTAATGAGATTGAAAGATTTCAAAAGGTTATTGATACTTGGAATAATACTAGTGAAACCTTAAAAGACGAACTGGTTTCGTATTTTAAGAATTTTGATCCCTTAAATTCAGTCTATGTGATGGCATTTTCTGGTGCTCGTGGTAACTTATCACAAGTACGTCAATTAGTTGGGATGAGAGGTCTAATGTCTGATCCCAATGGTCAAATTATGGATTTGCCAATTAAGCAGAATTTTCGTGAAGGTTTAACAATTACAGATTATTTAATATCTGGATATGGTGCACGAAAAGGTATTGTTGATACCGCACTAAAAACAGCAAATTCTGGTTACTTAACCCGACGATTAATTGATGTTGCTCAAGATATTATTATTCGAGAAAAAAATTGTTTAACAAATCGTTCAATATTTTTTCATATTACTCCTCTTACAAATAGAAACGAAAAAGTATCATTTGTTTATGAAAAAGTTTTAGGACGATTATTAAGTAAATCTGTTTACGTTAATGAAACAAATGAGTTATTAGCATTAAAGGATACTCCTATTACACCAAAGCTTATTCGTTTATTTAAAGAAAAAAAAATTCAAAAAATTTTTATTCGTTCAGCATTAACTTGTAATTTAAATAGGTCCATTTGTCAAAAATGTTATGGTTGGAATTTATCAAGTGAAAATTTAGTTGAACTAGGAGAAGCAATTGGGATTATAGCAGGTCAATCTATTGGAGAACCTGGAACACAATTAACAATGCGGACATTTCATACTGGTGGAATCTTTACGGCAAGTACACGTGAACAAATCATTGCCCCACTGGACGGTCAGATTGTTTTTCCAAAGTTTTTGATTACAAGTTTTCGTCGGACGAATCAGGGCGATAATTTACTTTTAGTTGAAACAAGTGGTTTTGTTTTCTTAGTTCCGGATGATGAAACTAAAGAAAAAATAAGAATTAATATTCCTAAACAAACTATTTTATATACGAAAAATAAAACACACGTTAAAAAAAATTCAATTATAGCCGAAGTAGTTGGTAGCCCAAAACAAACTACCCAAGAAATTAAAAATATTTCAAGTCATTTATCTGGCGAAATTTCTAAGACGAGAACATTTCAAAATAATACCATTTTATGGATATTATCTGGTCATTTCCATAATATCCCTATTACTTCTTATTTAAATTGGTATAATCAGATTCCGAAATCTACTTATATTTGTCGGACGAAATTACTGAACAGACGCTTTGGGATAATTCAATTATTGAACACAAATGACCATTTTTCACAGCAAGTTTTCTTTATTAGTAATAAAATTACTTTCCAAGATTCTAAATTTTTAAAATTATCCTCTTTATCATTGAAGAATCATAATTATCTTTTAGAAATTAATGATTATAAATATGTTTTAGATTTTAAAGAAAAACGTCTAAATAATTTGAAAGCCATTACAACTAATTATAAAATTGGAGAATTAATTGTTCCTAAGAGTTTCACAACTATTTCTGGGGGAATTGCTCGATATAAAAATATCAAAAGTCTAGAAACAAGAAATAATTTGATTCAGACAGGTGGAACAATCTTCTGGATCTCACAAGAAACTCATTCTATTAATTCAGATGATCGAATTTTGTTAGTTGAACAAGGGGATAAAGTTGAAAAAAATTATGAAATTTTTCCAAAAGTATTTTCTAAAAACCAAGGTATTATTGACATTGTTCAAAAAAATAATATTATCCAAGAAATTATTATAAAACCAGGTGAATTATATAAAATTAAAAATTTCGATATTTCATATTATCAACAAAAAATTTTTTATCCTGGTGAATTAATCTTTGGTACAATTGAAGTTCATGAATTATCGATTCTCGATACCATTGAAACATCATTAGGTTTACAACTATTAATTCAGCCGATACAAATATATGAAATACCAAAACCGAAACTTTTAAGAACAGACTGTCAACTTGACTTTATTAATATCTCACATAATAGTAAAATTTGTTATTCTGAAAATGAAATTGTTAAAACTAATCAACCTAATACGCTAATTATTAATGACATTTTTTTAAATTTTCACTATTCAACTATTACAACTAAAAATATTGATATTGAATTTAAACGACAACAGTCGATTTTACAAAATTCAAAATTTTATAACTCTTTAACGAAACGCAAACAGAAATCCATTATATCATCATTCTTATATACGAAACATCAGAATTTGATTCCATGGCCTGATTTAATTGCTATTTATCCACGATTATACAAAACAAATTCCTTAGAACTAGAAGTTTTTGAAAAAATTTATCTATATAAGTATATTGCGAATAATTTAAATATTACAAAATTAAAATTAACATTTATTATTCAGAATCTACAAGTAATAAGTCCTGGTATTATATTAGGTTACTTTGAAATTGTAACAAATCAAAGTTTGAGTATTATTAATAGAAAATTACTAAAAAATAAAGAATTATTACTCGTAACTGAGGATGACTGTTTTAATATTAAGAAACGGGATTTGCTTAACTCAAGTGTTAAAAATATTTTATGGAATAAGAATATCTCAAATCGTGGGAAAATTTTACGTCAAAATAAAACTTCTCTTTTAATCCAAAAAGGTCGACCTTATTTTTTCCCAAGTGGGACAGAATTGAAACTGAAAACAGGTGATTTGGTCATGAAAGGAGATAGTATTGCTCTATTAACATTTGAAAAAGAAATTACAGGTGATATTGTTCAAGGCTTACCACGTATTGAACAAATTTTAGAAGCAAGGAAACCTAAAAAATTAACGAAAAAAGAAAAAGAAAAACTGTGGAAAAATAAAGAGAAAGAACGTGCATCCTTTCCTGAAAAAACTAATTCTATTTTCTTGAACTTATCAATTGATAGTAATTTACACACAGTATTGCAAACTTCGTTTTATTACTATCGTTATAGAATGAATAGTTATGAAGCATGTTATAGAAGTATTAAAAAAGCTCAAGGTTTTATCATTGGTTCAATTCAGTCAGTTTATCAATCACAAGGTGTAACTATTTCAGATAAACATCTTGAAATTATTATCAAACAGATGAGTCATAAAGTTAAAGTAATTAAAAAAGGCGCTACGAACTTATGGCCAAAAGAATTGGTTTCATTACATAAAATTAAATATATTAATGACTCAATTCAGGAAAATAATAAAAAACCAGCTGGATATTACCCTATTTTACTGGGGATTACAAAAGCTTCCTTAAATTCTGAAAGTTTTATTTCAGCTGCAAGTTTCCAAGAAACTACAAGAGTTTTGACAAAAGCGGCTATAGAAGGAAAGATTGATTGGTTAAGAGGGTTAAAAGAAAACGTTATTATTGGTCAACTTATTCCAGCTGGAACAGGTTATAGAACATATATTGATGTCTCTGTTCAACAGTTAAATAAAAAATCAAATCTAAACGTTGAAATTAATGATCTAAAGTATTTTTTCAGCTAGATAACTAGACTATAACTAGACTGTTCAGTTTCAAATCTGGTATATTTACATCATTTATTATTAGGAGTTGATTTCATCTATGGCTGATATTACTTTAGCCCAATTATTAGAAGCTGGTGTTCATTTTGGTCATAAAGCTTACCGTTGGAACCCCAAAATGTTCCCTTACATTTATACGGAACGAAATAATATTCATATTCTTGACTTGGTCCAATCGGCACAGCTATTAAAAGAAGCAAATAAATATGTTTATCTAGAAGCAAAACAAGAAAAGACTTTTTTATTTATTGGTACTAAACGACAAGCTAGTACAATAGTTGCCCAAGAAGCTATTCGATCGGACTCTTTTTATGTTAATCATCGTTGGTTAGGTGGTATGCTTACAAATTGGGTAACGATGAAAAGTAGAATTGAACGTTTAAAAACGTTAGAACAACAAGAAGTAAACGGGCAATTCGATTTAATGCCTAAAAAAGAAGCAATACTTTGTCGAAAAGAATTAGAGAAGTTACGTAAACATCTAAATGGTGTAAAAAACATGGGAGAATTACCTGATGTTGCAATTATTGTGGATCAAAAACAAGAAATTACAGCTGTACGTGAATGTCGTACATTAGGAATACCTATTATTTCTATCTTGGATACAAATTGTGATCCTGATTTAATTGATATTCCAATCCCTGGAAATGATGACGCGATTCGTTCAATTAAATTAATCTTACATTCATTAGCCGATAGTATTATCTCTGGAAAACAATAAGCAACAAATATTATCTTGATAAAATTAGTATGTTTATCAATATATTCCTAATAACTAATAAAGTTATTATAATATATTGGTAAACTGTACTTGAGAAATGAAAATTATTTGATTTTTATCTTTAGATCTGGTATTATTCTGTCACGCCTTTCCTAATTATGTAAATATATTTATGCAGCTGGTGTAGCTCAATTGGTAGAGCAACTGATTTGTAATCAGTAGGTCGGGGGTTCAAGTCCCTTCACCAGCTAAAATTTAATAAAAAAATAAATAACCTGTAAAAAATAAATTTTTGTAAATAGACTAAAACCAGAAATATCATATAGCTATTTTAACATAGTTGTACATAATGTTAGATATTCAACAATTCTCTAATAAAAAAATTCCAACTGTTTTTATTTTTTTGAGAATGTAAAAAATTAGATGATCGATATAAAGATTATAGTATTATGTTTGAAATGTTTACTGAGAAAGCCATTAAAGTAATAATGCTTTCACAAGAAGAAGCACGACGTGGTGGACATAGTTTTGTAGGAACAGAACAAATTCTTTTAGGTTTAATTGGTGAAGGTACAGGTATTGCAGCCCAAGTAATTCATACAATGGGATTATCATTGAGCGAGATTAGGAAAGAGGTTGAACGGGTTGTTGGTCGAGGCGGAAGTTTTGTTTCAATTGAGGTACCTTTCACACCACGAGCGAAAAAAGTTTTAGAGCTAGCCATTGCAGAAGCGAAAGAGCTTGGACATAATTATGTCGGAACAGAACATTTACTTTTAGCTTTAGCAGCTGAAACAGAATGTTTAGGAAATACAATTCTACGTACATTAGGAATTGATGTTACAGAAATGCGTTTTGAAATTTTAGGTCGTATTGGTGAACAATTAGAAGCTGATCTGGAATATGATCAAAGAAAAGGCGATCAAGATGTATTACTTGAAGCAAATATCGAAATTCCAACATTACAAGAATTTACAAATAACATGAGTGTAAGTGCAGGCGATGGTAGTTTTGATCCAACTGTTGGTCGTGAAGATGAAATTCATCGAGTGATAGAAATTTTGTGTCGCCGACGAAAAAATAATCCAATGTTAGTAGGTGAACCAGGTGTAGGAAAAACAGCCGTTGCTGAAGGATTAGCTCAACGAATTAATCAGAAAGATGTTCCAGATCTTTTATTAGATAAAGTAATTTTATCTCTAGATTTAGCTTCATTACTAGCTGGTACAAAATATCGAGGCGAATTCGAAGAACGATTAAAACGGATCATGGATGAAATCTATAGTGCCGGAACATTTATTTTGGTTATTGATGAAGTTCATACTATCGTTGGCGCAGGAGCAGCAGAAGGGGCAATTGATGCTGCAAATATTCTGAAACCAGCATTAGCGCGAGGAGAACTACAATGTATTGGTGCAACAACTATCGATGAATATCGGAAATATATTGAAAGAGATTCAGCATTAGAACGCCGTTTTCAAAAAGTAAAAGTTGATGAACCCTCAATAGATGAAACTGTTATTATTTTACGTGGTTTAAAATCACGATATGAACTTCATCATCGATTACAATACCATGATGATGCTCTAACTGCTGCTGCAACTTTATCAAAAGAGTATATTGCTGATCGTTTTTTACCTGATAAAGCAATTGATGTATTAGATGAAGCTGGTGCACGTGTTCGTTTAGCAGAGACGGAAATTCCAGAAGCTGCAAAAGAATTAGAAGTTGAACTTCATGAAATTTTATTAGAAAAAGAAAAATGTGTGAGAGCTCAAAATTTTGAAAGAGCTGCCGTTTTACGTGATGAAGAAAATCAGTTACGAACACAGATAAAAGCAATTATTATCAGTGATAAAACACTTCCACCTAGTACTCGTGAACGTGGGCTAGTTGTAGAAGAAGATATTGCAGGTGTAGTTTCATTTTGGACAGGTATTCCTGTTACAAAGATTTCTCAATCAGAATCAGAACAATTACTAAATCTAGAAACGAAATTACATGAACGTGTTATCGGACAACACGCTGCTGTAGAGGCAATTTCAAAAGCAATTCGACGTGCACGTGTTGGATTACGTAGTCCAGACCGACCAATTGCAAGTTTTATTTTTGCAGGTCCTACTGGTGTAGGAAAAACAGAATTAACCAAAGCTTTAGCAGCCTATTTCTTTGGTGACGAAGATATGGTCCGAATTGATATGTCGGAATATATGGAAAAACATACTGTTGCAAAATTAATTGGATCTCCTCCTGGTTATGTTGGCTACAGCGAAGGCGGTCAATTAACTGAAGCTGTAAGAGCAAAACCGTATACTGTTGTTTTATTTGATGAGATTGAGAAAGCACATCCTGATGTTTTTAATTTGTTTTTACAAATTTTAGATGATGGGCGATTAACAGATGCAAAAGGCCGGGTTATTGATTTTAAAAATACATTAATTATTCTAACTTCAAACCTTGGTGCTAAAATCATCGAAAATAATGGACGTTCAGAATCACCAGTACGACCAGAAAAACCTAAGCAACCTGAAAACCTGCCAGGATATCCACCAGGATATGTTCCATATTCTGATTATGATTTTTCAATTTTTGATGAAGATGAGGATGATCCATTTGATTATGATGCTGTTTCTGCGTTAGTAAATGAAGAATTAAAAGGGTTTTTCAGACCTGAGTTCTTAAATCGTTTAGATGAAATTATTATCTTTAATCGACTTACAAGAAAAGACATTAATCAAATTGCAGTGTTAATGATTAAATCATTAATTAAACGTGCCCATGGCCAAGGTATTTCAATTAATATTACTAAAAATGCTGTTGATAAAGTGGCAAGAGAAGGTTATCAACCAGTTTATGGCGCTAGACCATTAAGACGTGCTGTAATGAATTTATTAGAAGATAAATTAGCTGGAGAATTTTTAGGAACTACAGAAATTGAAGATCTTATTATTACAATTGACTATTCTATTGAAGAAGATGAAATTGTTCTAATTAAAGAACAAAAACCTAAAGGTTATACTCATGATTTAACAAAGGTTATCGGTGATATCCATGTTCCCGTTACAGAAATTATGAAGAATAAACAAGTAGATAAAATCAGTGAGATAGAAAATTTACAAAATCTTGATAAGATAAATTAAAATTAATTATTAGACAATATCATTCAGTTTAAGCACTGAATGGTATTGTTTAATTATCTAGACATAGTTTACAAACAGAATTTATGCAGTTTCAGATTGGTTCACAATTGAACTAAGAACAGGATCAGATTCTACATCAGCATAATTATATTTAATACTTAAGACATCTAGACCCCATCTTTCATATAATAAAAAAGCTACGGTATTAGTACACTGTGCTCCTTTTGATAACCAATAAAAAAGCGCACTAATATCAGTTATATCAAACTCTTTTGATATTGGATTATATAATCCAATTTCGTCGATTGATCTTCCATCGCGTCGAGTTCTACTATCCATAACTACAATACGATAAATCGGAACTCGTTTACGTCCAAATCGTTTTAATCGAATTTTTAACATTTTTGAAAATTAATAATTATTTTGTCCATACAGAAAGTTTTAAAATACGGTTACCTGGTTCTCTAATCTTTAAAGTTTATCGTTTACCAAAATTTTGGATGCCATAAAATTTGGATCCATAAATAATCATCAATTCTATTCGCTAGTGTTATTAGCATTTCTATAACTATATTCAGGATAATAGCTCCAGTTCTGAAACTTCCAACTCGAGGACAGAATCGATCAAACGGAACCAAAATTGGATAAACTAATTCAGTAAAAATATACCAAGGCCAACGATAAGGATTTATCACTGCAGGAAAAAGAAATCCAATCCAAGTAAAATTTACCATTGCTCTATATATCGTTAAGAATTTTACAGCAATTTGCTTGAAAGCCATAAGAAATAGATTTGATGGGGTAATCCATGGAAGGATATCAAACACCTGAAGAAAGGCTTTTGGTGTATATCCATAGGTCTGGAAATATTCCTTTATACTTGTTTGATTATCAGTTATGAGAGTCGTCAAAGACCCCGTTGATATAGTAGATGCTAGATTATCTAACGACGTTAAAATTTGCAACCACCAATTCCCTGAATCTTGTTCAAATGAAATCCATAAAAAACTCCCAATGACTACTAGTGGTAAGGAATATTGAAAAATCCAAGCAATTAACCAATAAGAAATAATCCATGTGATATATTCTTCTATTCTCCAAAATAAAAATAAAATATCACCAACTATTCCCTTAGGGTACGATTTTCGTTTTTTAACAGGGTCTGACCAGTTAAAATGTTCACCTGGTCTTCGACCAAAAGTTTCATACCTCCAATACCGTGGAAAAATTCTTCCAAGACCTTTATCTTCTCCCGGTTTAAACCGCTTCACTTGGAAATCGCGCTGTTTATTCCATTCAGCGCGTTCATTGACACCCATTTTTGCGTATGGCTTATCTTCTTTTCTTCGAAAAATACCCATATAACTTATTTTTCTTATTTGCTATTTCAATAATTGAACTTATGTTTTATTAAAGATTTACTCATTAGTCAAGACTACATAATAAAAATCATTTCTAATCTAATGTTATTAACTTATTCTCTATCCTCAAAAAAAGTATTATTAAATAATAAATATTTATCTTGAGGATCCATATTAATTTGAAATACGAAGCTATAAAGGATAAGAAATAAAGTAATCAACACTAATAATATAGGATCCCATTCAACTTCACCAAATGGCCCATTAATATTTTCCCTATTTTTTATAGAATCTAGATCAAAACCAAAATCGTTTATAATATTATCTTTTGTCATAAACAAAGAATCAAATGTTACAAAATATGGAGTTTCAATTGATTAAATTTTCTATATATAGAGTATATAGAAAATTTAATTAATTGAAATTGTATTAATCAATTGGACGCATTGATAATACAGGTTCATTTGCACGGTTAATACCTTTTTCAAAGCCTGCAGCAGCCGCACGAGCACGACCTGAATGCCACCAGTGACCTACTAAGAAGAAGAATCCTAAGAAGAAGTGAGAACAACATAACCATGAACGTGGAGATACATAGTTAACTGAGTTAATCTCTGTAGCAACCCCACCTACTGAGTTTAATGAACCTAATGGTGCATGCGTCATGTATTCCGCAGCACGTCGTTCTTGCCAAGGTTGGATATCATTTTTAATTTTGTTGATATCTAATCCATTTGGACCACGTAAAGGTTCTACCCAAGGTGCACGTAAATCCCAGAAACGCATTGTTTCACCACCGAAAATGATTTCTCCACTTGGAGAACGCATTAAGTACTTACCTAAACCTGTAGGACCTTGAGCAGAAGATACATTAGCACCTAATCTTTGGTCACGTACCAGGAATGTAAATGTTTGTGATTGTGAAGCTTCAGGACCTGTAGGACCATATAATTCACTAGGATACGCTGTGTTGTTGTACCAAGCGTATAAAGAAGCAGTAAAGCCCATTAAAGAAATAGCAGCTAAACTGTAAGAAAGGTATGCTTCACCTGACCAAACAAAAGCACGTCTTGCCCATGCAAAAGGTTTAGTAAAGATATGCCAGATACCACCGGTAATACATAGGACACCTACCCAAATGTGACCACCAATAACATCTTCCATGTTATTTACAGAAACAACCCAACCGTCACCACCAAATGGTGAACGGAAAACATAGCCAAAAACTACAATAGGATTTAATGTTGGTGTTGTGATTAAACGTACATCACCACCACCTGGTGCCCATGTATCATAAACACCACCTAAATACATTGCTTTAATAACAAGCAAGAATGAACCTAAGCCTAATAAACATAAATGAATACCTAAAATAGTTGTCATTTTGTTTTTATCACGCCAGTCATAACCAAAGAATGGGAATGATTCTTCTAATGTATCTGGACCTAATAATGAATGGTAGATTCCACCAAAACCTAATACAGCAGATGAAATTAAATGAATAACACCTACAGCAAAATAAGGTACAGTTGTTGTAATTTCACCACCAGGGCCAATACCGTAACCTAAAGTTGCTAAATGCTGAATTAAAATGAAACCTTGTTCGTATAATGGTTTTTCTGGTACGTAATGAGAAACCTCAAATAATACCATTGCGCCGGCCCAAAATACCATTAAACCTGCGTGTGCCACATGAGCACCTAATAATTTACCTGAAACATTGATTAAACGTGCGTTTCCACTCCACCAAGCGAAACCTGTAGATTCAATGTCACGACCTGCTATACTACTATTAAAGGGCGTTTCCACGTGGTAATACCTCCTCAGGGAATACAAAGTTTTCATGTGGTTGATCTTGTGCTGCCATCCATGAACGAATACCTTCGTTTAATAAAATATTCTTAGTGTAGAATGTTTCAAATTCTGGATCTTCTGCTGCACGAAGCTCTTGCGAAACAAAATCATATGCACGTAAGTTTAAAGCTAAACCAACGATACCAATCGCACTTGTCCATAAACCTGTAACAGGTACAAATAACATGAAGAAGTGTAACCAACGTTTGTTAGAGAATGCTACGCCAAAAATTTGTGACCAGAAACGATTCGCAGTTACCATTGAATATGTTTCTTCTGACTGTGTTGGTGTAAATGCACGGAATGTGTTTGCTGCATCACCATCTTCAAATAGTGTATTTTCTACTGTTGCACCATGAATAGCACAAAGTAAAGCACCACCTAAAATACCAGCCACACCCATCATGTGGAATGGGTTTAATGTCCAGTTATGGAAACCTTGTAAGAATAGTAAGAATCGGAAAATTGCTGCTACACCAAAACTTGGTGCAAAGAACCAACTTGCTTGACCTAATGGGTATAATAAGAATACCGATACAAATACAGCAATCGGACCTGAGAAAGCAATTGCGTTGTATGGACGAATACCAACTAAACGCGCAATTTCGAATTGACGTAAACAGAAGCCAATTAAACCGAAAGCACCGTGTAAAGCGATAAATGCCCAAAGGCCACCGATTTGACACCAACGTGTGAAATCACCTTGTGCTTCTGGACCCCATAATAATAGTAAAGAATGACCCATACTGTTTGCTGGAGTTGAAACAGCAGCTGTTAAGAAGTTACAACCTTCTAAATAAGAACTTGCTAAACCATGAGTATACCAAGAAGTAACAAATGTTGTTCCTGTCATCCAACCACCAGTAGCTAAATAAGCTGTTGGGAATAAAAGTAAACCTGACCAACCAATAAAGACAAATCTGTCTTTCTTTAACCAGTCATCAATAAGATCAAATAAGCCACGTTCTTGGTCTTGTCCAATTGCAATGGTCATATATTATAATCCTTAAACAAAATCGAATGTTAAGTAAACGTTAAGTTAATAATTTTTACTTGAAGCTTTACAACTTACACCCACTATTATAACTTACATAATATAAAAATCACCATTTAATTCTTTTATTTATTTCAGATCTTGTAGTAATCGTTCGACGAAAACCGAAAGGAACTTATATAATTACGTCCATGGTTAGTTTTAAATATCCTAATACCATAAACATAATTACTGGACATTTTAAGAGAGTTTGATCCTGGCTCAGGATGAACGCTGGCGGTATGCCTAACACATGCAAGTCGTACGTAAATTTTTAATTTAAGTGGCGGACGGGTGAGTAACACGTGAGAATTTGCCTTTAGGAGGGGGATAACAGTTGGAAACGATTGCTAATACCCCATATGCTTCCGAGTGAAACAGATTTATCTGCCTAAAGAAAAGCTCGCGGCTGATTAGCTAGTTGGAGAGGTAATGGCTCACCAAGGCGACGATCAGTATCTGGTTTGAGAGGACGATCAGACACACTGGAACTGAGACACGGTCCAGACTCCTACGGGAGGCAGCAGTGGGGAATTTTCCGCAATGGGCGAAAGGCCTGACGGAGCAATACCGCGTGAAGGATGAAGGCCTAGGGGTTGTAAACTTCTTTTTTCAGGGAGGAATGTATGACGTGTACCTGAAGAATAAGCATCGGCTAACTCCGTGCCAGCAGCCGCGGTAAGACGGAGGATGCAAGTGTTATCCGGAATCACTGGGCGTAAAGCGTCTGTAGGTGGCTTAATAAGTCGACTGTGAAATCTTGAGGCTTAACCTCAAAACTGCAGTCGAAACTATTAGACTTGAGTATAGTAGAGGTAAGGGGAATTTCCAGTGGAGCGGTGAAATGCGTAGATATTGGAAAGAACACCGATGGCGAAAGCACCTTACTGGGCTATTACTGACACTCAGAGACGAAAGCTAGGGTAGCAAATGGGATTAGATACCCCAGTAGTCCTAGCCGTAAACAATGGATACTAGATGTTGAACAGATAGACCTGTGCAGTATCAAAGCTAACGCGTTAAGTATCCCGCCTGGGAAGTATGCTCGCAAGAGTGAAACTCAAAGGAATTGACGGGGGCCCGC
>Ga0315320_10001194_pt1 | contig 21616 bp, 15 predicted proteins | sample M140m21515metaG_FD_203458 | JGI IMG/M metagenome (GOLD analysis project Ga0315320, IMG submission 203458) | Ammonia-oxidizing marine archaeal communities from Monterey Bay, California, United States - M1 40m 21515 | ecosystem: Environmental > Aquatic > Marine > Coastal | place: USA: California... | reverse complement strand
GTCGAAGTCACGATCCCTTGACCGAGCATGTGTTGCCAAATGCGATTGACCATCACCCGTGCTGTCAGCGGATTCTCTTCACTACCCAGCCAATTTGCAAATTCAAGTCTGCCACTCGAATGATTTGAAATGCGAACCGGAGTAGCACATAAGACCTTGGGAAAACCTCTGACAACCGTTTGTGCGGGCTGATCTATTTCACCCCGAACTAAGAGTTTCACATCAACCGGGTCACTTTTTTCCTGCACTCCCATGCAGTAACTGTGGGGCTCTCCATTCTCATCCACTACCGCCAACTTGGTTGACAACGTGGCCAATCGGTTCGCTGTTCGCAATCGATTGCGAACAGCATCCTGTGCTTCAATTTTCCCTGCAGCTCGATCGCGGCGCGACTGGGATGCTTCTTCAATCGTAGAGGTTATGTCTGCACGAAGGTCCGCTAACTCTTGCGTGTTGTAGCGTTGGTCATACGGATTTGGATCCTCGATTGGCAACAGCAGCAAACTGCTCTGTCGTCTGGCTTGGGCAGTGCTAAAGGTTCCAAACTCAGATGGCGGCGAACCCCAATAAGTATTCGCATTCGCAAAGATACCTGCCAACGCGTAATAGTCTGTTTGCGGGATCGCATCAAACTTGTGGTCATGACAGCGGGCGCACGCCACTGAGGCACCCAGAAAGACTCTTGTGGTAGCATCAATCTGTTCATCAATCTGATCCGCCGCGAACTGAACCCGATTCCTCTCATTTAAATTCTTAGGCCCCATCGCCAAGAAAGTGGTCGCAATAAGATTTGAAGTCCACTGCTCATCGCTCTTCGCTGGCAATAAATCTCCCGCAATCTGCTCCCTCACAAATTGATTGAACGGTTTGTCTTGATTAAAAGAATCAATGACATAATCACGATACCGCCACGCATGGGGATAGGTCTGGTTTACCTCACGCCCTGTCGATTCAGCAAACCGGGCTACGTCAAGCCAATGACGGCCCCAACGTTCACCAAATTGCTCGTACTTCAATAGGCTGTCAACAACATGCGTGATCGCTTGGTCCGGACTCGAATTCCATTTCGCCTCAAAGTATTCGATCTGTTGAGGAGTCGGCGGCAGCCCAATCAAATCAAAACAAAGTCGACGTAGGATCTTGTACGCCTCTGCATCTTGTGCAGGCTCAATGCCTGCCTGCTCCAAGCCTGCAAGGATAAAATTGTCAATTGCCGTTGCAGGCCATTCCGTGTCTCGAACAGTTGGCAGCTGTTCTTTCTCAGGAGATTGGTAGGCCCAAAAATTTTCTCGAGCGTTAGCAATATCTTCACTCGTGATTGATGACTGAACCTTGGAAATTTTATTGACTCGAGGATCCGGAGCACCCATCTCGATCCATTCACGAAAATCATTAATGACGCGATCTGAAAGCTTGCGTTTTGGTGGCATGATAAAATCTTCATGCACCATCGCATTGAAAAGCAAGCTTTCCTCAACATCGCCTGGCACAATTGCAGGCCCGCTGCTGCCTCCAATCAACATCACTTCCCTGGTGTCAAGTCGCAGACCACCGCGGACATTTCCGGATTGATTTGAGTGGCACCCATAACACTCCCTGATGAGTACTGGTCGAATTTTAGCTTCGAAGAACTTCAGTTCATCAGGCGTCAATTGCTGTCCGTAGGTTGGCACGACAGCAATCGCGAAAAGAAAAAGCAGCAGTGGGCGCAAGGAAATCATGGCTGGCATCCAAAAAGATCGGCCTGAGACAGATGAGGTGTCCATGGAAAGTTACCTCAGAATAGCGGACGAGGACGACCTCATTGTGCTGCGTTCGGTTCTGGGCGGACCCCGCCAGGACGTTGCCCTGCTGCTGGGTCACCACTTTGACCTCGAGCACGCTGTTTTGGCGACTTCGTGGTGGGCCGCCCCTGAAGGTTGTTTAACTTACTGGGCGATGCACCTGCGGATTTTGGCCCATTCGGACGCCCATTCAACGGTTGGTTTCGGCTACTTCCGGCTCGCGGAACCCGCTGATCAGCCTTCGATTTGCTCTGCCCTGCTCTACCCTGCCCTGGCCTGCTCTGCCCTGGCCTGCTCTGCCCATTTCTGACCTGTTGCATCCGCGCCCCCATACCATCAAACATCGTGGTTAGCTCCCGTAGATTCAGCATGCCATCCCCATCAGTGTCAAATTCTGACAACATTTTCGATGCGATATCGGCTGGTTCTCTGGAAGCAGCCCCTCCTTTTTTGCCGTCTGTTGCGCGGCGTTCTCCTCGCTGAGGCTTTTCCACTGCGTAAACCATCGGTGCCAAAAGTCCGATTACCAAGCATGCTGATGCCGTTATGCAAATCTTCATTAGATGACTCGTTGTTCCGAAAAATCGTATTGTTTGACCAACCCCACATTGGTGAAACGAGCGGCGTGGCCCGTTGAGGACTGAGAATCGTCAACTTTCTCATAAATATCAGTTCCGCGGATCTTCACGGGTGATTCGTACAATTTAAGGCCGAAACCTGACCCAATCTCGCGGTATTAATCAGGAGCGGATCTGCCTGTCTTTTCTTCGAATCTCTGGTGGCAATCAATGTCCGATACCTCACTTGGCGTCGAAACTGAGCTCACAGCAAGAATGAGACAGGGAAGCAAGGATGCTCTCGGGACCATTTTTGCTGACTACCGCGAGCGTCTTCGCCGCATCATCAAATTTCGGATTGACTACCGAATCGCAGCGAGAGTTTCGGATTCAGATATTTTGCAAGAGACCTACATTGCCGCAGCAAAACGGCTCCCGCACTTTTCACAGCAAACGGATATGTCTGCTTTTCTCTGGCTACGCCTGCTGGCGAAACAGCAGTTGGTGGATATCCACCGACAGCATTTAAAGGCAGAGAAAAGAGATGCCCGAAAAGAGATGGGCCTCCAGCCTTATCAAGCATCCGCACAGACATCCATGGCTCTGGCGGTCCAGTTGGCTGGATCAATCACCGCGGCTAGTGAAGTTGTCGCACGAGCCGAAACGATCGCTCTTTTGGAATCTTCGTTAAATGAAATGGACGAAACCGACCGTGAAGTGATTGCCCTGCGACACTTTGAAGAACTAACAAATATTGAAACTGCAAGTGTTTTGAAATTGCAACCCTCAGCAGCAAGCAAACGCTACCTCAGAGCGATGAGTCGTCTGTCGCAATTGATGTCCAAACTCGAGGACTCACAACATGGAGGCAAAGCATGAACCACGACGGTCAGACTCACCACGACGACCATGCAAAGCCAAAGCAATCACCTGCTCCAACAAAAGCGGAACACTTCGACCTTGATAAAATTGGAGAACAATTCGCAGAGGCAATACGAGGAGGTGCCTATCCGAACATCGATGTGTACCTGAAAAGGCACCCCGAAAAGGCGGATGAAATTCGCGACTTGCTGGAATCTATCGCACTCATCGAAACATTCAAGCAATCAAAGCGTGCGGTGTCAGACCCATCCGCAAGACACACCACTCTCACAGAACTCGACGATTACAAAATCATCCGTGAGATTGGACGTGGAGGGATGGGCATTGTATTTGAAGCTATCCATGAACCACTGAGCCGCAAGGTAGCGATCAAAGTATTGGCGAACAATCTTCTTGGTGAATCCAAGCATCTAATAAGATTTCGTCGTGAGGCACGCGCAGCAGCGAAACTGCGACACACCAATATTGTTCCGGTCTTCGGTGTGGGTACTAGTGGCGAGCATCACTATTACGTCATGGACTACATCGATGGGATGAGCTTGCATCAATGGCTGACGTCTCTCGACCAAGACCGGTCTCCTGCCGCCCCAACGGTCGACCTCTACTCTGCCAACACATTCACTGGCGTAAACACTGATGCAAACACCGTTGGAACAACCGAGGGAGAAATCGAAGAAGATGCGTTACAACAACCAGGTGTAGACCCATCAACAGTTCAAGACACGCCGAGGTACCAGCGCTGGGTAGCAAACTTGGGCATATCTGCAGCGGATGCATTGCACTACGCGCACTCACAGGGCGTGCTACATCGCGACATCAAGCCAGCAAACCTACTACTCGATAGGAACAATACACTCTGGATTGCTGACTTTGGCCTAGCCAAACTTGCTGAGCAAAACGCAGTCACTGCAACCGGAGACATCGTCGGCACTCCTCAATACATGCCACCCGAGTCGTTTGAAGGTAACTATGACATACGTAGTGAGGTCTACGCTCTGGGTCTGACACTCTATGAGCTTCTAACGCTAAAGCCAGCGATTGAAGGCAATGGAACGGCAGACATTATCCGTCAAGCCACCCGTGGCGTGACCGTACGCCCTCGCAAATTAAATCCAAACATTTCGCAGGACTTGGAAACGATTCTGCTGAAAGCCTTGTCGCATGATCCGGAGGATCGCTACTCAACTGCTGAGGAACTACGGGATGACTTGAATTGTTTTCTGGCAGATCGTCCCATTGCTGCTCGAAAAACCAACTCTGTGGAACGGATAATTCGCTGGTCCCGTCGCGAGCCCAAGGTTGCTGCCCTCACGATTACTACTTTTGTATTGCTGGGTGCATTGGCTGCTGTCTCCGCATTTGGCTTCTGGCAAACCAAACAGGCACTTGGCCGAGCAAAGGCCTCCGAACTGGCTTCGATTGAGTCACTTGCACTAGAAACTGCCGCAAAACACGAAGCAGATGGACAGAAAGTACTTGCAGAGAAAAACCTGCAGGTCGCCGTGAAAGCGCTCAATGAAGTGATGGAGAACATATCCCGCCGTGGAATTGAAACCGGTGCGGAATTCTTGGCGGAAGTGACCGACACAACCTCGCCAAATGTCTCCGCTGAAGATGCAGAACTGCTCAATTCTCTACTCGGCTTCTTTGATGAATTAGGTCGCAACAATAGCAAGGACCTACTTGTTGAGTCTGCGATTGCAGCCAAGTATGCGGGTGACATCAGCATGCGGCTTGGTGATTTACACAAAGCAGAACTAGCCTTCAATGAATCGCTGAATCGAACTCGCGAACTGGCCGCATGTGACCCCGATGAAACAGCACATATCGTTGCTCAAGCTGCCATCCTCAATGAATTGGCCCTCATCACCGGTTTGCGTGGAAGGCTCAAAAACGCTGACAACATTTTTTTCAGAACAAAGCGTTTGTTGCAGTCCTGTCCTGATGTCATGGACACCGCAGAGGGGCGTTTCCATTATGCGATTGCACACCGTCTTGTAGCATCGCATGCAACCCGGATCGGAATCGATGAACCAAGTCCAAATCAGGGTGCGGGTCGGACTTGGCTAGCACGACGAGTTCTTTTGACTGAGCCAAAACCAGGAACTGACAGGGCTCAAGCCGTTCTTCGAGAATCCATTGACGTCTTAACGAAACTGACAAACGAATACCCTGACAACCAGCAATATCAGGTGGAACTTGCCAGAGCCTATCGAGACAAAGCAGTGACCGCTTCACTAGTCAGGCACCGCTCCGAAGCAGAAAATGCAATTCAGCGATCAATCGATTTATTCCGCGGGCTGCTCAATGCAAATCCAACCTTGGATGCGATTCGATATGAGCTTGCGTTGACACTTTGCAGTACTGAAACTTTCAATATGGATCGGATTCGCCGGTCGGTTGAGGCACATGAATTATGTCAGAAACTCTTGGAAACATCACCCGACCTCCCTCATGTAAAGGCTTTGCATGCTTCCATCCGGGCTACTCTTGCCGAACGCCAAATGCGAACTGCAAAATACAAAGCTGCCGAAGATACGTGGAGAGAAGTTCTTGAAATCTATGAGTCCCTGATCCAAACCTCACCCAATGTTCTTCTCTATGAACGTCGTCATAGCGACACGCTTGAATCGCTTGCGGAATTAAAAGGAAAACAGGGTGACCACATTGCTGCACGGAATTATCTGCAACAAGCCATCGAAGGTCTGCAGCGCGCTATCAAGCGAAGCCCTGACTCACCTGTCATGCGTCTGCAACTGAATCGATTGATTCAACGTGCACGCCGACAAGCAAACACTGAAAAAACAACTGGGTCCAAAAGTGCGAATGAAAAATAGGCACACTCTCCCCCAACTGATCCTACCCTGCCATCATTCGGAAACGCGGTGCACGCAACCTCAATGGGACCTCAGGATGATGAACGTCATGTGCCATGCCAGCGTACTCGCCCGAATCAGTGGCAAGCTTTGACCCCTGCTGAACTGGCTAGCTAGCGAACCCAGAATCCAAGGATATCCTCGACACACTCTTCTTCCAGCATTTCATGCGCGACCAATTCGTCGGCCAGTGCAGCAATGGCTGCCCAAACTCGATCCGACTGCACCTGTTGCCTCAGCTCCACCATGATCTTCTCCAATGCAGCCATCCGTTGCCTCTCATCAGCCCACATCGGTGTTGCTGTTCGCCAAGCCTGCTCCCAGTCGTGCTTCCAAGGTCCGTAGAACGCGGGGTGATATGGTTCGTCTCGATAGACCATCTCGACTACAGGGCCAGCGAGTATCGTTAAGATCTCTCGTTTTCGCTGCCAATCAAGATCCGGATCAACCCGTCCCCACTGAATCCGACACTCCCCAAAACGAGCTGGTAGCCACTCATCTGCTTCACCACCAAGCTGCATTCCTTGCACTGTCCCACCCAACGCATAGGCAATCACTGCATGCCCGGACTCATGGTAGGCAGTGAGTGTTTCATCATCCATCACTTTGTTGTTACCTGTGTTGCTGTCACCTGTGTTGTTGTCACCTGTGCTAAACTGCCCTGACCTGACAACATATTGAAAGTAAGACTCAACGAAAACCTCGCCCTATAAGGAAGAGTGACCAAGATGAAAGCGATGTTGCTGACCGCGTACGAACAGATGGAAGTCACAGAGGTTAACGAGCCTGAAGTGGGACCAGATGATGTCCTAATTCAGGTGGAAGCTTGTGGCATTTGCGGCAGTGACATTCACGGATTTGACGGTAGCACTGGTCGACGGATCCCACCCCTCGTCATGGGGCACGAGGCGTCAGGAATTGTCGTGGGCACGGGTTCAAATGTATCAGATCTCCCTGACGGTACCCGCGTCACCTTTGATTCCATGGTTTCCTGCGGACAATGTGACTTTTGCCGAAAAGGGAGTGGAAACCTCTGCGACAACCGTATGGTACTCGGGGTCTCATGCGAAGAGTACCGCCGGCATGGTGCGTTTGCTGAGCGAATCAGTGTGCCACGTAGAATTGTCTACCAACTACCGGATAGCTTGCCATTTGAAGAGGCTGCTCTTGTTGAAGCTGTTTCTGTAGCAGTCCATGCTGCCAATGTCACCCCAATCTCCCTTGGTGACACGGCGGTCGTTGTCGGCGCGGGCATGATTGGTTTGCTGACCCTGCAAGCTGCTCGCGCTGCAGGGGCTTCGCGTATCATCGCGATTGACTTGAACGAAAAACGCCTCGAGGTCGCAAAACAACTTGGTGCTGACGAAATAATACGTGGTGACCAGTGCAATGCTGCAGAGGAGGTCATAAAGCTGACTGACGGCCGCGGTGCCGACGTCGCATTTGAAGTTGTTGGTGCTACACCAACAGTTCAAACAGCAATCGAATGCGTGCGTAAGGGTGGCAACGTGACGTTGGTGGGTAACGTCTCGCCAACTATCGACTTGCCGCTGCAATCAGTCGTTACACGGGAAATCTCGCTTCACGGCACCTGTGGTTGCAACGGCGAGTACCCTCAATGCATCGATTTGATGAACCGAGGCATCATCAACGTCAAGCCGCTGATCACCGCAACCATCCCACTTAGCGATGGCCCCAAATGGTTCGAGAGACTTCATGCAGGTGACCCAAATCAGATGAAGGTCGTTGTGCAGCCGCGGCAAACTTAATCTCGCCTGGCGTCCGTTTGAACACGAACTGCACTCTGCATTAGTCTGGCTAAGCGAGTTCAGATTCAGACTTAACCAGGACGACACTGCTATTGCCCGATTGAAAAATGATGTCATCCATGAAGCTTGTCATCAGCACAAACCCACGGCACTGCTCGATTTCAAACGACTCCGAAGTCCCGGGTGCTGGCGTCAATCGGGTCAATCGACCCGGGCCATCATGTGAGATAAAAAAACGCGTATCGACAGTGCTGACGGAGACTCTTAACAGTACCTTTCGGTCACAGTATGGTTTTTGTACTGCTCGCTTCTGCAACTCATCGTCGTTGCATTCGTCCCCGGAAAACATGCGACTGACTACGGTATCCTCATCCTTGATCTCCAGATTGCCATAACACATGGCATTGAAAAGAGCGCTCGAGAGTGCGGCCCCAACGCGAATCCTCTGAACAGTGGAAAGGCCAGTAGCGGCCGCCAGTGTCTGCATGACGTACAGCACAGTCGGCTCGATCGCCGCGATGTCATTCGGTAATTCAACGCTGAATTCCGGACTCTGTAAATGCCCTGAGAAACCTTGAAAGATTGCGTTGACCTCGGCCATCGCCAAGGTTTGACGTACCACATGATTCAGCAATTTCTGCAAAGAATTTTTTGGCACGAAGTTGACTGCACCAACAGCCAGAGCATCAACCGCTAAACCCTCTGAACCCCTCGCCGTCACAACAATGCAGGGCAAATCTGGATCTGCTTGAACAACCTTCTCAACCAATTCGCAGCCATTCAGTTCGGGCATCCGCAAATCGGTTACCAACAAATCAGGTCGCGACGCCTGAACTGACTCCCACGCCAACTGTCCATCAACCACACACTCAACACGATGCCCATCTTGCTCTAATAACGAACGCATTAAAGCAGTATGAGTTGAACTGTCTTCGGCCAGCAGAATTGTTGCCATGGAATTGCTTTACCTTGCCCTTATCGCCCTACTTGGCAATATGATTGTACTGCCGTGCTATTTTGTACATCATATTGGACCGACTGTGGTGTTTCGGCCCCTCTTTTCCAGATGCAAGGCAGCATTGCATGCTCCACAGCAGGTGGCACAATGTGCGTGTGGATGATGTTCGCTTTTTGCTATTCACGAAAACATCGTTCAACTGCTAGACCAAAACCGCAGTGGTGGTGACTTAGCTGCTCGAAAAATTGCATCTCGCCACCATCATCAAAACTTAACGGTCATCATTACCAAATCGGAATCAGGCATCCAACTCGAGACCTAAGTACTGCATACGCTTGACAAAAAGCGAAAACACGAAAACCATACGTCTCACGACACCATTCAATTTCCCAGAGCACCCTGATGCCGTACTTCCGTGTTCATGACAGCCACAAATTGGTTTTGACCAATTTTAAAGTCATGTTCACGTCATTTACCGAGACGAACAACTTCACCAAAATCAAACGCTACAAGGCGTACTTTCTGTTGAAGCGAGATGACCCGCAGGTGCATTTCACTGTTCGAGACCCCTATCAAAAAGCGATTTCTCTGTACAAAGACAAGTTTCAATTCACACCACTGAATGTGGATCTGACGAAACCAGTCAAATGGGAAAAACCGCAGCGAATTTTCTTCCCCATCATGGGACTGTCAACCAAACGAGACAGTGATCAGAAAATCCAAGAAACACTGATGAACACGCCGTTCGACGAATTCGTTGAACTACTGAAAAAGTGCTATTGGCTTGATGAGCACACTCAACCTCAGCACTGGATTTTTGATCACCCAAGATACCTGCTATTAAAAAAACTTCATGTGAATCAGAAGCGGCTCACCATTTACAAAATGGATGAGGCTGGGCAACTTGATGCCTTTGCTTTGGCAACTGGATTTGATAATAGCAAACACGCCAATAGCACCGCTGAAATCACTACCCCAAAAGAATTCAGCCCCGAATCGATCAAAACCATCAACAACATTTATGAAAAAGACTTCGCTGATTACGGTTATCAAATGCGTTAGATGCAAGAAAACCAAGAGACGCACGCGTGACAAAAGCGAGCGGAGAAATCGGTCACTCCGTTGATCTGTGCAGCGTCAAAGGATGCAAACTTACAAAGCTTTCTGTTCAGAAAAACCTGCCACTTCTGACTCGACAAAGTAGCCAATTCCGGACTGACGCAGACAATCAATCTGTGCCTGAGACGTTGCCGTCGGAGCTAATTTCTGACGATCTTGATGGGCAGTGACATCTGCTAATCTGTCACCAGAGTCTACACCGTTACTTTGATCAATCCTGGCTTGTATGAAGTCAGAAATTGATCGGGGTGTTGAACGCGTCGCGGAGGAAAGCTGAAGCATCTTTCGGACTCCATTCAAACGCTCCAAGGAAACCAAGGCGGTTTGCCTCGCCAAATCTTGATCCTTTGAAGTGACTAACTCAGCGAGCGTCATCACCTCAACTTCCAACTTGGCCAACTCATCGAACAAACGTTGCTCGCACTCACTCTGGTTTCTTTGAACCCTCTTCTGATCAAATTCGCGGCCCAGCCGCGGCAGACTCTGCTGGCCGCCGGTTTGTTCATTCTCAACATATCGAGCCAGCGTCTCAGTCCGATCCACTTGAATCGTGCGCGGTGCCTCTATCCCTAGCTGCACTTTTGACTTCTTCAATTGGATGACCCGAACACAGACATTCAGATCACGGAATTCTATCGACTCGCCTTCTTTCCTTGACAACACCAACATTTGCACGCCTCCCTATTCACAGACCTAGCCAATGCGAAACAACCTAACGCCGCAATGTAGTAAACACAAGTTCAGTATCTGTGTTTTTTTGAAGTGAATTGCAAGCAATTACGCTCAGTCCGTTCACATTTCATCCATCAGGTGAATGCGATTCGTACGACGAGCAACAAAGAAACGAAGTCACCTGCAGTCTTTGCCTCTCAAGTCACGCTGCGGTGAACATCGGCCCGCCTCAGCGGGTCGCGATTCCCCCACACGCAAGAAGCATCACTCAGGGATGCTTCTCGAACCAAGCGATCGTTGCCGAAGCAATCCCTTCATGTCCGCCATCAAAGATAGTCAGGCGGGCTTTTCCACTGTGACGTCGCAAGAAATACTTTCGATTGAAAGTTTGATCGAAGCCTTCGTCACCTTCCCTCGCCGGTTCCAACTTTCCGGGCCGTGACAGTTGCGATATTTCGCTCTCAGTCACTGGCTGGTCACCCCTAGCTTCCGCGATTCGATTAAAGACCTTGATTGAATGACTGATAGGCACACTTCCTTCATGCCCATCTTTGAGCCCAGCGCTGATGTCGATCGCTACGTCACGTGCGTCTGCCGCATAAGTGATGGGACTGCGAGCGTGATACTGCGCATCCACCTCCAACGAGTCACCGGGAGCCCCACCACAACACTGTTCGATCATTTTGCCGTATCTTGTTCCAACATGCCGCGCATGCCATTCAGCAAGATCACTGATCCCCACCCACGCGCTAGCAGCTCGCCACAACTTGGGATGTCTTGCAGACATGAGCATTGTCATATGGCCGCCTCCCGATGTTCCTGTCAAATAAATCCTGTCTGAATCGACTTGATAGTGTTCAGTGACCCACGAAATCGAGTCAAGAATATCCTGCTGGGCCAACCTTGACCCGCATGCTTGCGGGCTGCGATTGGCACCCCGAAAATTTGGAAACAGATAAATCCAACCTCTGCCATGCACCAATTGCTCCAGCTCATTACGCTGCGATAAATCTGCGCTCCACGAATGAAGGCTGACAACCAAAGGAACAGGGTTGTGCAGTTGTTCTTTTGAGGAAGGAGCAATCAGAATCGCTTCCTGAATACTGTCGTCGATTGAGCTCTTGAATTGGATTCGCTCGCGATGCATCACCACCTGCGAATCCTCCGCGGACACTTCATTCCCGGTTGAGAATGCAAGTTGCAAAATCACCAATAAAGAGCCGAAGCCCAAATTACGGATCATATAATTGGCCCATTCCAATAAGAAGATTTTTGATTACAAACGACAGCAAATCAAATGCTATGTCGCAGCCCCGACCAAGTCATGCGTTAAGGCCAAGCGTGGATTCAACTTCAGAGACGACTTTGTGTTGTTCCGAGTTTACACCAAGACAAGAAGCCTTGAGCATCGAAAGCGTTGACAGAAGCTTTCCAGCCAGTCCTTATCACTTCATCGCCGTCCCAGCGAGCAGATCACCCTTCGTCGAATCCCTCTCAAAAAAGCCTACTTTTTGTATTCTGCCTCCGCTCGCTTTCGGATTTCTAGACGATGAACACACTATTTGCATCAATCACAGCGTGATTATGGGCAACTACTAGGATGCTCTCCAACACTCTCTTTCGTAAGCCAGACTCGGCAGTCATACTCTTCAAACGGAATCAAGTGGGGAATCATGTAGGAGTGGTAAATGTGCGGAATAACGGGAGCAGTCTGGAGCGACCAGAAACAAGCCATCGCTCCCGAAGTGCTAAGCAAGATGACCAATGCTATCTCGCATCGTGGTCCTGACGATTCCCAAATCTGGATCGACACATCCCAACGAGACGCTTATGGAAATCACATTGGTGTCGCGCTCGGTTTTCGACGCCTCAGCATCATTGATATTGAAGGTGCTCGGCAACCGATGTCCAACGAAGACGAGACCATTCAAATGGTCTTCAATGGTGAGATCTATAATTACCAGACACTGCGTAGAAGACTGGAGGGTCGCGGGCACCAGTTCGCAACAGATGGGGATGGTGAATCGATCCTACACCTGTACGAGGACTATGGTGCAGACTGCTTCAACCATCTCAATGGTATGTTTGCAATTGGCATCTGGGATGCGAAGCGAACGCGATTTGTGCTGGCACGCGATCGCATTGGACAAAAACCTCTCTATTACGCGGTCAAAAACAACCGGCTTGTTTTCGGTAGCGAATTAAAATCGCTAGCGGCTGTCGAAGGAATCTGCGAGGAAATAGACCCTGCGGCGATTGATGAATTCTTGACTTATCAATACGTCCCTCATCCAGGAACGATCTGGAAAGGTGTTCGAAAATTAGCGCCGGGGCATATGGCCATCTATGAAAATGGTCAATTGACTGTGCATCGCTACTGGAATTTTGATCCTTCGGTAGAAAAACCGATTGACGGTGAGACTGCCTGCGAACACCTCCGTGAACTGCTGACCGATTCTGTAAAAATACGGATGCAAAGTGATGTGCCACTGGGTGCTTTCCTGTCGGGAGGAATCGATTCATCGTTGATTACTGCAATTGCTAACGAGCACTGTGATTCATCGATCCGCACATTCAGCATCGGCTTTCCTGTTGCAGATTTTGACGAGACTGCTTACGCGGCCGAGGTTGCCAAGCACCTCGGAACCCAACACCAAAGATTTGAGGTGATGCCCAGCGGGGTCGATATAATCGACAAATTGGTTTGGCATTACGACGAACCATTTGGTGATTCATCAGCTGTTCCAACGTGGTACCTCTCGGAACTCACAAAATCTGAAGTCACTGTGGCTCTCTCCGGTGACGGTGGGGATGAATTATTTGCTGGATACGAGCGTTACCGTGCCTTATGGCTGAGCAATAAACTTCGAAGCCTATTTCCGGTTCACAAAATCCCCGGACTGCAACTGATTCAAAAGCTGCCCGACTCGAACCGCAGGAAATCGTTAGTTCGGCGTGGCAAGCGTTTTCTAGAAGCGTTGGACCAACCACCAGCAAGGCGATATTTGAACTGGCTACAGATTTTCCCTGAATCGCTAAGAGCTTCGATCTACACCGACAGTTTCCTAGAATCACTGCCCGGTGATGATCCCTTTGATTTTCTGGACTCCGTATGGACACAAAGTGCCGGCCGAGACTTGGTCACACGCGCCTCCACCGCGGACATCCTTTCCTACCTGCCGTGTGACCTTTGCACAAAAGTCGACATTGCATCAATGGCTCACGGCTTGGAAGTGCGACAACCGCTGCTCGACCACCGCATTGTCGAGTTCGCGGCCTCACTACCAGTGGATCTGAAATTTCGAGGCAAGAGGGGTAAACTGATTCTGCAGGATACATTCGGATCAATGATTCCCAAATCAATTTTCACGCGAAAGAAGATGGGCTTTGGGATACCGATTGCCAACTGGTTTCGAGATGAACTCAAGCCCATGGTGCATGACACTCTACTGGCACAAGACGCAAGAATCAGCCCCTACTTCCGACAGGAATCCATTACCGAACTCGTCCGGGCCCATGAGACCAACGAGCAAAATCATGGATACAGGTTGTGGAACCTTCTGATTCTGGAAAAGTGGCTCCGCGAGTGGACCTAGATCAGGCCACTTGTCAGCCAGATCCGGAAGCTTTTTGCAACTTTCGTTCGCGTCTGCGAATCGCGATACCAAAGAGAGTGGAACTGGCCACCAACGTTAGGAAGCCGCCAACCGTCACGACTCCCAACGTTGCCATTCGCTGCGTGACTTCGGTGTTCCTCCAAGCGTCCAAGATCGAGTCACGCTCGGATTCAGTAATCCGAATTTCAACAGCATCCTCATACTGCGTCGTTCCTCCAACCGTCACCTCACCAGAATACCGTCGCTGCGTAAGCTCCTCATCGAATCGTTCGTCACTGACCTGATAAAAGTCAGCACTCCCAAATGTACCCACCACGTTTTCGATAAAAGTTGACAAAGCTGCACGTCGCATCAGTTTCAATTCTTGCAAACTTTCAGCTCGCGTTTCGCACGGCCCTGACACCACCACAAACGTTGCCACGTTGTCTCGTTCTTGCACCGGATTACCAGTCCACTCTGGACGACTCTCCGGATAAACAACATGGTCAAGCGGCGGCACAGACAACTCTTTCGGATCCTGATCGACCTCTGCTACCTGATCATTCACTCTTTTATCACTAGCCTTGGCTGCCTGCTCATCTGCCACTGACATTCCAGACGTGCACCCAAGCAGAACAAGTGCTGCCAACACGAGTCGTCTTTTAAGATGATAGTCATGCATTGCTGGTTCCTCCTACCGTGACGCCGACAACATTTCCATTCTCGAGCTGATTTTGAGGGCTGCCATGTTGGATCGCTTTACGATTAACCCAAGGTGCTGAAAGTTGAACAGCGATTGCGATTCCTCCCGCTGCCATGATCCCAACCGCTCCAGGGATCGGAATGAATTGATGCACAACCCAGCCTACAAAAACAGCAACCGCCACTGACCATAGACTGAGGCGTTTTCGACGCAAAGGATCAACTGGCTTCCACCAACGCAACACTGCAAACAGCAAGGCAAAATGCGTCACAAATGCTGACACCGTTGGGTTTCCTTCTGGATAAAGACTTGGTGAAAGGCTGGTTGAATCCAAATCCCTGACCAACGCTCCGTCCAGCGGAATCATCAAAAACTCACCCGTCACAAAAGCAAGATAACCCACCGCGGCTCCCACACCAGCCAAGGCCAATCGACGGGCCAGTGGCTCACCGTCATCACACTCCCATAGTTTCCCCAAACTCAAAATTGCAAAGGTCGCACCTAGCACAATGATCGCCAGCCATGCGTAGGTTGCGATTGATTGGGCGGGCACAGGCTCGTTGTAAAATCGAATTGCTCCTGCCGCCCCTGCCAGGCCGATTGCTGAGAGCGTTGCAGCAATCCACGACGTGTTCAACTCAGCCAGTCGGTTCAAGCGTGGCTTGGCACGCAGCTCATTGCGTACTCCGCTGGCCCAAGCGACAGGCGAAACGACTCTACGTTGCGGAGCGTATTGAACCGCTAGGCGCTGCGCCTCTGCATATTTTGGCTGCCGCTTCGATTGCACGACCATCTTCCAGATCACGTAATAAGGGACATAACCACACGCGATCAAAGTCAACAACGGCACCAACCAGCCAACATTCACAAAGAACAGGAGACCAACGACCAACCCGAGGGCAGTCTTTTCATATGGCCCAGCTAAGTAACCATTGCCAGTGAACCAGCGATTGAAATCGTGCCAACTTGTCTGCACAGCTCTCGCAACCGGCTCATCAAATAGAGCATCCTGATCCTTCTGTTGCCCAGCTTTCGGCGTGTTCCCTGCTGTGACTGGGGCGGCAACCAGAATCGCGTCAATCGGCTCCGATTCTGATAAAGCAGCACCCAAGACTAGATGACCATTCGTCGGCTCAGAACCTTGCTGCTCCCAAGATGCAATTCCAATATTCTCAAGTGAAGCCAGCATTTCTGCCACAGATGAAAATCGTTTGCTCGGATCTTTTTCCAAGCATCGAGCAATCGTTGAACGGTAAGGATCCGCAATACCACTCAGATCGGGCGTTGCGGTCAAATGCTTGACAATGATCTCGTGGCAACTCTCGCCATCAAACGGAACTCGACCAGTCAACAATTCAAATAGCAGAACCCCAAGGGCATAAATATCAATTTCGCGGCCGTACTGGCCCCGGCCAATTTCCGGTGCCATGTAGTGAAAGGTACCGACACTCTCTGTGTGACCACCACGATGAGACGTAGAAATGAATTTGCTTAGACCGTAATCTCCAACTTTAACCTGACCCAAGTCATCAAAGATATTGCCAGGTTTAAGATCCCGATGCACGAGGCCTGCACAATGTAAATGGTGGACCCCAGCTCCGATCCCTTGTATCCAGCGGTTGGCCTCTGACATCGACAAGCCTTCTGGAGACTCGTCAAGAATTTGCCTTAGATTGAGCCCAGCCACGTATTCCATGACGACCCATGACTCATCCTTTGAGTCACGACAAATGTCAAACAAGGCAACAAGATTTGGATGTTTCAAATTCAAGCATTGCGAAACACCACGGAGTTCGATTTCAAGGTTGCGTTGAATTCGCTTCAGCGCAACCTCCTTCCCAGCATCACTGAGAGCAAAGTAAACCTCCCCAAAGCCACCCATGCCTACTCCACGACGAATCGTGTAGGGCGGCAGAGGTGTCGATCCGGGGGAATACGTAAATGTCATCGATCGAGTCGTTGAATCACTAGCCTGCGTTTCCCCTAGCCAAACTTCATCGTGACCTGGGCGGTGAGAGGAATCAGCGCCACTCAAATCAAGACTTCCATCACCAAAATCAGAAGCCACTTCAAATCCATCCTGGCCGAAATCCATCTCAACGTGTGAACTTGGGTCGACCACCTGATCTGCCGATAAGGGCGGGGTCTTTGGACTCTCCTTCAGTTTAGCCAGTAGTGTATTCATTAATCGAGGTTTCCGAGGAGATTGATCCAGGGTGTTCTTCTCTGGGACGACATTTCCCACGCTATTCAAGGCAATAGCCGAATCCGGCATGGGCGCGGAACTTTCACCCAACTTCGGCAGTTTTGGTGTATTTGGTCGTTTTGCGGCGTTCTTCATACCAGCTCCAACGTCATCGCGAGTGATTGAATCACGACTCTGCAACCCACCTCAAGCCTCTGAAAATCACCCGAAAGACCAGCCTTGGCATACCATTGGTTGTCTTTCAATTGCAGGATGGCCCGATCACTGGCGTCGCGACACCTCAGATGACAATCGGAACCTGGCCCGACAAGAATCGTCTCACGCACCAACACAACACCGTCCACGTGTTGATCAAAACGATGAGGGCCATCCAAAGAAAGGACCGCAGTATCTGACAGTGGACTTGGTTTTCCCAATGTCATCAAAGCAGACCCGTCGACCGGAACTCGAGTCCCATCAGTCAGCAAAATCTTTTGATCGGCTGCACTCTGTCCCTGCCAAAAATAATCAGCCCCTCGCCGGGAGATTTGGCCTGCCAAACGAGGCCAGTCAGCCTGAACACAGATGTCTGCATTACTTGCCCGACTCAACCCCCCAACACTCCATTGCACTCCCGTCACCAGTAAATAGCCACCACAACCATCGACCCATAATCTCCAGCGTGATACTGGAGATGGAGGAGTTTTCGGTTTGGATTTGATTACCGACACGGATCAGCCTGCTGTGTCAGGAAGGAAAATGAGTGAGGATGAGTGCAACGAACTCGCATCAGTCGATTTGAATGGCAACCAAAGCTTCCGACTGGCTACCTTGCGATCCCTCGAAATACGAAGAAATCTCATTCAGCAAATTCTCATCGTTTGGCTCATCAAGGTCAATTTCACTGAAGTACTCAGCGTCGATGCTCATTGTCTCCTCCTCAACATCAATCCTGGTAGCAATCTCGTCTAATAGGTCACGAGTGCGGGCCAATTGACTATCATCCAAATTGAGTTGACTGCTTGTTTGTGCAACACGCAAAGCTCCAACACGGGCCTGCAGGTTCTCGACCTCTACTTCCAGCTGACTCTTTGCACCTAGCATGGCTTCCATTCGCTCCTGAGCAGCTTGCAACGAAGCTTCACGAGCCGATAACATCTGCCCCAGCTTCTCTGCTGTTGCCCGGCGTGTTTTGAAACGCTTGAAACGATTCCCAAGGTCACTTTGGACTTGTGCAGATGTGTAGGTACGGCCTCCATAACTGTAGAACTCATTTTCGCTCCGCAAGTCCTCGCTCAATCGCTCAATGTCACTCTGAGTCTTCGAAAGACGCTCGTTCGTCTGATCCAGTTGCTTTTCCAACTTGGCAAAATCAACCTTTTCACGAGCAATGCGTTTCGCATTTACTTCAATCTCCGGCTTCAGATCGGCGATCATCTGACGAGCTCGTTTCAGTTCCCACTCCAACGGCATCGCATCATTGGCTGATTCCTGTAACCAGCTGACTCCACATCTCGCGTAGCTGAAAAGTGGCACGCCGAAAGTAAGACTCGAAAGGAGGGCGAGTGCACCCCCCGCCATCATCATTTTTTTAATCATCTCAGGTTTCCTCGATATGGGTGGCTGATAGAAATCGGTGACCAGTCACAAGTGCATCAATCACCGCTCCAACTCCCCACCATTCGCTGACCAGCTCGGAATATTGGTGGCAATTGATCCAAAAAATCCTCAAACACTGATTTCTTCACGCAAACCGGGCAGCCCGCGAACAAACCTATAACGACACCAACTCGGCCAACGCCCGCTGTGGTGCGATTTTTCTCCTTATTGACATTTCAAAGGTATTTATTTACACTAAAAGCAGCCAGGATCCGATGTTTATTTGAGCAAGCCGCGTTGCGTAGGATCGACAGACGCGATGCCGAATCACAACTCCGGAATAGCCAGTCGCGACACTTATCCTTCCTAAACTGTTTACTGCCAGATACTTATCAAAAAGCACTGAAAAACAAACGCTAGTCGGTACACCGCTTGCAGTGAACCTTCCCCGCTGAAGGAACTCTTTACTTGCAAAGCCACGAATGCAGTTCAGCAACCGCACGCTGAACGCCCATCGCTCTCACAGAAAAACGGAGATCACTCCGATGACGAATTCAAGCACTACGGACACATCAACGACAGCGAATGACTTGCCAGTCAAATCGACGGGTGAGCACTGGTACGATTTAACAGCGACGCTGAGTCGCGACTCTCGTGAAGAGTTTGGTGATTGGCTGACCCATGAGTTGGAACTCGCTGAGTTGCAACTTTCCCGCTTCTCGACTGCTCTTTCTCGCCAGCAGATCAAATCCCAACGGCAGTGATTTTTCACGGTATCCACCGTATTGAGTGCTGCTCCAAAAGTCGTCGCACAGGACCGCTAGGATCCGCAGTCTCGTTGACATGCAGCCAGGCGTCAGACGCCGGATCCACCTTTTCTCTTTTTCGAAAGGTCCACCCGCCAAGTGATTCGGGCTAGAATTCCTGCAACTTCAGGAAACTTCCCCCCGAGACTTCATTGATGAATCACCTTCGTTTTTTGGCGTATCCAATTGCACTGCTCTGCCTGCATTTTCATTCACCCACGACCGGAGTCGGGCAGGAAAAAGTCGAAGCCGCACAGCCCATTGAACTCGAGTCTGACAAACAGGCCAAGGCTGACTGGACAAATCCAGACTTCTGGCAGGCTGCGGACAAAAATGCCGCGGCAGACAGCTGGGAATTCGTGGATGGCGAAATTCGCCTAGTCCAGCCACAGGGCGGAAAAGGCAGTCTTGTGAGTCGCCCGTTGCCACCCAACTTTGAACTCTCCTTCGATTGGAAAATTCAAGCCAAGACCAACACGGGACTGAAGTATCGTGTCCGAAAATACGGGTCTAAGTATTACGGTGTCGAATATCAGATCATTGACGATAGTCCAACCGCTGCCACCAAAGGATCAACAGCAGCGATCTATGACCTCTCAAGCCCAACAGCCCAGAAAAACCTGAATCCAACTGGCCAATGGAACACTGCAAAAATCGTTGCCAATGGCCCGATTTTGCGACACTACCTCAATGGTGATTTGGTATCCGAAATGACCACCCTTGGTCCTGCATGGGACTCGAGCCTTGCAGTCAGTAAATTTTGGGGATTGGAAAATTTTGGCCGCCCAGTCGCCGGTGATCGAATCATGCTTACCGACCATGGTGGTAAAGCTGCATACCGCAACTTTCACTTCGCCGAAATCAAAACACCCAGCACACCCAAAGCAGAGTCGTCGGCAGGGCCCTTTCTAGCCAATGGAATGAGAAACTGCTGGGCTGACCAAAGTTCAATCGTACTTTGGACACGAACAACGCGTCACAAGCAGATGAACACCGATGGACAACGATTCCGCACGTTGTCATCAAGAGACGCTTCAAAGCTTTCCACGAACACGGATGCTGAGCAGATTCTTGCTGCTCAACTACCGCAAGATGCCACTTTAGATGACATGTTTGGTGCGTGCCCGGGACAACAAGGCGAAGTACGCTTAATCTATTTTCCCAAACTTCAACGTCGAGCACTCAAGAGCACGCCATGGAAACGAACCGTTGCGTCAAACGACTTCACCACCCAATGGCAATTGAGCGATCTCAAACCGGGAACACGTTACGCCGCCATTGTTGAGGCTCGCATTTCGGATGGGCAACCAACCACCGCCGTGATTCGTGGAGGCTTTGAAACTGCACCGGCGACTGATGCAAAGAAAAACATCAAATTCTGCATGACCACCTGTCATGATTTCATTCGTCGCGATGACGGACTCCAGGGACATAAAATTTATCCGGCGATGACAAACATCAACCCTGATTTTGTCGTACACGCAGGTGACATTGAATACTACGACAAGCCAGATCCGTGGGCGATGACACTAGAACTGATGCGTTTCAAATGGGGCCGAATCTTTGCTCTACCCAGCAATCGCCAGTTTTACCAAAACACGACCAGCTACTTTCTGAAAGATGATCATGACACACTAAAGAACGACTGTTCTCCCGGGCAAACGTATGGCTCAGTCAGTTTTGAACAGGGAGTGAGATTATTCAATCAAGAACAATTCCCAGCCCATGACCCACGCTACCAGACCGTGCGTTGGGGGAAAGATCTTCAAATATGGTTCCTTGAAGGTCGTGATTTCCGAAGCCCTAATCAAATGCCTGATGGGCCAGAAAAAACAATTTTGGGTAAGGAACAGAAAGAATGGTTATTCAAAACTCTTGATGCTTCAGAGGCAAAATTCAAACTGGTTTTCAGCCCCACACCCATCGTTGGTCCCGATCGAAAGAACAAAAAAGACAATCACGCCAACACAATCTTTGCTCATGAGGGAAAAGAGCTTCGAGACAAATTATCGCAATACAAAGATCTCATTGTGCTTTGCGGTGACCGTCATTGGCAGTACGCATCCCGTGATGAAGATTCCGGTCTCTGGGAATTCGGATGTGGTCCGGG
>Ga0315320_10001191_pt1 | contig 21631 bp, 21 predicted proteins | sample M140m21515metaG_FD_203458 | JGI IMG/M metagenome (GOLD analysis project Ga0315320, IMG submission 203458) | Ammonia-oxidizing marine archaeal communities from Monterey Bay, California, United States - M1 40m 21515 | ecosystem: Environmental > Aquatic > Marine > Coastal | place: USA: California... | reverse complement strand
TGTTTCGGTATGGTGTGCTGAATTGATACCATCACGACATTATCTTCTTGTGTTGCAGAAACTTTGATCAGTTTCATTTTTTTTGTTGCTTTGGGTTTGTTCTTCCGTTTTGCGGCCCGCCGTTCATCAGTCTCTTTTTGGGTTTTGTCGACGTAAGCTCTGCGGATCTGAAGATCATTGCGACTTTCAAAGGCAACAAGGGCATGATCATCGGTGTCATGCATCCAGGTTTTGAGTTGGTCTCGCAATTTCACAAGTGCCGAGTGATGGTCTTTTGAGTCGATAAGATTGATAAGGCAGTCAGGGTCTTCTTGAACATCGTAGAGTTCCTCAACAATACGGTGTTCAAACAAGTCAAGACGTTTCCTGATCGGTTCAGAGGTGGCAGCGAGTTCCTGCATGCGTTTGTAGGTTTTTGTTCCTTGAGTTGCCGTGCGCATGACATCGGTGCCGTCAGACCATGGGTTAAAGAGGTAGAGGTATTGCGGTGTTTGGACACCTCGCATGGGGTTTCGTTTACCACCAGCGTTCTCGTTGTATTCCTTGAATACAACGTCACGGTCCGCTTGGTTCTTGCCCTGAAGAAGTGGTAGGAACGATGAACCCTGCTGGTTGTCTGGCAACGGCGCACCAATCATCTCGCAAAACGTTGGGAGAAAGTCGATTGCAGACACCATGTGTTGGTCATCAACGGTGTCTGGTGTCACGACTCCAGGCCAACGAATCATGAGCGGTGTTCGGGTGCTATGGTGATACAGCTGAGTCTTTGCAAATGGTAGTGGCATGCCGTGGTCCGATAGAAAGACCACAATTGTATTTTCTTCTTGACCAGATTTCTGAAGTGCACTGAGTATTGCACCAAGTGCATCATCGGCTCGTCGCACGGATGTGTAATAAAGCGCAAGCTCATTCCTGACAGCAGGGTCGTCAAAGAGAAACCCTGGAATGGGGGATTCTTCTGCTGTGTAAATTCTGGAAACGCCATGCGGGTCACCATCGAACCAGAACGGTTTGTGGGGGTCTGAGATGTTGATATTGATTGCAAAGGGTTTGTTTGCTTGTTTTGCAAGATCGATACCCTTCGTCAGGCTTGTTCCGTATGAGACAACGTCTTTGATGTGCTCTTTTTTTCCGTCTTCCTTGATAGTGAGGTCAGCATCCCAGGCATATGGTTGATACGGAGTTGAGTGACTGACCTTACCACGTATGGCAGTAAAGTACCCCGCTTTCTTCATCACGTCACAGAACACTGGGTAGTCATTGTTTACCTGGTAGAAACCTTCGACGCCTGAGCTATGAGGGTACTGCCCAGAGAACATGACATTCCGAGATGGGTAACAGTTCCCAACCTGAACGTGAGCCATTTCGAAGCGTAGTCCCTCAGACGCCAGTTGGTCCATGTGTGGTGTTAAGTCAGGTATGACGCCATCAAACACGCCCGCAGAGTCACAACTCATGTCATCGACAGTAATGACAAGCAGATTTGGTGCACCAGCCTGGATGAGGCTGCATGAAAAACTAAGCAAAAGAAGCGTGATGAAGCGATTCATTCAGGATTGTTCCTTCGTGAGGCGAGCAATGACAGGAATTCGAAGATCGTTATACACAATAAATGTTCAGTCTTCTGTATGCTTACAACTGTGGGCTTTGGTGTCGCTCTCTTCGTCGCTCTCGGTGCTGTCATGAAAGCGGTATTCGTATGGTCACCCGTTTTACAGCTTTAAAGAATCGGTGTATTTTTCGCCTTCGCAAAGTTGCCGGAGGAGAACTCCCTCTTGAAACAGAGACCTGTAGATTCGTGCTGACGAGTCTACTTGACCTCTTTATGACATTTTTGCTGTTGTATTTCAGTAACCATGGAATGATGCGAAATGTCGTCGTCGAATCAAACCCTGTCGCCCAATATTTTATTGGTGGCTGGGGTACATTCGGTCTGGTGTGGTTCAAGATTGCAATGGTGACGATTATTGTGTTGATTGCACAGATCATTGCGACAAAAAGACTGTTGCTTGCTCAATACGTACTCAATGGCTCAACACTTTTTGTCGGATGCGTTGTCGCTTATAGCACTTTTTTACTGTTTCAGAATCGAATCTAAAGGGTTATGAAACGGTTTCGTTGTAGTTTGTGATATTTGTGGAGGGCTACCGTCTATAGGTGAAGGGTGGCAGTCGACTTTATTCGAAAAGTTATTGCATGGCGAGAGATACATAAAATTGTTAATGAGTCTTGAGAAGACCAAGCATTGCATGGCCCATATGCTCGCCAATCAGGTAATAGGTCTCAGCATTATTGTTCCAGTGGTACGCCTGGCTTGAGGGCGACTCGGTTGCGGGCCGATAGAAATTTCGCGTTGGTACAAAAGCTACATTCCCTTTGAATTCTGGAAGGTCCGCAACAGCTTTCTGGGCTGCCATCAGTGACAGAGCGCGAGGGTGTTTCTCTTCTAGGCCACTCATTCCGGTTTCTGCTAGGACAAAGGGTAGTGCCGGCGTTTTTAAGTCTCGCCGTATGTCCTTGATGAACTGAATCATATTGTGCGTATACGCATCGTTAAACGATTGATTAATACGGTCGTTCCATCCTTGATGCCACCCAAAGCCTTTGAGTGACAAGGTCCGTCCTTTTAATTGTGGCAAGAGTTGGTCGGCTTGTCGGAGAACTTCTTGTGTGTGTTCAAGGATTTTTGTGTAGTTGAGCCCCGTTTCTCCTTTGAGACTTGGTGGACGGAAATCTTTAGCAAGGCTCTTTCCTCCCCAGGCTATTTTGATGAGCAGTACTGGTTCCTTGATCGCATCGCCGACGGAGCAGCCAAAGCCAAGTTCTGGCCCAATCTTATTTGCATTACTTCCATAGCCCGGATGGAGTGATCCTCGTCGGTCAAAGAAACAAATCTGAACGTCATCACGTTGCTTCCAACTGCCATCATCATTACGGAGGTGTCGATAGTGAGGTGCTGTGGCGGGGTTTTCCGTCAGCCATTCAAGTGATCCTTTCCCATCGTTGTGAGATAGTTGAGATCGCACCTCCCCTGCCCCGACCATGTTAGATTGACCTGAGAGAATAAAGACATGAACGATCCCTTTTGGCCAGGCGGGGCTCAGCGGCAGAAGAACGGTGGACAAAACTAAGACATAAAAGAAAAAATGATGTAGCATCAGAAAACTTTGTGTCGAGTATTTGGGCCAGATGATGGCGGCGTTGCCATGGACATCTCATTTGTTTGATAAATACTTTGCCGTATATGAGAATCTGTGACATATCCAAATCTACGGCCGAATAGCTTAGGAGATGCTGTCGTATGTCATATAAAAGATTTGTATCCGTTAATTATACATTAATGCTTCGCTCTTTTGCGTATATCGTGTTTTATGCAGTGGGCATATCGGTAGGGTATGCCGCAGACAATAAACCAAATGTGGTGCTTCTTGTTGCAGATGATCTTGGTTACGGTGACTTGTCGTGCTACGGCCAGAAGAAACTGGAGACACCCAATATTGATCGCCTTGCTGCTGATGGCATGCGATTCAGAGACTTCTATTCAGGCAACACCGTCTGCTCGCCGTCTCGTGCTTGTTTAATGACTGGGCAACATCCGGGTCGCGTGCATTGTCGTGGTAACGGTGATGAAAGTGTCATTGCAGCACTTGATCCATCAATGATAACGCTTCCAAGAATGTTTAAGAATGCCGGGTATGCGACGGGTGCTTTTGGTAAATGGGGACTTGGCGTTACGACTGAACCCGGTCGACCTAATCCGCTGACCCACGGCTTTGATCATTTTAGTGGCTGGAAAAGTCAGCGCATTGCTCATACCTACTACCCCACCAGCATTGTTCGTGACGGCAAGGAACATAAGCTTGATCCTGGTACGTATGTTCATGATTTGATCATGAAGGATGCCTTATCTTTTATTCACCATGAGGCAGAATCCAGCACACCATTTTTTTGTTATATCCCAACAGCTATTCCTCACGCGGCAATGCATGCACCAAAAAACTTGCACGAGAAGTGGCGTAAGAAATTACCGGAATTTGACAAAAAAATAGGAAAATATTCTGCCGGTGCCGATGATACCTGTCCTGATGTGAAAAATCCTATTGCTGGTTTTGCGGCAATGATTGAGCATCTTGATAATCAAGTAGGTGAGCTTCTTGATGTGTTACGTCAGGAAAATATTGAAAACAATACACTTGTTCTTTTCTGCAGTGACAACGGTGCGCACCGCGAAGGCGGGCATTCGCCAGAATTCTGGAATTCCACCGGCCCACTCAAGGGGATAAAACGGGATCTCTACGAAGGTGGTATTCGTTCGCCACTGCTCGCTCGGTGGATTGGCACTGTTGGGCCAGGGTCTACGAGTAACCATATCAGTGCTTTCTGGGATATCCTACCGACTATGGCTGAACTGACGGGGCAACCAATCCCCGCTCAGTCGAACGGTGTGTCATTTTTGCCAACTCTTGTTGGTAAAAAGAGTGATCAAAAAGAGCATGAGTATCTCTACTGGGAACATCCGCAGGCGGCCAAGCGAGATCAGGCCATCCGGGTGGGGCCTTGGAAAGGGATTGTTCGCAACTGGAAGAAAGGCTCAACTGGTGCCTTTGAGCTCTATAATCTAAAGGATGACGTTAGCGAGCAACATGATGTCGCGTCACAGCATCCTGAGATAGTGGAGGACATGCAGCGCCTGATGGTGGAAGCCCATCATGATATTCCGTAACTAAGGAACTGAAGGTCGCTGCTGTTGTGTAGTATCAGTCACCTGCAGCGGCATCACGTTCGTTCATTGCTTCACGAATGTCTCGAGAGTTTGTCGATTCCGAATCAGTCATCTCGTTTTGCATTTCAATCTGATCACGCTGCGTACTACTGCCTTTAGGTTTTCTTGGGGCAAAGTTGAATGGATCATCAGAATCTGCTGCAGACATTGTTTTAGTTTCAATATCGAGTTTCGTGTCCGTTGGAAGCGGGTCTGTTCTTCGTGGATTGTCCGCAAACGGGTCGTCACCGAATGGGTCGTCAAGAAGACTTTTTGTTTTTTGCCCTTCTGGCAGGTCGACCATAGCTGCTTCTTCGGGCTGCTGTTGAGAAGGTTTTTTGTCATTCATCTCGGCCTTCGGAGCAGTCTGTGGGAGCGAGTCGGGTTCAGTAGAAGTTTTTTCTGAATCAGTGGTTGCCATGGCTGCTGGCGGCACTTGTTTTGGTGTTTGTAAGCTCGGTTCGGGAGTGGTGCCGCCAATTCCTGAATATCGGCGGTCGCGAGAGAGCACGCTGCTCGCAGGTCTACCGCTAGCTGAACCTTGTCGTTTGGCAATCAGAAGTCTGGCTTTTGTTCGAGAGTCCTCGAGGAGCATTCGCGCTGGCCCCTGAATTCGTTCAAGTGCTCGAGAGACAGACCGAGAATTTCCACGTTCGGCTTCGAGGTCGGCACCTTTTTCAAAATCATCCGCTGCCTTCATTTCGTTTCCAAGCCGCAGAGCACTAAGGCCACGAAAATAGTACACACTCGGATCATCTGTGCCAAATTCAACAACTCGACTCAGGAAGTTGTAACTCTGTTGAAAACTGCCAGCGTAATACGAGTGGACTCCATCGCCGTAGACGGCACGTATGGCTGGGTCTGAGGCCTGGGTGCAATCCATAAAGAAAATTATAAAAGCAAGAGTCATGGTTGTTTTGTGCTGCATGTCAAAAGCCAATTCTTTCCACAAAAATGTTACCGATTAATTGATAGGCACTGATAGCCAGGCTTCTTGTGAAGGACTGGCATCTTACCACGAATAATTTTCGTATGTTTTGTTATCTATCGTGTTCAGTTGAGCTTGTAGAGCGTGAAAAATAGAAAAATGCCAGCAGCATAACCAAACGGGAAGGCCCAGCGGCACATCGCATCGAGTCGTTGAGCCATCGGTTTTTTGCCACGGTCAGCCAGACTTTTGACATAGAGGCTGTGTGGGATAGTAAGAGATGTAATAAAAAATGAAATAAGAAGTAGTGTGTCAGTAAAGGTTAGATATGAATTACGAGGCATGTTGTCAATTACTACGAATTGATAGGCGACAATTGTTAAAACACCAACAAACGAAACATTGAGGCGATCAGAGATTGAATCTGGATCAAGCCAAAACGTTGACCAAGCCATAGATACTAGCACGACAAGCGGAAAGAGTAGCACCCAGACGATCTGCCAACTTTGACGCTTCAGGACAATCGTAGTTACCAAACGGGAAAATGTTGGAGCTGTCTCATGCAGTTGGATTTGTGTCGAATCTACGTTCATGTTGAGGTTCAGGAAGTCCCAGCCAGCAACATTCACAGTGGATTCCCGTCGAACATAACTATCCGTTGTTTCTCTGTAGCGGTCATCAACTTCGAGGACTACTTCTTCAGACATGTTGCCGAATGGTATCATGAATGCGCGGAGATTCTGGGTGTCGAATGGATAGTCATACAATGCCATTGGTGTTTCTAAACGCACATTGCGTTGTTCGAGATATTGTACTTCCCCGTCGGGAAGTACTGAGATTTTTATTGCGTTAGTATCACCCCTGCCGATTTGGTTAATTATCACAAGTTGTGGCCACCAACCGGTAAATATTTCATTGAACTGAAATTCGCCCTGAAAAATTTTCTTTTCAGTGTCCTCGGCCTCTGGATCAAAGGCGAGTCTGGAGTCTTTCCAAGTAGCCACAATTGCGATTTCCGCTTCAAAAGTTTCATTCACATCATCGATATCAACAATATCAAGAATGAATAGTCCGCATTTCACTGTTGTCGGGTTTGAGGGTGGGTTCGGCATGCCTGAATCAATTGCATAAGCCGATGGTAAAGAAAAAATCAAAGCGATTACTGCAAAACACCATTTGATGCATTGCATTGTTCGTACCCCCGTTGATGGAAAAGAGAAACTTCGGGCAGGATGATTCATAAGATTAGATTTTTGAGTGATGGGTGCGAAACGTAATAAGTGCAAAACAGTGTAGTGGTTCTCTACCTTGCAATCCGAACGGGTGTGCCAATTCGTGCGTTAAGGTGTTTGTCAGCCCTGCCCTCGACAACAGCTATCTCTATAAATCCTTGAGAGCCAGCTAAGCCGACAATGCTACCTTTTTCTGCTTCTCCATATGTTGAGACTATCTGACTGATGGGTGTTTCATTGCAGCTTAAGCGACTCTTTTCTTGAAGTGCTGTCGCGAATTTGTCTGGCAGATTTGTGATGAGGTTGCCGAAGTTATCGATATGAACAATTACTCCGTCGACAGACTCTTTATGTTCTTTTGGCTCCGGCCAGGAAAGTGAAAGCAACTCTGGGATGGCGGGGCCGAGGCATGACGTCTGGCCACGCACGATCTGTGCAGCCGTTGGGGCAAAAATGTCTCGACCATGGAATGTCTTTGACGCAGGGTGTGTCGTCTCTACTAGCTTGATGATCTTGGGTGGGTGCTGTCTGGCTGAGAGAGTTAGAAGACCATTGTTGGGTACAAGGAAACGTTGGTCGCCCATCTCTACATAGACAATTTGCCGTGAGGTTCCGACTCCTGGGTCAACGACCATGATATGAAGAGTTCGAGGCGGAAAAAAAAAGCAACTCGTGGCAGCAAACCATGCAGCCGATCGAATGTCGTGTTCAGGGATGTCGTGGGCTAGATCAATGAGTTGACAGGCAGCAGGTGGTGACGTTTCGCCTGACATGCCTTGAAAAAGCGTGTTGAAGAATGTGCCCTTCATTTGCGCAACATAACCACTAGACGTTCCGAAATCCGTCGTCAGGGTAACAAGCGAAGTCATGTCTGTAGCGTCTCACTACGGAAGGGCTTGAATGAGTTCAATGGCGAGAGCTCGTACTTTGGCAGGATTCACATTTGGGTTCTTTCGTTTTGCCTTCCCAATCAATCCTCCGGCAGCCTGTTCTTTCCCACCTTTTACGTCGGCAACAATCTTTGGGTTTTCTGCAATAAGTTCTTCGCAGAGTGCCCGCAGGTCACCGTCATCAACGGCTGCGATCCCCATGCCTGCTACGACTTCTGCAACAGACGTTCCCTTCTCAACTACTGATGCAAAGATCTCTCGGCCACGGCTTGTATCAAAGTCGCCTTTTTGGACGCGGGCAATAATATCTGCAACAGCCTCTGGTCTTACGTGAAAGTCAGTGATGCTTCCTCCTCGCTCATTGAGCGTTCTAAGGACATCTTGCTGCATCCAGTTACTGGCTACTTTGCCTTCACCAACTCGTGAGGCTAGGTCTTCGAAGTATTGAACAAGATCGGGTCCTTGGTTGACAAGAACACCTGCGTCGTTGGCGGGTATCTTCCATCGGTCTGCAAGGGTTTTTCGTAGAACTGATGGCGGCTCACCCATTGCTGAACGGATTTCATTGACCTGTTCCTCAGTAACGGTGACAGGAACGAGATCTGGCTCAGGAAAATATCGATAGTCACTTGACTCTTCCTTGTGTCGCTGGCCTCGTGTGATTCCTGCTGAATCGTCCCATCCACGTGTTTGTTTTGGCATGCTGCCGATTTCAGCACCGGTAGCCTGCCATTCACCCCACTGGCGTTCGGTTTCGTATATTAAAGCCCGTTCAACCGAACGGAACGAGTTCATGTTTTTGATTTCAACAATAGGAGTTTTGGCGATCCGTCCATCTTCCTGTGGAACATGAAGATTGACGTTCGCATCGACGCGAAGGCTACCTTCTTGCATGTTGCAATCACTCACACCGAGATAAACCAGCAGGAGTTTGAGTTCGTTCAGCCAAGCTCTGGCTTCTTCAGCACTTCGGAGGTCGGGTTCTGTGACAATTTCACAAAGCGGCGTGCCCGTCCTGTTTAGGTCGATACGACTGTCAGCAGTGCCGGCAGTTTCATCATGCATGCTTTTGCCAGCATCTTCCTCAAGGTGAACCCGCGTGATACGAACAGTTCTTGGGTTGAAAGCTCCTTTGGGGTCACAGACCTCAAGATGCCCTTCGTATGAAAATGGCAGATCAAATTGACTGATCTGATATCCCTTTGGTAGATCGGGATAGAAGTAATTTTTGCGATCCCATTTTGTAAATAAGGCGATTTTGCAATTCAGCGCGAGAGCAGCGCGGAGTGAGAGGTCAAATGCCCGCCTGTTCATCACTGGCAATGAGCCAGGTAGTCCGAGGCAGGTGGGACATACCTGAGTGTTTGGCGGGCTTCCAAATTTGGTGATGCACCCACAGAAAAGTTTTGTCTGTGTCTGGAGTTGCACATGGACTTCAAGGCCGATAACAGTAGTGAACGGATGTTGGGTTTCAGCAGACATAGTATGAGCACGTAACGCAGAGTTATGAGGAGAGCGCAGCCGTTCGTTTGAGATGCCAGTCCGTGGCTTGTTGATATTGATGAGCAGTTCGAAGCAGAAGAGGTTCTGAAAGCGCCGGGCCCTGCAGTTGGAACCCAACAGGAAGGCTGCTCTTCGTGAAGCCGCATGGGAATGAAATGCCGCCGATCCCAGCAAGGTTTGCACCTACTGTATAAAGGTCGACAAGGTACATGGCGACAGGGTCATCAGTTTTTTCACCAAGTTTGAAGGCAGGCGTGGCAGAAACGGGCCCACCAATTACATCAACATTTTCGAAGGCCTTGCTAAAATCCTGTCGGATAAGTCGTCGTACTCTGAGCGCTTTGGCATAGTAGGCATCGTAGTAGCCAGAAGAAAGAGAATACGTGCCGAGCATGATCCTTCGCTTGACCTCGGGTCCGAAGCCCTCTGCGCGACTTCGGCAGTACATTTCAACAAGCGGTGAGTCAAAGTCTGTTATTCCCTTTCCACCGGAGGGTGTTCCATCCCACCGATGCCCATAGTGAGCGCCATCATAGCGAGCGAGATTACTTGAGGCTTCGCTTGGTGCAATCAAATAATAGGTTGGTACACCGTACGCTGCATGGGGTAGTTCAACTTCGTGAACCGTCGCTCCGGCGGCTTCATACGTAGTGAATGTCTGCTCCACATGCTCAGCAACTTCTGGGTCAAGGCCTTCGCTAAAGTGGGAAGCGACGCGACCGATTCGAAGACCCTGAAGTGGTTTTTCAAGGTCAGCAAGATAATCTGGTACCGGAATGTTGAGTGATGTGGAATCGCCGGGGTCGTGCCCAGCAATGGTCTGGAGGAGCATGGCACACTCTTTCGCAGAGCGGGCCATGGGGCCAATCTGATCAAGGCTCGAGGAAAATGCGATCAGGCCACGGCGACTGACTCGACCATATGTTGGTTTGAGACCTGTGATTCCACAAAGGCCTGCAGGCTGCCGAATAGATCCACCGGTATCTGATCCGATGGCAAGGGGTGCCATGTCGGCAGCAACCGCAGCGGCAGAGCCCCCGCTAGACCCACCGGGAGCACGTTCAAGATCCCACGGGTTACGGACAAGGCCATAGGCAGAATTCTCGTTGGAACCACCCATGGCGAATTCATCCATGTTTGTCTTTCCGAGAATGACAGTGCCGGCTGCGCGAAGTCGCCGAACAACGTCGGCGTCGTAGGGTGGCTGGTACTCTTTGAGCATTTTTGAGGCACATGTGGTGGGCTGATCCGTTGTGCAGAGAACATCTTTTACTGCTACGGGTAGCCCGGCAAGTGGTCCGAGTGGCTTCCCTGCAGCACGGGCTTCATCAACAGCCTCTGCTGTTTCCAGTGCGCCTTCACGATCGACTGTAAGGAATGCATTTATGGTGCCGTTGGTTGCTTCAATTCTATTAAGGAAAGCACTCGTACACTCAACGGCACTCATTTCACCATTTTGAAGAGCACTTGCCAGCTCAGCGGCAGAACGATTTGTAAGCGTCATGAATACTTTTCTCTGATTGCGTACGCTGCACCAGCGGCTCAGCTTTATGCGGAACTTGCCTCACCGAGTACGGCCGGAACGAGGAAGCATTCTCCGTCATGACGAGGTGCTGAACGAAGTGCATCAGCAGTTTTCAGGGATCTCGCTGGCTTGTCTTCACGGAAGACATTTTGTGAATCGAGGGGATGGGCAAGCGGCTCAACATCGGTGGTATCAATTTCAGAAAGCTGTGAGACGAAGCCGACAATCTGAGTGAGTTCTTGAGTTAGGCTGGAGATTTCATTTTCGCTCAGCGCCAGTCGGGCTAGCATTGCTACTTTGATGACATCTTCGCGGGTGAGACTCGGCTCGGCATCATCGTGCGTGGGCATGGAAAGGGCTTTCGCATATGAGAACGAGTGAATGTAAATGAAACAACGATGTACTTATTTTCAGAGTGTGTGCAATCTATCAGCACAACGAATGAATCGGTTTAGTGAAGCGGAGCCACCATTATGGTCGTGCTCGTGGGCCTGATGGGACAGATTCTTCAGACGAAGTCTTCTTCTTTTCGACATTCGGAAGATGGAATGGCTTCTGCCTCACCAGCTTCGTCACGTTGCCACTGCGGATGCATTGGGTACAGACGAGTTTGGTTGCATTAGCCCCACTGGGCAGGGTCACCCGCAGGCGTTGCAGGTTCGGTTTGAATTTTCGTCTGGTAATTCCGGTAATTTTTGTACCAACGCCGCCAAGGTATTTCTGCTTACCACGAATGGTCACGGAATTCCCCATTGAGAACCCTTTTCCGCAGACTTCACAGCAACGCGCCATCACACCACCTTTTTCCTATTAAAATCATGCCTGAAACCAAGCCCTATGATACCGGAGACACGGAAACCCGCAAGATGAGTGACGCGAGCTGGTTGTACTTCTCCTTCGGCGCAAGGTTTCCCGCTATTTGTCGCGGATTGCTGCAGGGGCGAGCAGTCGAAGGAGATCGTTGTGAACGCACCCGTTGGTCGCGAGCCCATCTCCGCTGTCGATGGTTTGAGTGCCCTGCCAGTCGGTGAATGTTCCTCCTGCTTCACCGACCACAACGGCGACGGCGGCAGCATCCCAGGCGTTGAGCATCGGGTCAGCCATGGCCTCAGCTCGACCAGTGGCAACGAGTAGATACCCGTATCCGTCGCCCCATGTTCGGACAATACGGCAGGCATCTTCAATAACATCTCGAGTATCTTTGCCCGCAGAATTCTTGTCTAAGTAGGTTGGCCGCTTCCGGAAATCTCGAAAATCACTCGAGCACAACAGGCTTTCACGCAAGGTTGATTGTGTTGAAACACGGGCCGGAATGAGCTGGTGACCATCTTTTTTGTACCAGGCTCCCTTTCCAATAGCGGCATAAGCAATTTCATTAAGAGCCGGGATATAGATTACGCCCACAATACCTTCACCATTTTTTCTGCAGGCAACGAGTGTTGCAAAGAGTGGTACGCCGTGAATGAATGATTTTGTGCCATCAATTGGGTCAACAACCCATTCAAACTCCGAAGTGCCCCGATGGCTACCAGTTTCTTCTCCAAGAAAACTGTCCTCCGGGAATGCAGTGAGCAGTTCACGTTTGAGAATTTCCTCAGCTGCAATATCTGCAGCAGTGACTGGTGACTGATCACCTTTTTGGGTGACCGTCAGGTCAGCGTCCCCAAACCAGTCCAGCGTCTTGCGGCCTGCCTTACGTGTGGCCGCGATTGCGACTTTCAGCCGGTTCTCCATAGAGGTATCAGGCATCGGGTGTCTCTTTTCCAAGCGATCGTCTGGATGTATTTTGTGCAGATGTTTTTTCTTCTGGTATGGCTGGAGGGAAAAATGACAGGAGGAGCAGAAGTCCAGCACCGAAAACTAGAAAACTATCTGCGAGGTTAAAGATTGGCCAGTCAATAATGCCATCGAGGCGAAAGTGAATCCAATCTCGAACAGCGTAGACAGGGTCACCTTCTCGGCTGAGAGGGGCATGCCATTGAAGCGCAGGAATGCCTAATCGGTCGTAAAGATTTCCAAGAATGCCACCCGTGATGCACGCCAGTGAAAGTACAAGAATAGAGTCGTGCCACAGTCGAAGCCATGAGACGGTGAAAAGAATGCCAATTAGGGCAGCGACCGATACGGTGACAAAAAACCAACCCATGCCTTGGCCGAGTCCGAAGAGCGCACCCTCGTTCAGGCTCGTTCTCCACCAGAGCATCTTGTTGATGACGGCCCACCCTGGGCTCGTGCCAGGCATGCCAAGATTCTTAAAGGCGATTTCTTTTGTAACGAGGTCGGCTGCTGTTGTTAAAACTACAACGCTTGTAAAAAGTGCCCAGGTGATTGGAGTTGCACGAAATGGTGCAGTGGAACTGTCTGAGGGAGATGGTCCCGGTGCAGGCACTTTAGTCACGGCGGCTGTCGATCTACGAGAATTTAAAGCGGTTGGTAGGATACGTGCTGGTTCCTATCGAGGAAGGCTACCAGTTTTCTTTCTCGAGTTTTTCAGCACAACGAATACATGTTGGAGCATAGGGTAACGCTTCAAGGCGTTTCTTTGTGATAATTCCGTCACATTCGACACAGCTGCCGAATGTCTTCTGCCGAATTCGGGTGAGTGCTTCATCTATCATTTGAAGTGTATCTTCCTCATTCTCCATCAAGGAAAGCGTAAATTCTTGATCAAAAGCCTCAGCTCCGAGGTCATCCATATGAGCAGGCTTTGTCGATGACGAACCTTGATCCTGAGTGCCGCCGGTTCCGAGTGCAGCGTCGGCCATGGTGCTCACGTCGCCACGAAGCCGCCCGCGAAGCTGTTCGAGTACCTTTCGAAATGGACGCATATCAGCCACTTTCATCTCTATTGTCTCCTTTCGCATGGCCTACAGAGCTAGGAGCGGACTCCTAGCTCTTCTTGAGCACCTAATGGTGAGCCATACACGCTAATGATCGACGCACAAGAGTCAACACCAGCGACCCCCTCTGTCGAGTGGTTTTTGCTGGTATTTCCTCAACCATCTGACTATGTTGTTTTGATTGGGTCATTATGGCTGTCTAAAGTTCACGAAGAACAGGGCGGTATTTGACGTTTACGCTACGACCGAATTGTGTAATTTAGGTGTTGAGCACCGACCTAATTGCAGTCAGGTGTCCCAAAAAGCCGAGAAATAGAGAATGTAGGGTGTCTTTAGCAGCCCTTTCATCTGGAGGAAAGAACTTTGGCCGTTGCCGCTCGTACCGATCTCGCATTTCAGCAGTGCATCGCTCCTGCGTGTGGTGCGACGTTTTCGGTTGACGAAGTGCTGACGAGCTGTCCTAGATGTGGGAACCTTCTGGATGTGACCTACGATTGGGACCGGCTTCCTGCTCCAATTTCCTTTGAGTTGTTTGAGCGAAAGTGGATGCGACGCAGCGACCCGCTTGCTTTAAGTGGGGTTTGGCGATTTCATGAGTTGCTACCATTTGCTCCCCGAGAGTCTGTTGTCACCATTGGAGAAGGACAGACGCTCTTGTCTGTTTCGGATGGCGTAGGACGATATGTGGGTATGAATGTGGGTCAGCTTCATTTGCAATATGAGGGCCTGAATCCATCGGGGTCATTCAAAGATAATGGCATGTCAGCAGCATTTTCACATGCTCGCATGATTGGAGCGACCCGAGCAGCATGTGCCTCGACTGGAAATACGAGTGCATCGCTTGCTGTGTATTGTGCTGTGACACGACTAATGCGAGGCATTATTTTTATTGGGTCAGGCAAAATATCATATGGAAAGTTGTCACAGGCACTCGACTACGGAGCTCTTACCATACAAATTGCTGGTGACTTTGATGACGCTATGGCAAGAGTTAAGGAAGTAGCGGGCAAGACTGGTATTTACCTTGTTAATTCTGTGAATCCGTTTCGGCTCGAGGGCCAGAAAACAATCATGTACCGAGTGCTAGAGTCACTTGGCTGGGAGGTTCCCGACTGGATTGTCGTTCCTGGTGGAAATCTCGGTAATTCAAGTTCTTTTGGGAAGGCCTTTGCTGAACTACGGCATCTTGGACTCATTGACCGAATTCCTCGCCTGGCGGTCATCAATGCAGCTGGCGCGAACACACTTCATGAATTATTTCACAACCGTGGGTTGCGATGGAATGGTGGACAAGCCGACCTCGCCCCTGTTTGCCACTACTATGACGAGCTTGATCGTGAGCATAAGCGAGCAGACACACTGGCCAGTGCGATTGAGATTAATCGGCCTGTAAACCTCAATAAATGCCTTCGAGCGTTAGAAGTGTGCGACGGTGTTGTACGAGAGGTGACGGAGCAAGAAATTCTAGATGCCAAAGCACAGGTGGGAGCTGGCGGTCTCGGCTGTGAGCCGGCGAGTGCTGCAAGTGTTGCCGGTGCCAAAAAGCTTGTAAACGAGGGAGTCATCGGGCGAGATGATCGGGTTGTCTGTATTCTCACCGGGCATCAATTAAAAGATCCTAATGCGACCGTCGCGTATCATACGACGGATCAAAATCTGTTTAACGAAGTGCTTGGAAGTCGTGGTGTCAGTCGGGCGAGTTTTGCGAACCGTGCTGTTACTGTTGGAAATCGCTTCGAAGATATTATTCAGGCAATTGATCTCTACAGCTAATCTGCTGTCTCGACTAGCGGTCTCTATGCGTCGATGTAGGATGTGATCTATGACAAATACACACACAATGAAACTCGTTGTACATGGGGCAGCTGGTCGAATGGGTCAGCGGATTGTCGCGTGTGCTGTAGCTGAGCCAGACCAGTGGCAGATTGTCGGTGCGATTGATAGTCCCAGTCATCCTCGGCTCGGGGAAGACGCAGGTCAGGTAGCTGGCGTCGGTGACCTTGGTGTAGCATTGACTGATTCGTGGGATAATCCTTGTGACGTGGTTATTGACTTTTCATTGCCTGGTGCACTCGGAGGTATTTCTGAAGTATGTGTACAACGAGGTGTACCGCTGGTTGTAGCGACGACTGGTCTCGCACCAGATGACGAGGCTGCAATAAATCAAGCAGTGCAATCTGTGCCAGTGCTTGTTTCCCCAAGCATGAGTTTGGCCGTCAACATTGCGATGGATCTCGTTGGGCGTGCCGGCAGACTCTTGCGTGGCGTGGGTAATCGTGCGGATGTTGAAATTATTGAATGTCATCACCACCATAAAGAAGATGCACCAAGTGGAACGGCTCTGAAGTTTGGCACCATCGTCAAGGGTGCGATGGGTCAATCGGGTGAGACACACGGTCGTGAAGGTCGCCCTGGAGCGCGTCCTGAAGACGAGATTGGCTATCACGCGGTTCGTTCCGGTGATAACCCTGGCGAGCATACGATTCTTTTTGGGCTTGAGGGCGAAAGTTTTTCGCTGAACGTGCGCGCAACAAATAGGGATTCGTATGCCCGCGGCGCTCTTGCCGCCGCCGCGTTTCTCGTAGGAAAACCAGCAGGACGATATAATATGAATGATGTCCTTGGAATTACCTCGTAAAACCAAGGACTAAGAGTACCTCCCAACGGTTGGCCGAGCACTATCGGCAAATTTTGGAGTGGTGAATTTAATTGGTTAAAGCCAGTTACGCCTTAGAGGGACCTGAAAAGGCTAATGCGTCGTAAACTGTCAGGTGCCGAGGTATTGCAGTCCATCAGCCTTGATAGAGAACTGAGTGCGCCTGCATTAGATTTGCCATTTGGGAACAACGCCAAGGAGGCACTATCAGGGATTGTTTTTTGTGAATCAGTCACCCTCAGCTGTGCCGGCAGAGATCGCTACGGCAGAACCATTGGCACCGTATTCTGACAGGACAAAGGAAAAGTAAATGCGGAATTGGTTCGCATGGGAATGGCTTGGCTTTACCGCAGGTGCGGCAACTCTACTGCCATGCAGGGATTTGAAGACTACGCCAAGGAAAATAAGATCGGCTTATGGGCTGACAAGAACACTATAGCACCGTGGGATTGGCGGAAGGGGAAACGGTAAGGCGTTAGTCAGATTCGGCAGCGTTTATTCTTTGCCACCCTTTTAGAGCCACCATGCTTCGGGTGGTGGGTCAGGAGATTCGTCCTGCGAAGACTTCTGCGGTTGTTGCTGCTCAAATGGAACTTTTCTAACGACAGGATTTGGGAAGGCTGCCTGTACGTTTGTTTTGAACGTCTTGCTACCTCGCCAGACAATATCTGAACCGCAATGGCGGCACTTCACATATTGGCCTGGCTTCCCTGGCAACTCACCGCCACACCAAGGACACAGCATGTCAGTATCTTTAGGCATCATTCCTCCCCGAATACATTTGGTGGCGTTTATTCGTTGCCGCCCTTTTTATTGCTGAAGCGAGCGCCGAAGGTTTACTCCTTATCGATTCTCGATACTTTCCTGAGCAAGGGGAGCTTTTTTAATAAATTTTCGCAATACGACCATTGATTGAATGTCTCTTTCCACTCTGGCGGAATTGCCTCAACCCCCTCATAGGCTCCAAGTACCATGCCGATCGCGATACTGCGTGATGCATTGTCGCCTCCTACCATGGCATTAGCCTGCATCGCCCCTTTCAGTCCCTCTTCTTGCTCGGCATATTTTAAGATAAAGTAAACGGCACCCGGTAAAGTTCCCTCTGTTGGGCTCGCTTTTCCTACCTTGATCGGTTCCGAGCGGCCGACATCCCAGAGTCTGGCCATACTTGTAAGTGCGAGATCGTCGCTAAACGCTTCTTTAAAAAGTGCGGAATTTGGATCCGCTTCTTCTTCCACCTTGGCAATTGCCAGTAGTGCTTTTTCCTTGATAAAGCCGCCCATCTCCGCGGCAACCTCCTCAATAGCTTTCCTTGGTTTCGTGTCATGGATCACCCGGTGCGTCACGCGGGCAAAAAATTCTCCGCCACCAAGGGCATGAGCGTCTTTGTGCGTAAACATTGACTTTCTCGCAACATCAACAAGCTCCTCTTCCGATTCATAATAGGCATGGGCTGCGACATGTCGAATGGCCATGGCATTGGATATGCCGCCCAAATGTTCAGTCGGAACGCCTTGTTTGACCTGGGCATAGGTCTCTTGCGTCATAGTGCAGATCCATGAATCCCAACTCTGTTCGAGGCGGTTCATCCAGTGGGGAATCAACTCGGCGACACTGAACGGTCTGGGTGGATCAGCTATTTCAGCCAAATGTTCTAAGACCAAAATATTGTAATCGCCATAGTCGGTTGTGCCGCCCGCTTTTTTACCGGGATGATAGTTTCTCTCGCCCCATCCAATGCCATGAGTTTGCCCGCCCATCATTTCACCGGGAGACATGAATTTCTCAATCGATTTTTTGCCATAGGCCTCATAAATCTTTTGGGCGTCATATTCGTAATGACTTCCCAAACAAAGTGCATCCGCGACTACAGCGCCAAAAAACGCCCCTTTTATGGCCTCACTCTTTTTAATAATACTTTCCCCCTTTGGAGTAAAAACTTTCGGACATTCGGACAAAGTCTACAGCAATCGACTACAGCGGTTTAATTTGCCGTTCTATTGGGATTGGATGAGTAGCCCCGCTACGAACAATAGTAAGGGCGGCAGCGTTTATTCGTGACCGCATTTTAAGTAATGGTGCGAACGCCAAATGATTAGTCTTTTTAGTCGCGGTACTTTTCTGGCAAGTGAATATTTGGGTTTGACTTCAGATAGGTGAGGCCTGATTCATCAACTGAAGTCCGTCCGTGAAGGTGCAACAAAGCCCCTGCATACTTTGCAAGTTCTCTGGCAACGTCTTTGTCAATTGAAGAAAGGCCGCCCAGTTCGAGGTGTCCTATAAACTTCACCAGGTCATTAGCAACATCTTTGTCAATTGAAGTCAAGTCTCTAAGCCGCAGATCCCCTTCGAAATCAGTCACTAACTCAGCCGCTTGTTCCACAGTCAAAGCCTGTTCATTGCTCACAACGCGTTTTTTGATGTTTCCGAATGAAAGGTCTTCGGCTAAGCAAAGTCCACAACACAGAACCAGCACAGCAATAATAAAAATCTCATCATTCCTCCCCGTATGGATTTGGTGGCGTGGTGGGTGCGTCGTCCTTTTTTATTTTGTCGCCATGTGCCCTAGCCTTGGCTGCACGCCACGGAGAACGCAACGCCCAAGCCGCAACAAGTAAGCAGGCAAAAGAAAGTGCCAAAAGCACCCACCTCCCATTAAATTAATCCCCAAAATTATTTCGTTGAAACAGCGAAAAGAAAAAGTATGCTCCGGGCAAAAACAAAGCAGCAAAAATTCCAAAAACTACAATTTCTATAAAGAGATCAATACGTTCCTTTATAGAAGTAGGCCCCGGTTCAAGCCATGATTTCAACCCCCGCAGCTTTTTGGCTCGTTGGTATCGTTCCTTTTTCAGGGCATCATTCCACATAGGAGTAGTTTATCAGACTGCGCATAAGAAAGCCCGCCAGCAGATCTCCTAACTTACCTGCTGACGGGCTGAAGTTGTGTTGTAGATAATACGTCCCGCAATATGACTGGTTCAGAACTTCGTTCGGATAGCCAGAAGACGCATTAGCGTCACAGGCGTTTAGTACGGAGCAAATACGGAGGAAGCCTCGCACAATCCAGAAAGCGAAGCGGAGAAAATACCAGAGGCAGTCCCCAGCTCTGCTATACAACTTCTGACGTTTTCAAATTCGAATGTTGTGTAATTATTTTTGACAAGCCTGTAACAGAGTCTTATCTGTAAGTAGCTATCAGGTTTTGTCCTTAGAAGTTACATTCCCCGTCGGAAAGAAGCCTGGTAAACATAACAAAAATGACGTTTTTAGTTTTTCGTTGCGTATCGTTGACTTTCAGGTGTCCTGTGCTTTGGGGCGTGCACGAGACAGGAGCCACCATCCAAGAATTAGCTGTACAAGAAGAATGACGAGGCCAGCCCTTGGTATACCTGATGCCATATATGCCCATCCGAAAATAAGGCTCGCGACAAACCCAGTCAGCTTTGTTCCAACTTGCATAGTGCCAAACGTTGCAGCGTGATGCCCTGGTGGTGCTGCAACGGCAAGCATGGCACGGAGCACACTTTGTATTCCACCGAGCACCAAGGCCAAGAGAACTGCCAGTGCGTAGAGCTGAGGCACGGACTGAATACCCCAGGCTAAGCCAAGCACTAGCGCCCAGCCCGCGAGGCAGATGTGAGCTGCACCATGGCGACTCCATAGACCTGAGAGCCAACCGATGATGATGGCTCCAGGCAGAGCGACAAGTTGCACGAGCAGCACGAGCTGAACAAGCTGAGGAGGCCTGAGGTGAAAGGTTTCCAGTGCAACGTTTGAAAATTGAGGAATCGCAGTCTGCACCACACCAAGAATCGTAACCACACCAAGCATCAGCCAGCCAAATGAAGGAATGCTCTTTCTGGTTTTTCCAATTGGAAAAATAGTTCTCAGAAAGGCGAATAGTTCAGCAGTGCTTGTGCCGGCGTGGGTGCCCTCCGATTGTTCACCCATTCGGACAAAGACAGTTGGAAGTGAAAACAGCAGCCACCAAACTCCCATGATTGCGAATGAGCCTTGCAGTGCGCCGGTTGGCGAGAGTCCAAATGTGTCTCGGGCGCTAACAAGGCTCGTTGCCAAGATGAGCGCAATCGCGCCACCGGCGTAGCCTGCGGCAAATCCAGAGGAGGACAGCGTGTCAGCGGCGTGCCCCTGGGCAAGCCTGGGGAGAAGACTTGCTGTAAAGATAGCAGCCATGTCAAAGGCCACGGTGGCGACAATAATGGCGGCAATGATTCCAAGCTGTGAAGTCGGTGGGATGATAGCAAGACTGATAGAGGCCGCCGCACCGACACAAGACGTTGCGACAACGGCTCGTTGGTGGAGGTGCTTGCGGTCGACCCAGGCCGATAGAAATGGGGACAGGAATGCAGAGCACAACATTGCTGATGCCAGAGTCCATGCCCATAGCACGCCACCAGGTAGGCCCCATCGACCATCAACAAAAGCGATGCGATCAAAATATGCCACCAACAGCGTGATCGAAATTGTTGAAAATCCGCTGGCTGCCCAATCGAGTAATATCCATGCAAGAACCGATGAACGCGGGATTCTTTTCAATAATGAGCTCGGGTGTGCAGTGATAGGTCACCAAAAAACTTTATGCTGGCTGTCGCTCTGGATGCTACGTAGGATCCTATGAGATTAGAAAGGACGTGTTCGGTTTCGATCAAGGGTGGTTTCCCAAGATTGATTGACAAAGGGGTGATCGCCATGATCGAAGGGTTAGGAAGCCGTAACATTGTCCGTGGTGGGGTTTGTGTTCCATGCTAAATTATTGTGACAAACCGACTAGGCTTTCAGGTGTAGAACGTCGCAGATGATGTCAAAACCATACGCTTCGGCAGATAGCGTGTAATAGTAAATGTATTGTGGGGTGTTGCATGAAAATGACATGGAAATTGGCAATGAATACCACACAGTCAAAACGCGGTGCTGGATATGGTATTCAGTTGGGCATGATGCTTTTTTGTATCCCTGTTTGCGTGCCTACCTTTGCAGAGTCACACTGGGTGCGGCATGTGATACACGAGGGAGAGCAGTCAATGACAGCTGTCGCTGGTGACTTTACAGGCGACGGGCTGGTGGATGTTATCTCTGACTCAGGCAATGTGACTCGTTTGTTTATTGCCCCAGCATGGCGTGAAGTGATTCTGGATGAGCACGTTGATTGTAAGTGGTATATACACAGTGAATTTTTCGATGTCGATCGTGATGGTGACCTGGACTACATTGCGGCACGCTATAACCCAGGCCGTATAATCTGGTTGGAGCAGCCAAGCAAGAGTGAAACAC
>Ga0315320_10001190_pt1 | contig 21653 bp, 15 predicted proteins | sample M140m21515metaG_FD_203458 | JGI IMG/M metagenome (GOLD analysis project Ga0315320, IMG submission 203458) | Ammonia-oxidizing marine archaeal communities from Monterey Bay, California, United States - M1 40m 21515 | ecosystem: Environmental > Aquatic > Marine > Coastal | place: USA: California... | reverse complement strand
GGTATTAACGATGATTGCACCGCCCTGCACAAGATTATGAAGTTGTGCTTTCAACGCAGCAGGGTTCATCACGACTAGCACCGTAGGCGCATCACCTGGCGTCGTGATCGCGAAATCCGAGATACGCACTTGAAAGGCAGACACTCCGGCGAGTGTGCCCTGAGGTGCTCTAATTTCAGCCGGGAACTCTGGCAAGGTAGCCAAGTCATTACCGAGGGCCGCCGAGATACTGGTGAATTGATCACCAGTCAACTGCATTCCGTCGCCCGAATCTCCGGCAAACCTAATAATTACTTCGTCGAGTTCTTGCAGCGGTAACTCGCGTGGTGCAGTGTCAGTCACAGACCCTCCCAAGGGCTGGTGATAATAAGGTTCGGATCACTGTTCCAAGACTAGCGAAATGCTTGGTGCAGGACACGACCATCAGATCGAAATGGTTAGGCAATAGTTATATTGCTATCGAGGTAGACATCTTGGATAGCGTTAAGTAACGCAACCCCTTCAATCATCGGACGTTGGAAAGCTTTGCGGCCAGAAATGAGTCCTACTCCTCCGGCACGCTTATTAATTATTGCAGTTGTTACGGCCTCGGCTAAATCAGTAGCGCCAGAGCTTGCTCCACCGCTGTTAATTAGACCCGATCTTCCCATATAGCAATTCGCTACCTGCCAACGGCAGAGATCAATCGGGTGATCCGTCGTTAACTTTTCATAAACCTCAGGGTGAGTCTTACCAAACCCTTTTATCAGATTAAATGCGCCGTTATTTTCGGGTAATTTTTGTTTTATTATATCGGCTTGGATAGTGACGCCGATGTGGTTCGCCTGCGCCGTAGCATCTGCCGCTACATGATTGTCTTGTTCCCCTTTGGAGAATTCACTATTTCTGAGGTAGCACCATAGTACGGTGAACATTCCTAATTGGTGAGCACGCTCGAAAGCTTCAGCTGTTTCTTGGATTTGCCTTCCGCTTTCTTCACTTCCAAAATAAATGGTCGCACCAACTCCTGCAGCGCCTAGCTCATGTGCTTGCTCAACGGAACCGAACATTATTTGATCGTAAGTAGATGGGTATGTAAGCAATTCATTGTGGTTTAGTTTCACGATAAAGGGAATCCGGTGGGCATAACTCCGGCTGACGGACCCCAGTACTCCGAATGTGGTGGCGACTGCGTTACAGCCTCCGTCTATAGCCAATTCAACTATCTTCGCTGGATCAAAATAAATTGGATTCGGAGCAAACGAAGCGGCAGCGGTATGTTCTATCCCTTGGTCAACAGGAAGAATCGAAACGTACCCACTGCCACCTAATCGCCCACTATCGAAAAGGGACTGAAGGTTTCGCATAACCTGCGGCGAACGATCAGATTTAGCGACTACGTCGCTAACAAAACTAGGACTCGGCAGAGTTAGTAATTCTTTAGAGATAGTTGTGCATTTGTGATCAAGCAAATAGGTCGCTTCATCGCCAATGAGAGCTTCAACATCGATGCTCACCGAACTGCTCCTTAACTCATATCTGTATACGCACTAACAAGTAAATCGAACGGTGTTGATCGTAGCCGAGGGAAGACCATAAATGGTTCCAAGATGGCAGCGATTATTTATGTTCTCTTATGGCTACTAAAAACTAATCAACTCAAGCTGCGAATTCGAGCATAAACGTCGGCGTAACCCGGCTCCGTTGATTCTATACGATCGAACCCTCGACGAGCACGTTGTCGTTCTCCTGCGCGTTCATACAAGTCAGCCAATGCGTACCACAATCTAAGGTGATGCTCTTTAGGGCTCTTAGACCGCACCGGTCCCTGCTCGAGCAGTCGGATAGCTCCCTGCAAGTCACCTTGGTCAGCCATCGAACCAGACATGACTATTCGTCCTTCTGTCATCGTTGAAGCATCCGGACCAGCGGCACGAAGCTCCTCCCAAATAGAACGCGTTTCGACATGTCTACCTAGGGCCCTATGGCAATCTGCAAGAACAGGTAGCTGGTCTACGTCGCCAGTCAAGATCCCAAACATTTCCAAGGCAGTAATGGCTGCGCTCCACTTGCCTAAACGGTAAAGAGTTAATCCGTACAGCTCCTGTACCTCAGGAATCTGTGGATACTGCTTCGAAAGCGGAGCGAGTACCTTTTCAACATCACCGAACCTCTCGGCCAAAAAATCCTCCGCAGCGTCCCCCAGGCGCCTTCTGGTGCGCTTACGCTGCTCATCAGACATACCACGCATGTGGGAGTCAGAGATCTGAGGTAGATCTACAGTCCTCTTACGATTTTTACTTCGCTTTGGAGGCTCGTTGCCAGGTCTCACACGTTCCCAACGTTCATCTGTGCGCTCCGGTGGCGCCACAGACTCCTCTTCCTCAACCTTCGAACGCGGTCCTCCTGGATCGATGCTTGCATTATGGGCGCCACGCCTTGCAACGCCGCCCCATTTTGAACCCCTGGCATCGTCTCCGAAAAATCTTTCCGGCTTCTCCACACCAGGACCCTTTGTCGGACTACCTGATCCCCTACGCGAATCTCGCCCAGCAGGTCCGCCGCCACGGCGCCCATTTTCCGAACGCTCTGTCCCCGACCCACGACCGCCACGTTTATCTGATGAGTACTTAGATTTTGATCGCGATCCGTCTGAAGGCTTTCTTCGCTCGCCATTGGGGCGCCCTCTATCGCTAGGGTTGCGGTCTCGTTCACTCACAGCGGTAATCGTACGTGAAGTACATCTAGAAACCCCACCGCAAGTCATATCTCTCAGGACGAAAGCAAGCAACATAATCGAATCAGAGATCCCCTTCAAATGAAATCAGAGACCCCAAAACTAGAAATTGCCCCCACTGCAAGCAGTGAGGGCAATCGATAAAAAAAATCTGGCAGCGACCTACTCTCCCAGGGGAATTTCCCCCTAGTACCATCGGCGCAGGCAGGCTTAACTTCCGTGTTCGAAAAGGGAACGGGTGTGACCCTGCCGCCATAACCACCAGAAACTGTTGGTTGCTGTCCAAAATATCAAGACAGCGACGATCTAGAAAATGGATAATCATATCCAAAGTGCGGGACTGATCCCTTAAGCACTCCATAGCGATGCACGAACTCTGCCTTGCGGCATTTTCTCGAAACTGAATATTGAGCCCAAGCCCTCGGCCGATTAGTACCGGTCTGCTGAGCACATTACTGCGCTTACACATCCGGCCTATCAACGTGGTGGTCTTCCACGGGCCTTACCTGGTTATCCAGTGGGAGATCTCATCTCAGAACAGGTTTCGCGCTTAGATGCTTTCAGCGCTTATCCTTTCCGAAGGTGGCCAACCAGCCATGCTCCTGGCGGAACAACTGGCACACCAGAGCTTCGTCCATCCCGGTCCTCTCGTACTAGGGACAGCCTTCTTCAAATCTCCTACGGCTACAGAGGATAGGGACCGAACTGTCTCACGACGTTCTAAACCCAGCTCGCGTACCGCTTTAATGGGCGAACAGCCCAACCCTTGGGACCTGCTTCAGCCCCAGGATGCGATGAGCCGACATCGAGGTGCCAAACCTTCCCGTCGATATGGACTCTTGGGGAAGATGAGCCTGTTATCCCCGGGGTACCTTTTATCCGTTGAGCAACGACGCTTCCACACGCAATCGCTGGATCACTATGCCCTACTTTCGTACCTGCTCGACTTGTAAGTCTCACAGTCAAGCTCCCTTGTGCCATTGCACTCGACGACTGATTGCCAACCAGTCTGAGGGAACCTTTGGGCGCCTCCGTTACATTTTAGGAGGCGACCGCCCCAGTCAAACTACCCGCCTGGCACTGTTCCCGAACCCGATAAGGGTCCTAGGTTAGAGCTTCAACATGAGCAGGGTCGTATTTCAAGGTTGACTCCACGCACGCTAGCGCGCACGCTTCCAAGTCTCCGACCTATCCTACACAACACATGCCAAAACCCAATACCAAGTTATAGTAAAGGTCCACGGGGTCTTTCCGTCCTTCTGTAGCTAACGAGCATCTTTACTCGTACTTCAATTTCGCCGGGTCTGTGGTTGAGACAGTGGGAAAGTCGTTACTCCATTCGTGCAGGTCGGAACTTACCCGACAAGGAATTTCGCTACCTTAGGACCGTTATAGTTACGGCCGCCGTTTACTGGGGCTTAGGTTCAAAGCTTCGCCCGAAGGCTAACCTCTCCCCGTAACCTTCCAGCACCGGGCAGGAGTCACAGCGTATACATCGTCTTTCGACTTGGCACGCTGCTGTGTTTTTAGTAAACAGTCGCTTTCCCCTGGTTTGTGCCGCCCTGTCAAGCTCCAACCGTAAAGGTCTTCACTCTACTAGGGCCATCCTTATCCCGAAGTTACGGATGCATTTTGCCGAGTTCCTTAACCACAGTTATCCCGATCGCCTTAGTATTCTCTACCTGCCCACCTGTGTTGGTTTGGGGTACGGGCACCACATGAACTAGCTAGAGGCTTTTCTTGGCAGCATGGAATCAGTGACTTCGCCTGTAGCGGCTCGGCGTCACGTCTCAGACTTAATGGGGCCCGGATTTACCTAGTCCCCGTCCTACACGCTTGCCCCAGGTCAACCATCGCCTGGGTTCACTTATCCTCCTGCGTCCCCTCATTGCTTTCCGCCTAAAAGTGGGTCAGTTCGCCTTTCCCCGAAGGGAAGACAGCCCTTTAGCAACTTAAACTTGGAATGGACGCGCACGTGGTGGTACTGGAATATCAACCAGTTGTACATCGACTACGCCTTTCGGCCTCGCCTTAGTCCCCGACTAACCCTGGGAGGACGAGCCTTCCCCAGGAACCCTTGGGCTTTCGGCGGAGGGGATTCTCACCCCTCTCTCGCTACTCATGTCAGCATTCTCACTCGTGTCCGCTCCACCGAAGTTCACACTCCGACTTCACTGCAAACACGACGCTCCGCTACCCCTCGATAAATCGAAGGCGCGGCTTCGGCGGTGTGTTTAGCCCCGTTACATTATCCGCGCAGGACCACTCGACCAGTGAGCTATTACGCACTCTTTCAAGGGTGGCTGCTTCTAAGCCAACCTCCTGGCTGTCTGTGCAATCCCACATCGTTTGCCACTTAACACACACTTAGGGGCCTTAGCCGGCGCTCTGGGCTGTTTCCCTCTCGACCAACGAAGCTCATCCCTCGTAGTCTCACTGCTGTACTCTAGAGCCATGGCATTCGGAGTTTGACTGGAGTTGGTAAGCTTTGTGGGCCCCCGTATCCAATCAGTGCTCTACCTCCATGGCTGAACATACAACGCTGCACCAAAATGCATTTCGCGGAGAACCAGATATCACCGGGTTTGATTGGCCTTTCACCCCTATCCACAGGTCATCCGCCCAGTTTTCAACCTAGGTCGGTTCGGGCCTCCACGGAGTCTTACCTCCGCTTCACCCTGCCCATGGATAGATCACCCGGCTTCGGGTCTACAGCATGCGACTCTACGCCCTATTCAGACTCGCTTTCGCTCCGGCTTCCCATCGCTGGTTAACCTTGCCACATACCGTAACTCGCTGACTCATTCTTCAAAAGGCACGCTGTCGCGGCCACCCGGAGGTGACTACGCTTCAACTGCTTGTAAACCAATGGTTTCAGGTACTATTTCACTCCCCTCCCGGGGTACTTTTCACCTTTCCCTCACGGTACTAGTTCACTATCGGTCGCCGACACATACTTAGTCTTACGAAGTGGTCTTCGCGGATTCACGCCAGCCTTCACGGAACCGGCGCTACTCGGGAGCTCTCAAAGCAGGTCAGTGCATTTCGTGTACGGGGCCATTACCCTCTTCGGCCGGCCTTTCCAGAGCCGTTCCACTATACACTGACTTTGTAACTGCTTGACCTGTCTGATGCCAGATCTATGAGGTCCCACAACCCCGAACAGGCAACGCCATCAGGCTTTACCACCAATTCGGTTTAGACTATTCCCGTTTCGCTCGCCGCTACTCAGGGAGTCGCTGTTGCTTTCCTTTCCTTAGGGTACTGAGATGTTTCAGTTCCCCTCGTTCCCTCTACCCGCCCTATTTTTTCAGGCGGGAGTGACACCCGATTAAAGGTGACGGGTTTCCCCATTCGGACATCCACGGATCAAAGCCTACTAGGCGGCTCCCCGTGGCTTTTCGCAGCCAGTCACGTCCTTCATCGGTGTTCGGCGCCAAGGCATTCACCATTGGCTCTTAGTAGCTTGGGTATTCAATATTCAGATTCGAAAAAACAAATTAACACGATCACACTACGCTTCTCTCGACTCGGCAAGAGATACAGAGAAACGTCGACATTGAGTGATCGCTCGCCCGTCAACGACCTAAGTCGCAGACAGGCATTTCGCCTACCGACAACATAAATGTCGTTGGCAGGCATTTAGATGCTCGTGCATCGCTATGCAGTTCTCAAGGTGCAGTCCACATTCCTGAGACCCAAAGGGCCCAAAAATAGGCATAACGCCCGAAGGAGTACGCATCTCTCAATGGTTCAAAGGAACCACGAAGAAACGCACAGCGCTCCTTGGCAGCAGAACAGAGAACGAGCCGACAACCAGACATTAGATGGCGAGTATCCGACTATCACCACAAGTGATGACAGAGGTATCTACAAACCTTCCAATTAATCTGACGATGGCACACCAGTGCTCCAACTGAGAATCTCCATCTGACAAATAAGTCCATTATGAACTTATGGTCGGAGGTGACTCCTTAGAAAGGAGGTGATCCAGCCGCACCTTCCGGTACGGCTACCTTGTTACGACTTCACCCCAATCGCTAACCCCACCTTCGACAGCTCCCTCCCCAAGGGGTTGGGCCACTGGCTTCGGGTGTTGCCAACTTTCGTGGTGTGACGGGCGGTGTGTACAAGGCCCGGGAACGTATTCACCCCAGCAATGCTGATCTGGGATTACTAGCGACTCCAGCTTCATGAAGTCGAGTTGCAGACTTCAATCCGAACTGAGACCGGCTTTATGGGATTCGCTTGACCTCGCGGTTTCGCAGCCCTTTGTACCGGCCATTGTAGCATGTTTGCAGCCCTGGATATAAGGGGCATGATGACTTGACGTCGTCCCCACCTTCCTCCGACTTGACGCCGGCAGTCTCCCACGAGTCCCCGCCATTACGCGCTGGCAACATAGGATAAGGGTTGCGCTCGTTGCGGGACTTAACCCAACATCTCACGACACGAGCTGACGACAGCCATGCACCACCTGTGTAAAGCCCCGAAGGACACCATATCTCTATGGCTTTTCAATACATGTCAAACCCAGGTAAGGTTCTTCGCGTTGCCTCGAATTAAGCAACATGCTCCGCCGCTTGTGCGGGCCCCCGTCAATTCCTTTGAGTTTTAGCCTTGCGGCCGTACTCCCCAGGCGGGGCACTTAATGCGTTAGCTGCGGCACGGATTCCGTTGGATGGAACCCACACCTAGTGCCCAACGTTTACGGCGTGGACTACCAGGGTATCTAATCCTGTTCGCTCCCCACGCTTTCGCTCCTCAGCGTCAGTACCGGCCCAGAGTGCTGCCTTCGCTGTTGGTGTTCCTCCTAATATCTGCGCATTTCACCGCTACACTAGGAATTCCACACTCCTCTACCGGACTCTAGTCATGGCAGTATCGAGTGGCGTCTCAGGGTTGAGCCCTGAGTTTTCACACCCGACTTACCAAACCGCCTACGAGCTCTTTACGCCCAATAAATCCGGACAACGCTTGCGCCCTACGTATTACCGCGGCTGCTGGCACGTAGTTGGCCGGCGCTTCTTCTGCAGGTACCGTCATTTTCGTCCCTGCTGAAAGGGGTTTACGACCCGAGAGCCTTCATCCCCCACGCGGCGTTGCTGCGTCAGGCTTTCGCCCATTGCGCAAGATTCCCCACTGCTGCCTCCCGTAGGAGTCTGGGCCGTGTCTCAGTCCCAGTGTGGCTGATCGTCCTCTCAGACCAGCTACCCGTCGATGCCTTGGTGAGCCATTACCTCACCAACTAGCTGATAGGCCGCGAGACCCTCCCGAAGCGCCGGAGCGTTTGCTGATTTCACCAGGCGGTGATTACAGATTATTGGGTATTAATCCAGGTTTCCTTGGGCTATTCCCATCTTCGGGGTAGGTTTCTCACGTGATACTCACCCGTTCGCCACTATCCCATTGGGACCGAAGTCCCGGGATCGTTCGACTTGCATGTGTTAAGCACGCCGCCAGCGTTCGTCCTGAGCCAGGATCAAACTCTCCGTTAAGATCTTATGTTGTTAAGCCCTAAGGCCTAACTAATACGATCGAAGAGCCTCCCGTCACAATCAATGAGGGGGAATCCCTCTCATGCAACGGCTGGCTAGAATTGATGCACTTTCTTTGTCCGGCAAGCCGAGCAAAGATCGTACGATTTATTTTGTGTCAGAACATTAAATGTACTGACACGATTAATTACTTAGTGGTTCGGTTAGTAGTTGCACAAGGCAACAGCCAACCGCCCACACTGGCGTTATATCGTCCTCTGTTCTGTTGTCAAGGAGCACCGTCAACATTTCGAACGTTAACAGTTGGCACATGATCAGTTCCCGTAAGGGCAACTGGCGGAGGTGCACATGCTCGTTTCGCCGAATTACTGGCGAGTGGAGCGAAGAGTAAATGTACTGGTCAGAATACCCATAACCAACCTGGAAGTTAGTTTTCCTTAATGATTATTGATATTATTTGACAAACAATGCGCATTTAGCTTGAAAGCTTTACTACATGCCATTTTTTCTTGCCTCTGCGCAGCAGCAAATATTGCTCATGTAGGAAATCTGTTGGGGTCACCAGCGTCGCAGGATCAAGTATTCGCTCGCCATTCAGGTAAATGCTACCCTCCGCGAATGCTCTCTTCGCCTCACCTTTGCTAGCAACCAAGCCTGTCTCAGTCAGTACTTCTAGGAGTGCCAACTTATTACTTGTGTAGATGCTTGAAGGGACCTCGGTTGCAACGAACTCAAGGGCGGACTTAGACACTGATCGCGGATCGGTGCCTTTGCCGAATAAGACTTCACTAGCTTGCACAGCAGCGTCTGCTGAGCGCTCGCCATGGACTATCGAGGTAAGTTCATGAGCGAGAGTACGCTGCCCTATACGGCTACCTGGGTCCGATTCATGAGCTTTAACTAACGAATCCACTTCGTCCACAGAGATGAAGGTGAGCTGCAACAGCAGTTTCTTAACTTCTAGATCTTCGACCCCAATCCAAGATTGGTAGAAACGGTAGGGACTCATTTTGTTCGCGCTTAACCAGATAGTTTCACCGCCAGCTGTCTTGCCGTATTTCGAACCATCTGGCTTTGTCAATAGAGGCCAAGTCAATGCGTGAGCTGACTTGCCTAGCTTCCTACGAATCAAATCAATTCCGAGGAGGATGTTCCCCCATTGGTCAGATCCGCCTACTTGCAGAACGCAACCTTCGTTCTCTGCTAACCATAGGTAGTCATAACCCTGCAGCAGCATGTAACTGAACTCCGTATAGGAAATACCGTCACCATCATTCATCCGATTTTTCACGGAATCTTTCGCCATCATCTGATTAACAGTTACGTGTTTCCCAATGTCGCGCAGGAAATCAAGAACGCTAACTCCAACCGTCCACGCCCTGTTATCCAATAACTTCGCTGCACAAGGTCCATCGAAATCTAGGAATTGGCGCAACTGCGGCACTATTCCTTCAAGATTTTCTGCTAGGCCACTGTCGTCAAGCAAATTTCGTTCTGACGACTTCCCGCTGGGGTCACCGATCATTCCGGTGGCACCACCGGCAAGGCTTATCGGCTTGTGTCCTGCCATCTGGAACCGTCGCAAAGTGAGCAAACCTATTAGATTTCCAACGTGAAGGCTGTCTGCCGTTGGGTCGAAGCCGCAATAGAGCGTAACTGAGCCGGCAGCTAATTGACGACCCAACTCCTCTATATCAGTTGTGTCGTGGATAAGACCACGTGCTTGCAAATCAGCGAGAATCTCCACGGGACCAGTGTGCCAAGGATAACAGCTTCACGACACCACAATTCCGGGATCTATATTTTCGGTTTCAACTTACTCTGGTGGGTTTTGACTCGATCAGACATTAAATATGTCTAGATTATCGATCCACTTCCGACACCCCATCGATCTCGCGATAACGCTCAGGATCAAGTAATTCGTAACGAACAGTTGCATAAAAAAGCAGCACCGCTAACGGTCCAAAAAACACCATTAACAGCACCCAATTGCGTCTTCGCCTGTTCGATTCCAGCCAGGTTTTCTCAGGAATTTTCAATACAGAAACGAAACCAAATAAAATCACGATTAGCGAGATAACCAAAGGGATTAAAACAAAAAGGCCAGAACGCACGAGGTAAATCTACCGTAATGAACAAAGACAGCCATGCCATGCACCCAGCAATTATCGCGAAGCTGTACAGACTAATTCGAATAGGAACCAAGCGCTTAGGTGACGAAAGGTTAGACAAAGGAACGCGCTAGGGGAACAATCGCCGCCTCGCTAAATTAAGCATCAAAATTTTCTTCTAATCAAGATGACGGATAAGAGCAAAACCATATCTAGCGAGTCGCTGTGTGCTCGGATCTAAATGGAGCTCAGAATCTTCCAGCTCCTCTTCGGCTATCCAACGAAGTTCATCAGACTCATGATTCCCTTCTTCCAAAGCACCTTCTGGTGCTTGTATTAAGAATCTCGTGTCCAAATGCCAGTGGTCTGGCTCTGCTTTCGCTCGATTCTGAAACAAGTGCACATCCAGGTCGATCGGATTGCTCCATACCTTTAACCCAGTAATACCCGTTTCTTCAGTTGCTTCTTTAAGCGCAACTCCCGCTAAGCACGCGTCGCCATCAGCGTGACCTCCTGGCTGTAGCCAGCGCTTGATTTTTGCATGCAACAGAATCAGACCCTTGTCACCTTCATGGTTAACTACCCAACTGGAGCCCGTGAAATGGCCTTCTAAGCAACTCCTGTGAAGAGCGTCTTTGTTCAACTCTGCAAATGCAATGATCTTCTTTTGAGCAGCTACTTGAGCTTCATCTCTCGGAATGAAGTTTGCAATAGTCCTCATTGCCTGGGCTTGCTCATTTGCGAAAGTTAAACTTTTGCTGTTTTCATTCAACCATCGCCCTGCCACCATAAAACTATTTCGGGGCTGATTCGAGGAGCGCATTGAGGCGGTCCAATTGCATTCGAACGGCTTCAGGTCCACCCGAACCATGCGTTTTGCGACGTTGATAACTGGCGCCAGGCTGCAGAAGCTTCTGGGCCTCGCTACCTAGGTTTGGATGATCTCCCACTAGCTCCGCAAAACTTTTGTCGCCTGCTAAGGAATCACGTACTAACTTACCGACTACAGCGTGAGCATCTCGGAAGGGAAGCCCTTGCTCAACCAGCAGCTCAGCCAAATCTGTTGCTGCCGCATACGGAGAGTCGGCCTCTAACTTCATTGCTTCGCCATTAAAGTCTAAAGTTTGGATCATCCCTCTTAAAGCCAACAGAGTTAACCGAGCCGTGTCGCAGCTGTCAAACAATGGTTCTTTGTCTTCTTGAAGGTCTTTGTTGTAGGCCAGGGGGAGACCTTTTTGTGTTGCTAGAAAACCAGTCAAATTACCGATTAAGCGACCAGCCTTGCCACGGGCTAATTCCGCGATATCTGGATTTTTCTTCTGTGGCATCATCGATGATCCAGTGGAAAACGCATCATCCAAAGTGATGAAGGAAAATTCAGACGATGCCCACATAACTAGCTCTTCGCCAAGTTTCGACAGGTGAATGCCGAGTGTTGTCAGCGCGTATAAAACATCAGCGACAAAATCTCGGTCAGAGACTGCGTCCAGGGAGTTTTCAAATAACTGATCAAACCCAAGATCCGCAGCAGTAAAAGCCGGATTCAGCGGCAGGGACGAGCCTGCCAAGGCACCGGCTCCCAAGACCGAGACATCAGTTCTTCGCTTCGCGTCTTTCATTCTGTCGATATCTCTGAGCAACATCCAGCAGTAAGCCGCAAGGTGATGCGCTAATGACACGGGTTGGGCCTGTTGCATATGCGTATAACCCGGCAGGTAAATAGCTTCAGCGTGAGCTTCTTCTGCTCTTATGCGAATCACCGCAATTAATTCAAACGCTAAAGACACTAAGTCATCAATCTCAGACTTAACAAAAAGCCGTACGTCGTTAGCTACCTGATCGTTTCTGCTTCGCCCTGTATGCATTTTCGCTGATGCTGGCGCTAGCTCAGTTGCTCTGCGCTCTACTGCCGTATGGATATCTTCATCGTTGGCAGCCCACTGAATCGTACCTTCAGCAATTTCATTCTCTACTTGCAACAACGCAGCCATAATCGCATCAAGTTCTTCATTATCGATGAGGCCAACGCTTTCCAACATCCGAACGTGTGATCGAGAACCTGCGATATCTTCCCGGAACATTCTTTGATCGAATGGCAACGAGTCATTTAGTTTTTGAAGAGCTTCGGCTGGCCCACCGGCAAACCGACCATGCCAAAGCGTATTTCCATTAGTCATGTGACGTCTCCATCGAGGTACGTAGGTTTATAAGGCTCATAAGCCAGACAGATACTTAAGATTCGAAGCAATGTTATTTCCTCCTGCTTCTTCACTAGCAATAACTATGATGGTGTCATCCCCCGCTATTGTGCCAATGACTCCCTCTATTCCACTTCTATCGATAGCTGAAGCAACAACATGAGCCGATCCTGGAGGGGTTTTGAGCACGACGATATTGTTGGATTGACTTATCTGAACTACCCACTCGCTACAAACTCTCCGCAGGGTCTCAACGGGAACAACTCTCTCTGACGTTAATTCAGGAATTGCGTAGACAGTTTTGCCGCCGACTCGCATTTTCACAGCACCCAACTCTTCCAAGTCTCGACTTACTGTGGCTTGTGTTGCTTCGATGTTTTCTTGGCTTAGCAAATCCACTAATTGAACTTGGTTCTCGACTGTCTCTTCAGACAAAATACGCTGAATTAGATGCTGCCGTTGGAACTTACTGGTCATGCCGGCATTACCTGCTGAGCAAGCCATACGAGTAGGCCACGGGCGCTATGCATCCGGTTCTCAGCTTGGACAAAGACCTTACTGCGGGGCCCTTCAATAACTTCATTGGTAACTTCCTCTCCACGGTGGACAGGCAAACAGTGCATAAAAAGACTGCGGTTGCTGGCTCTTGACATCAACGCAGCATCTACTCTGTACTGGCCGAAGGCATCCAATCGAGCTGACCGTTCACTCTCTTGCCCCATGGATGTCCAAACATCTGTGTAGACAACGTCGGAACCTTGAACAGCTTCAATAGGATCGCTTGTTACTGTAAGTTTGCCCCCCGCAGAAAGAACCCGCTCGACATCTAGATCACTGGGCCCGTAACCGGGCGGAGATGCTACCGAGGTCTCTATTCCTAGCATTGAACATCCAATAGCAAGTGACCGCCAAACGTTATTTGCATCTCCGACGTAAGCCACACGATCTATGTCCCGTAAACCAATTTCTTGTTCCATGGTAAGCAGATCAGCAAGAGCCTGCATCGGGTGCGCCTCATCGGATAGCAAGTTCACAATTGGCATCACATCTATTGCCGCCATTCGCTCTAACCGTCCATGATCAAAGACGCGAGCTGCTAGCACAGCGTGGTAACACGCCATTACCCTCACGACATCTTCCGCAGTTTCGCGTACATCAATACCAAGTTCTTCTGGCTGGATATAAACTGGGTGGCCTCCTAACTGATTAACGGCCATTTCCATTGAGTTTCGAGTCCGACCAGACGGTTTTTCAAATATGAGAGCTACTCCTTTAGCGTTCAAGACCTTCGGAGAAGCTTCTGCCAACGAAAGGGCAATGACTTTTTTTAATTCGCTTGGATTCAAGTCATCAATTTCTAACAGATGCCTCATTATTCGCCTCCAAGGACATTCGTTAAAATTTGGATTGCCTCATCGATGTGCTCGTGGCTCACATTCAACGGTGGGGCCAGTCGCAAAGCACTTGCAGTCACACCGTTAACCACTAATCCTGCTTCAAGACAGCTCAAGGCAATTTCTCCAGCACTTTTACCGATTGCAGCGGTATCAATCTCAGCGGCAATCAGCAGACCTAAGCCCCGAGCGTCCAACACATGTGGAACGGTCAAAAGCTTGCCCATTAATTCATCTCCAGCATTCTTTGCCAGCTGGGGAGCATCTATGGCTTCCATCGTACGTAAAACCGCGCGAGCTGCAGAAGCAGCAAGAGGTTGCCCTCCGAACGTAGTTGCATGCTCCCCCGCCGTAAAAGCCACTTCTTTTTTCGCCCAGATAGCACCGATCGGCACACCGTTTCCCAAAGCTTTAGCCATGGTCACAACATCAGGGCGCACATCACCTTCTGGATCAAAATAATGTTGCCATCCGAACCACTTACCCGTTCTTCCTAGACCAGTTTGAACCTCATCAATCATCATCAAAAGGTTGTGCTTGTCGCACAATGTCCTGACCTCCGCTAGGTAGTCCGCGTCGGCCACATTCACCCCACCTTCACCTTGCACGGCCTCAAGTAAAACAGCTGCACATGAAGAATCAATTGCGCGTTCTAATGCCTCTATATCGTTATAGGGGACATGGCGAAACCCGTCCGGGAGAGGTTGAAAAGCGCCATGCATTTCTAATTTGCCAGTTGCGTGCAAAGTTGCAAGAGTACGGCCGTGGAAAGATTTGAGGGCACTAACAACTACGTGCCGCCCATCGCCGCCATTTTTACGGGCTAACTTTATAGCCCCTTCTATGGACTCAGCACCGCTATTACAAAAAAAGACTTGACCTCGCCCACCCTGCAAGCGATTAATAGTTGACGCCACTTCAAGACCTGGCGCTGTTTCAAAAAGGTTAGAGACATGCAGTAAAGTACGTGCCTGCTCGGCTATGGCATCAGCTACTGCAGGATGAGAATGCCCAAGCGATGTAACTGCTAGGCCGCATAAGAAATCTAAGTACCGTTTTCCTTCGCGGTCAAAAAGTTCAGTACCGCTGCCTCGAACAAACTGGACTGGAGGTATCCCGTACGTTCTCATTAACGGATAGCTATCAAGGCCTTCAGCTGCGATTGTTTTCGTGTTCATTGAATCCATCTTTCGAGAAAAATTGCGGATCTAGAGCATTAGGGAACGATCATCGTCCCAATACCTAAATCAGTGAAAAGTTCGAGGAGCGAAACGTGCGGGACGCGTCCGTCTAGAAGGTGAGCACTAGAAACACCGTTTTCAACGGCTCGCACGCAGGCTTCAATTTTCGGGATCATTCCACCGCTAAGTAGGCCAGAATCTATTTTCTCTTGCAACTCAGAAATAGTGGCTCTCCTAATCAACGATTTATCATCATCGAAGTCTTCATACAGCCCAGCTACATCGGTAAGGTAAACTATTTTTTCTGCTTGTAGGGCTTCTGCTACAGCACCAGCAACAGTATCCGCATTTATGTTGTAAGCCTGACCGGTAGCGTCCGCACCGATTGTGGACATAACTGGTATCAGACCCTCAGAGAGTAGCTTCACTAAAAGCGTTGGGTTTATCGAAGAAACGTCACCAACGAAACCCAATTCGGGGTTGCGTGCAGCAGCCGTAATTAAACCACCGTCTTCACCGCTAACACCCACGGCGTGAGGGCCATGGACATTGATTGCTCCAACAATGTCACGATTCACTTTGCCAACGAGCACCATACGGGCAATGTCCAAGGTCTCAGCGTCTGTTACTCGCAGGCCATCACGAAATTCAGACTTTTTGCCCAACTTCTCCATCAGAGCACCTATCTGGGGACCTCCGCCGTGAACGACGACGGGCAAGATCCCGACCTGCTGCATCAGAACGATGTCTTCAGCGAAACGCATAGATACGCTGTCATCTGCCATCGCGTTGCCACCGTATTTAATAACAACGATTTTACCCCTCCAACGCTGTATGTAAGGAAGGATTTCGATCAAAAATTGAGCGTTGTCTAAGTGCTCCTCGATAGAACGATTTTCACTAGGCATTTCTTTTTCGTCAGAATCACTCACTAGTCGCAAAGTCCCAGCAACTCCTTTATCGGTAGAATCGTTGTCACTCATCTAATACCCAGCATCCATTAATCACGGCATAAGTCCCAAGGAAGGCAATCCAGTTGTTTCTTTAATACCCAGCGCTAAATTAGCGCATTGAAGAGCTGCTCCTGAAGCCCCTTTAACGAGATTGTCTAACGCACTTATCACAATCAGCCATCCAGTCCGATCATCAACGCGGGCTGTGAGGTGAACGGTATTCGCACCTAACGTCGACTTAGTCGAGGGTGGTGTTTCGTCAACGTATATAAAAGGTTCATCGTCATAAGCGTGATGAAGTACCTGCATAGCATCGGCAGACGTAAAAGTGTCGTTCGCTGGACGAGCGTAGCAAGTCGCTAGTATTCCTCGGACCATGGGCGCAAGGTGCGGAGTGAACAGAACCTCACACCCAATTTCTTGTTCTATCTCAGGCGTGTGTCGATGATCTAACAAGCCATACGCTGCGAAGTTCTCGTCTACCGCCGCGAATGTTGTATTTGCCTTTGGTGCCCTTCCCGCCCCGCTAACTCCGCTAGCCGCATCCACGATTACGCCTTTACTTTCTATATAGCCCCCATTTGAAAATGGCGACAAAGCAATAATCGCTGCCGATGGATAGCACCCAGGCACCGCTATTCCTTTAGCGCCCGGCATCGAGTCTCTATAAAGTTCAGGAAGGCCATAGACAAAGTCGTCCAGAAGCTTTGGCGCCGAATGGTCCATTCCGTACCACTTTGGATATAACGCTGGATTTTTGAGTCGAAAATCAGACCCTAAGTCCAAAACGCAGCCAACTTTTCCATAGAGATCATCAACAACTGGCTGACTAGCCATGTGCGGAAGGCCTAAGAAGACAGCGTCGAGGCCTAAAAAATTTTTAGGGCTATAGACAGAAAACACCAATTCTCCGTAGGCTGCGGCCAAGCTCGGGTACAAATCACGAACCCTTGTACCTGCTTGGCTATCACCAGTTATCGCAACCAGCTCTAAGTCCGGATGCCCTGCTATCAGCCTCATTAGTTCCGCACCGGTAAAACCCGATGCACCAACGATTCCAACGCGCGCTCGCTCCATGTCTCAAATCATACTACTTATGCATCTGAATGCAATATTATTCATTATTTATTCTTGATGAACCACTTCCCAATTCATCTACCCACCGATCTCACAAAGCTACCAAGCTCAAAAACATTCACTAATCCACGCGTCGATTCTCAGCCTTCGAGAAACTACCCGAACTTAAAGCAACTAATATCCCGAACATGCACGACAGGCCAGGCAGCTTCAAGGAATGGCGTCCCATAGCTGCTCTCGGGCTGATGACCTGCACTTGTTATGGCTCATGGTTCTATGCGTTTGGGATTTTAGTAGCGCCCATTGCCCAAGACACGGGCTGGTCGCTCACGTTCTTGGGTGGTATATTCGCTACCGCTCAAGTTATAAACGGTCTCGGCGCACCGCTAGGAGGACGCATCCTAGATAAATGGGGCGGATCGGCAGTCTTCACGATTCAAGCTGTTGCAGCATTAACGATGCTTCTGGGAACCTGGGCGACTCAACCTTTGATATTTGCTATTATCTGCAGCCTTGGCGCCGGCACCCTCATGGCCACGGGTTTCTATCATGTCTCCACTACAGCAGCCGCTAGGTTGCGGCCTAGCGATCCAAGCAAGTCGATAGCTGTCCTAACTGCAATCGGCGCTTTTTGCAGCCCGATCTATTTACCGCTCGGAGCGTATTTAGTTACCACTACGGATTGGCGCTCAACATTCAGAATTTTTTGTTTACTCGCAATTTTTGGAGCTATCAGCGCGGCAATTTTTGCACCCAAGGGGCGATCTCCGTCCGGCTCACTCCCTTCACCCCAGCCTTTGAGAGCGCTTAGAAAGGCAGTACAGATGCCTTTGGTCCGACGAATGCTCATTGCATATGGCTTCGGCGGGTTCGCCTACAGCACTCTTTTGGTCTACCAAATTCCAATCATGGTAGACGCAGGCGTAACCCTACAAACGGCCGCATCAGCAGCTGCTTTTAGAGGTTTTATGCAAATCTTTGGGCGGGTCGGAATCATTGGCTCTTTTGCGATCCGCAAACCCGCTTTCGCCATGCAGTTCGCCTTCTTAACTGCCGGAATAGGCTCCATCTTCTTACTGAGCCAAAACGTAATTTCATGCTTTTTTTATGGAGCTGCCGTTGGCATAGGGCTTGGAGCAATGACTCCTCTCCAGGCGATTTACGGCCAACTAGTTTTCAAAAATGAGGACCTCGGATTGCTCATGGGCATGCAACATACCGTTACTTCACTCTCTGGAGCGTTCGGGCCGTTGTTGGCTGGGGCAACTAGTGATTTGTTCAACACTCAGAAGCCAACCGTGGTCATAGCATCTTCAACTCTGTTCATTGCAGCAGTATTGTTGCGCAGCATTAAGGCTTAGAAAAATCACGAGACCTCCGAACGATCTTGAATAAAATTACTAATGTTCGCTCTTTAGTCGCTATCCTGAGAAACGCTTTAGATCTGGGTCAATGGCGTCCCGTCCTAGCAACTCAATACTTTCAAAATCTCCATCAATCGAGTTCCGGAACGTCTCCAACATGCATAATTCCTATCCTGGCCAAGTTAATCTTCCAGTCGCACAAGGTCTATACGACCCCGCCAATGAACATGATGCTTGTGGAGTAGCTTTCGTTGTAGATATGCATGGGCAGAAGTCTCATGAGATGGTTCAAAATGGCCTTAAATGTCTGTTCAATTTGGATCATCGAGGCGCTACCGGAGCTGAAGCTAATGTCGGCGACGGCGCCGGCATACTCATCCAGATTCCTCACGAATACTTCACTAGCGTGTGCGAATTTAAGCTTCCAGCCCCTGGTTATTATGCTGCTGGGATGGCTTTTTTGCCTTCCGAGAACACAGCAGCAGCAGCAGCAGCCATCGAACAAATTGTTGAGTCTGAAGGCCTTCACGTAATCGGCTGGCGAGAAGTTCCTACAGACCCATCTACTTTAGGAAGCTTCGCTGTAGATGCTATGCCTGTATTCAGAACTCTCTTCATGGGAGATCCGACAGATGAGCCAATACATTCGCTCGAATTGGAACGCCGGTCATTTATAATCCGGAAGCGAATCGAGCATGAAACTCGACCTTCAACATATTTCCCATCGTTGTCAGCGCGAACCTTTGTCTACAAAGGAATGCTTACCTGCGAGCAACTACCTCAGTTCTACCCGGACCTAAATGATGAACGACTCAAAAGTTCAATGGCGCTTGTGCATTCAAGGTTCAGCACAAACACTTTTCCATCATGGCCTCTAGCCCACCCTTATCGGCTAATAGCGCACAACGGTGAAATCAACACTGTTGAAGGAAATCGTAATTGGATGCAGGCACGCGAAGGAAATCTCAGCAGCACCCTGTTCGGAGATCGTTTAGAGAAGGCTTTTCCTATTATGACCCCGGGAGCCTCGGACACTGCGAGCTTTGATGAGGCCCTCGAGCTCATTCATCTTGGAGGAAGGTCCCTTCCTCACTCCGTACTCATGATGGTTCCTGAAGCTTGGGAGCATCACGAAGGATTACCAGACTGGAAAAGAGATTTTTACCAGTACCACGCATCGTTAATAGAGCCGTGGGATGGGCCGGCTTCGATAGCTTTCACTGATGGGTCGGTCATCGGCGCTGTCTTAGACCGAAACGGACTCCGTCCTTCACGATTCTGGGTAACTGACAAAGGCCTGGTTATCATGGCCTCTGAAGTTGGCGTCCTCGATATAGACCAGTCAGCAATCGTTCAAAAGGGCCGTCTACAGCCGGGGAAAATGTTTCTAGTTGACACATCCCAAGGTCGAATTGTTGGTGATGAAGAGTTAAAAGAGACATTGGCCAAAGAGCATCCGTACGGAGATTGGTCGCAAGAAGGTCTCTTACATCTTGACGACTTACCCCCTCGATTCCCCTTAAATCCTCAACACGCCTCAGTGATTAAACGCCAGAGGACTTTTGGGTACACCTCAGAAGAGCTAAAGATCCTTATGGCGCCCATGGCTCGAACAGGCGGGGAAGCGCTCGGGTCAATGGGAACCGACACTCCCATCGCAGTATTGTCTGACCGTCCTCGGTTGCTATTCGATTATTTCGTCCAACTATTCGCGCAAGTCACCAACCCTCCTCTCGACGCCATCAGAGAAGAGTTAGTAACTTCGACCTCTTCGGTCCTCGGCCCGGAAACAAACCTCCTGGAACCAGGACCTGATTCTTGCCGGCAAATAGTGATTCCACACCCAGTTCTTTCAAACGAAGACTTAGCAAAAATTACCTATCTAAACGAATCATCTGAGAACCCAGATTTTAAATCTTTCACTATCGATGGCCTGTATCCAGTCGCTGATGGTGGGCCTGGCATGCAGCTTTCTATCGAGAATATTCAAAAAAACGTTTCGAAAGCCATTGAAGATGGTGCAAAAATTATCGTGCTTTCGGATCGATTCAGCGATGAAACCCAAGCCCCCATCCCATCGCTGCTATTAACCGGAGCTGTACATCACCATCTAATTCGTGAACAGACGAGAACCAAGGTTGGCTTAATTGTCGAGTGTGGTGACGCTCGAGAAGTTCACCACATGGCATTACTCCTCGGTTACGGCGCAGGAGCCGTAAACCCATATCTTGCCTTCGAATCAATTAGTGACATGATCAAGGAAGGAATTATTAACGAAATTACTGAGGAGCAAGCGTTCCGCAACTATATAAAAGCTTGTTCTAAAGGCATTCTGAAGATTATGTCGAAGATGGGAATATCGACTGTTGCTAGCTATACGGGCGCTCAAGTATTTGAGGCAGTAGGTGTCTCAAAGGAACTAATTGATGCTTACTTCCTAGGAACAAAATCAAAGTTGAGTGGGATCGATATAGACGTAGTAGCAAAAGAAGTGGCTTCTCGACATGCTTTCGCTTACCAGCCGCACCCAGAAAAGCTAGCTCATCGCGAACTCTGGGCTGGCGGAGAGTACCAGTGGCGCCGAGAAGGCGAGCATCACCTGTTCAATCCAGAAACTGTCTACAAGCTTCAGCATGCAACAAGAGTTGGTCGCTATGATTTATTCAAAGAATACACTGAGCTAATAGATGAACAATCAGAAAAGTTAGCAACTATTAGAGGCCTCCTGACAATGAGACCTTCTGAAAGCGGCCCCATCCCTATAGAAGAAGTCGAGCCCTCGAGCGAAATCCTCAAACGTTTTTCTACTGGTGCCATGAGCTATGGCTCCATATCCGCTGAAGCACATGAGACACTCGCCATCGCGATGAATCGGATCGGTGGGAAATCTAACACTGGCGAAGGCGGCGAGGACTCAGACCGCTTCACTCCAGACGAAAACGGAGATCTCAGACGATCAGCTATCAAACAAGTTGCATCGGGAAGGTTCGGTGTCACATCAGAATATTTAGTTAACTCTGATGATATTCAAATAAAAATGGCTCAAGGAGCGAAACCAGGAGAAGGCGGGCAACTCCCCGGAGCAAAAGTATGGCCTTGGATCGCCAAAACTCGCCATTCAACCCCTGGTGTTGGGCTGATCTCGCCACCACCTCACCATG
>Ga0315320_10001187_pt1 | contig 21694 bp, 28 predicted proteins | sample M140m21515metaG_FD_203458 | JGI IMG/M metagenome (GOLD analysis project Ga0315320, IMG submission 203458) | Ammonia-oxidizing marine archaeal communities from Monterey Bay, California, United States - M1 40m 21515 | ecosystem: Environmental > Aquatic > Marine > Coastal | place: USA: California... | reverse complement strand
ATGCATGCCAAGCATCCGTGGCTGACAGAGCGGGGAGATACTCGACCAAGAGACCGTGGTTCTCAACCCATCCGCCATTCTGATCAGAAGTTACAACCCTCTTGGCACTATTTGATTTCTTGTGGTGTACGTGTCCCATCTTTAGGTGACGCCACTTAGTCTTGCCCCACAGTGGAGCAAACTCAGTTGAAATAATACCCTGCCACTTGTTCATGGCTACAGAGTCACCGTGCGTCCACACTAGTAAATTGTCGCCCCACACCAACTTCTTACGAGCAGAGCGTTGCGTAACAATATTGACACGGTCGCATTGTGAGTAGGCAGCCTTCAGCACTTGCGTAAGCCAGACTTCGGAGTGCCAGCTGTGATTGCCCTCTAGTATAACTACAGTGACCTCATTGGCGACCTCAGCAGCCATAGATACAACATCGTAGCAAGCGGTTACAGCCTTCTCAACGACCATATGGTAGCGACTGTCAACGTCTAGTACGTTGCCACTCATCTCAGTCTTATTGCTCCGAGTGTCTGAGTGTAGCATATCGCCACCGAAGGTGACAACGATATGCTCTGGGTTGTTCATACGACAAAGTAAAGCGTCGGTTGTGTTGTGGATACGTTTAACAGCAATGTCCGAGTCGTAGTTTTGGCTGTTGGTTTCTCCCGCCTCGGCATACATACCGATGTGTGCGTCAAAGCAGCAGATTTCTGCTAGTATATCTTTACGCTGGCGTGTTGTCTTGGGTGCTTTGCTGATCTTGAGCTTTCCTTCGGCTCGTTTGCACAGGGAGTCAACAAAGTCTGTCATAGCTTCTGCATTTGGCAGAAGGCGTTTCCATTCACGTTGCACCTCACCATCTGGTCCGTACTGGACAGTGGTCTTTGCTACGTTTAAATGATCAGGTGTGACCGCACCGCTGAGCCAAGGAGCAAGTCCTTTGCGCTCAATTCGTTTTAATGTCTGCCTTACAGTACATTCGTCAATTCCTAAAACTCTAGCGGCTGGTCGCTTACCTCCTTCTTTTAGAAATGCTTCAAGGACTCGTTGTTCTGCTGAGGTCAACATAATATTTTTGGGTTATCTACGTAAGAGTTCTACACTCTTTAAAAGACGAATGTTCTCGGCTTTTAACTCCTCAACTTCATTCTTTAGTTGATCATTGAGTCGTGTGAGTGCGTCACAGGCTAGTGTTAGCGAGTTTAATCCTCGTTCTAAGACTGTTACTTCGGTCTGGTGGAACATGGATCGGTTAGTTGCGGGTACTTTGTTATCGGGCATTGCGGTTTATATTGGTTATTTTTTGGTTTATGTCAAATCTGACATTACTTGATAATTTCAATTAAGTCATCAAGCACCATACCTGATAACTCTTTCTTTTCTTTGAGACGAGACAGAATGCCTTCGTCAACAGTGTTTGGCACAACGAGGTCAATGTATGTACACTTCTTGTCTTGTCCAATACGGTGGATACGGTCTTGGCTCTGCAGTCTAGTCTCTAGACTGTAGTTGTTTGAGTAGTATACCATTGTTGAGGCTCGGTGGAGCGTGAGACCTTTAGCAGCTGCAGATGTGGCAAGGAAAAAGTCAGCTTCTCCGTCTTGAAACTGGCGAACACCTTCGTTGCGTACGGAGTCCGTTATGTTGCCTGTGTACTCTACGATCTTAGAATCAGGAAACTTCTTCTTTAGCTCCGCTTTGATTTGAGCAACGTTGAACTTGTAGGCACAGAACACTACCAATGGCTTTGTAGTCTCAGCAATTTGCATGAGAGCAGCTATCCTGTTGTTGTCTATTGGGTGTTCTGTGCCTTCATCGTCAGTTACAAAGCCAGTGAGTATCTGGTGTAGCTTTACGATCTTGGTCAGTGCCAAGGTCGATGTGACGAGTTCTCCGTTTTCAAGAAGCGCTAAACAGTCATCTTTCATACTGTTGTAGATGCGCTCTTGCTTTGGATGTAGTTCAACTGCTTGCTTAACAAACGTTTTGTCTGGCAAGTCTAGGCAGTCCTTCTTTTCAATTCTTAAGCTAAATGGTTCAAGTATCTTGGTCAGCTGTTCTAGGTTCTGGTATCCTATGATCTTACGAAACGCTCGACTACCCATTGTCATGACAGTTTCGATAGCAAAGGCGTGTTTGAATGCAGTGTAGGTGTTGTACGGGATTGCATTTTTGTCTAGGAAGCGACACTGGCTAAATAAGTCTAGCGGGCTTTGCGTAATAGGCGTACCGTTAAGCACCCACTTGCACTGAGCCTGTTCTGAAAGTTTGAGAACACGTTTAGTCTGCAATGCTTTTGGGTTCTTAATGCACGTTGATTCATCAATGATCATGTGCTTTGTGCGTATTGATGAGCGAAAGAACTCTGTTGCAGTATCAAAGCCTGATGCTGTGCGAAGAGCCTCTACGTTAATCAAGAAGACACGGGTCTTGGTGTTGTCGTTGATAAACCATTTGAACTCTTTCTTTGCTTTCTGAGTCTTGATTGGTCCTTTCCAACAGAACACACTCACATCCTTAGCGTAGTGTCGTGGTATCTCGTTGATTGCCCAGTTGTGGTGCAGACCGTTTGGTGCAGTTACTAGTACGTCAACGATGTCTTCTGCATTCTGTACGATGTCTAGTACAATCTTAGTCTTGCCTGTACCCATCTCGCAGAACAGGGCTCCGTACTTCTTAGATACAAATCGGTTTACAGCGTCTTCTTGGTGTTGGAATGGTTTAGTTTTGTATATCATTTTGGCATTTGGTAGAATCTATTAGTTGTAGGAGCATGTACGTACAAGTTTTGTCTAGCACGAGTAGCTGCAACATAAAACACACGATGTTCATTATCCATATCTTTAAGCATACCTTTGTAGGTAGTCTCTGTGATGTCTGGTAGAACAACTACGTTATCAGCCTCTCGACCTTTGGTAGCGTGAATTGTATTAATCTGAACATCGGCACTACGTTCTAGTGTGCCTTCTGCTTCAGCTTTCAGCAGGACTTCTTTAGTAAACTCTGGCAGTTTGAATATTAAGTCCCACTTGACTGTCGTCTTGAGACCAAAGCTGTCTACAAGTTGGTCTTTGTCAAACAACTCGTTGTCAGGCATTGAGTCCAGTAGGTTCTTACACCCACGGGCGACTACTCGTCCTGATGGGAGGAACTCTCGGTACAGTACTTTGAGTTGAGAAGCTTTGAACTTGTAACCTCTGCGTAACTGCTCCCACATAAGGATGAAGTCAATTTGTTTTTGATTGAAGAGTGAGTGGCTACTTGCTGATACAAACAACTGTTGCTTCTTCATTAGAGCGTGTTCAAAGATCTCCATATGCGCCTTGTTGCGGCAGAGTAGAAACCAAGTACCTTTGCTCATGTCTAGGTCTGTTAGACTGTGAATGTGTTGAACAGACCCGTGGTCTTTGTTGCTTTTTACAGAGTAATCTTGTTTCTCTGATATTTGATCAGCAACTTTTTCTGCATAGTCTAGTACAGGTTGTGGTAGACGGTAAGATGTGTCGAGTACGATGCGCTTACCTTGTCGGTTAATTAGTGAACTTGGATCACCACCTGCAAACTTGAAGATACTTTGTTTGTCATCGCCTGCGATGAACACTTCTTTTGCTTTTTGACTAATGAAATCAACAATGTCCCACTGCAGTGGGGACAAGTCCTGAGCTTCGTCAATAAACACATAGTCAAACTCAGGGATAATTCCTTGTGCAAGATACGTCTCTAGCTGGTCTGTAAAGTCGTACTTGTTTTTCTTCATCTTGTAGTCTTTGTAGAACGCACTGAAGTCTGCAAGTTGCTCTGCTGTTACACGAGCACCAATCTGTGAGTTGATCACTTCTTCGGGTGTAGACTTTAAGTTACGTACGAGGCTGTCGTAGTACAGGATCTTGTCTCCTGCATTACTGTTGTACACAAGCCCGTCTTTAGATGAGTAAGCTGCACTACCTGAGATTGGGTAGCCTGTCAGCTCGCCAATTTGTCGGTAGTCTTGCACGGTGAGCATCTGTTTGCGAGGTATACGTCGATAACAGAGAGCGTGCAGTGTACTGAAGGCTTCAAAGTCTGCTTGAGCATAGCTTTCGTTTTTGACTAACGCTCGGTCAATTGCTTCTGTAGCACCAGCCTTGGTAAAGGTAGTGAAGCAGATTCTATTGGGAGTTGTTTTTTCTAGGCAGTCGGTGAGTAAGTCCATCAAGGTTGTGGTCTTACCTGTACCTGCACTGGCTACGAAGATTGTACTAGTATTGGTTTTGGTCATTTAAGTTAGGCATTGGTATTGTAGGATCCATGTGCAGAGCAGTCTCATGCACCCGCCAGCATCTCACGTTGAGTCTTACTGGTTCTTTGATGGTGTGAGTTACTGCGTCTGCTTTAAGCACTTGCTTGATCACGGACAGTATTCTGTTATCGGGTAGTTCTTTAAAACGTTGTTGGCTGAGGTAGTCCTTGAGATCAACCATTCGGAAGTAAAAACTTTTGTTAGCTTTTATAGGTCCGTTCTTAATGTTGTTTGGGTTGTCGCTGGCACTAGCACAAAACATAGTTACGTACTCTACGAGCTGACCTATCGGAGTCATCTCGAACGGTATCTCTATTTGTGTACAATTCTTAAGTAGTAGGTTCTGTTGCTTGACCCAGTCTTCTTGCTTGATTGGTGGGTACTTGAATAGCAGCCGTTCCATTACTTTCTGATTGAATAGATTGAAGTTATCAAACTGTTCAGTCGTAAGCTGTAACTCAGAGTCGTCTAGTGTTAAGAACCACAAAGGCGGGTCGCTCTTAAGCTGCATAAGAGACCTGTTGTTAGGTAGGAACTCTTCTCCGCCAATGCCGTGCTTGCGCTGTCCGCACAGCTTAGCGTCACAATACTTGCACAGAGGCTGGCTAGAGCATTGGTACTTGTAGTCTTTTTTACTGTATGAGCTAACAAGTGCTTCTACTTCTCTGTCTTCAAGAGGCTCGGAGAACTTCTTGTTGTACTTAGGTAGCAGGTGTTTCCAATCGGAAGGTTGTGCTTTCTTAAGGTATACAGCTACATTAGCTAGAGTGATGTTTCGAGATTCGCTATGTTGTGTGCGGTTTTGAAAGATATAGTTGAGGCACGGGGGTCCTTCTGGTAGCTCTTCGGTCTCAAGCACTGGTACTTCTAAGTTGTCAAAGTCTTCTTGGCTGAGTCGTTTTTGATTTGCTAGTTCTATGAACTCAAGCGGGTTAAGGAACTCACCGTTGTCGTTGAATGCGTATTGTAGGGTAGGGTTACCACTGTACGGCATGTTAATCCAGTTGCCATACTTAGAGTCATCTTTGCGGTTACTGATCTTTGCTTGCTTGGGGTATATCTCACAAGCTCCCTGTCCAAAGAATGCGCTGAATGACTTTAACTTGTCAATTACAGCGGCTGCGGAAACTTCTTCGGCAAAGAATAAGTACACGTGAGCACCACCAGATTTAGAGCGGCAAACAACAAAGGGTAGTTTGTGTTCTTTAACTTTGGCTACGATGTCTTCTGTTGTGTTGGTGTCTTGGTATACGTCAACGTCGAGTGCTCCCCAGCGAACTCGGTCTTCGTTGATTAGGGGAGTGCAGCCGATGATCTTGTCACCTTTAAGGTGCTCTTCCCAGATTTCATTGGTCAGCGGTGTCTTGACTAAAAAAGATCGTGAATCTTGTTTGCCATCACGATCACGAGTCTTTCCTGTAAGGGAAGTCTGTCCGTGTACGGATGGGTTGCTTACGAAAAGATCGTAAAACTTAAATGCTAAATCGGCTACAGGTATCATTGGAAAATAAAGCCCCTAGCTCCATGTAAGGAACTAGGGGCGGTGGGGTTACTACTAGAAGTGTACAGCGGAATCTGCAACCAGCTTTGGTTGCTCCGATGTTTGTAGTAGTGGGGTGTCGGACGCAGTGTTGTACGTCTCTGAGGCAAGGGTCAGCGTTTCTTCATCAGTCTCGAAGTCGAGAACACGGGGTTCTTCAAATCCGAAGTTGAAGTAATCGTCGCCATTTTTGCTTGTTTCTAGTACAGAAACTAGCTTCCATGCTTGCGCATAGAGTGGTGGTACAACGTCCATTCCGTCGTAACGGAAACGGTTGATGTCTGTTGTCAGCTTGCGAGATACGCGAAGCTGAGAAGAGGTGAAGGGGATAACTGCTTGTTCCCACGCACCGTTGAGCTTTAACAGCACAAACCAGTATGTGGTGAACTTAAGCTCGTTTTCTCCTAGCCATTCATCGTATTGACGCTCACGACCTTTTTCGTAGTTAGGATGACTAACAATACTCAGTGGGTGATTACCTTTGAAACCGCCACCTTTTGAACGGGGAACCCATTCGGTATAGATGGACTTAGTGTAACAAGGGATGATCTCTGCGGGCTGATCTACAATGCTTTGCGTTTTAGCAAAGAAGAGATCGCCAGACTTTGAGCCTTCTACGTATTCGTCTTTTTGTGGTTTGAGCTGAGGGCTCAAGTCTTGCAGGATGCGGATGAAGGGCAAGGAAGAACCTGAGTCCAGATTCTCTGTTCCTTGACCTGCTACTGTTGATATATCGAATGCCATGATTCTTATTTCTCTTTTCTATTTATCGGGTTATTTTCGCTCGTGTTCCTTGGTAGATACCAAAGGCTTCACGAGGTAAGGATTCTGCCAGCTCTGGGTTGTCCAGAGCGTCACGACAGAAAGACTTGAGAGTTGCGTGGTGGATACTGATCTTTGCATCAGCAGTCACACTAAACGACTCTTCAATTAAATCTTGTATTTCTTTTGCTAGTGCATCTTGGTCTCGTCCTAGTGTGATACTAAGTTGATTCTTGATGATACTATCATTGTTAGTTTCACGCAACCAGTCAAATGCAGTTTGCGGGTCTTTGATTCGAGCGTCAACGAAATCGTTAAGCTGAATCTTGGTGTCGTCGTTAAGCTGAATAAGCTTAAGTCCAACTTTTTCCATTAAGTCTGGAAGCAACTCTTCTGCTATCTTTTTACGATTAGCTTTGAGAGCACTAATTTTACCTTCTTCTTCAAGGATGTTTTGATCCAAGTCGTTGAGAGCTTCGCCCAGATTCTTAATCTCAGCCAAGTCTCCAGCGGGGACAGAGCTTGTATCAAATCCTTCGATCGATGCGACAGGTATAACGTCGCTTTCTTGTAGTAATTCATCAGTCATTGTTATTATTTGGTTTTGTTGCGATATAGCCGACTCTTGCATAACCTGCAATGTCAACCCAATTATCTCTTTTGTTTTTGTTCATCTGCCTTGTCATCTTTAAGGCGATCATTGCGAGGGCTACTTGGTTGGCGTCTACCGTAGTGTCGAAGATTACTGACCACATTGTGGCAACTCTCTCTAGTTCTACTTTACAGTCTCCGTAGTCTTCCTGTCGATCACCTTGAGTAATGCTCAGGGCTTCTTCTAGTATGTCTTGTTCTGTATCTTGCATATTGTATTTGGTTAGCACCAAGTAGGACCGAGATCAATATCGGCAATAACTGGTACTTTGAGCGGTATAGCATTTTCCATGATCAATTTCAACTCTAAACTTTCTTTTTCTGAAGTAACCATAGCGTTGATCTCATCGTGTACTGGCAACCGCATATCAAAACCAGCATCATAAGCATCAATCATAGCTTTCTTTGCTTGGTCTGCTGCGCTTCCTTGAATAAGCCTGTTTAGTGCTTTACTTGTAAAAGAACGTTGGAGTGGTTTGTCTGGGTACTTTCCTCTGGCTGGACCGTATCCTTTTACTGGCTTCTCTTCAAAGCTAGGTGTCCAGAAGTCAAATCGTGCTCTGCGTCCCATGATTGTTTTAATGTAACCACGAGAGCTTGCAACGTTCATTGCGTTGTCGAACAAGACTTTTAGGAACGGCGCTTCGCTGTTAAATTTACGCATAGTAGCTTTGCATTCTTCTTCAGATATGTTGAGCGTCTTTGCCATCTTCTTCATTCCCATACCGTAACTGATGCCTAGGCATAACATTTTACAGGTATCGTAAGGGAGTCCTGTGGTTTTCTCGAAGAACGTGTATAGCTTTTCTCCTCGCTCGAATGCTTCTCTGGCTTGTACTGCTTTAGGCAGGGGTTGTCCAAATTCTCCGAGGAGTGCATAGTGTACTTGGAGTCGTGGTTCTTGTGAGCTGTAATCTGCTTTACACCAGAGTGTGTCTGGTTCTGCAACGTAGAGACTTCGGATAGCTTTACCGATATCACTTCGCTTAGGGACTTGTTGCATGTTTGGGTTGGATGAAGATAACCTCCCTGAACGAGTGCCACCAGAGTCCGATGCAACCTGTTTGAAGTCTGCGTGGATTCGTCCTTTATAATTTTGGTTGAGAATGATGTCTTCAACAAAGACTTTTCGGAGTCGGTTAATGCTTCTTGCTTCATGGATTAGTTTAATTTCGGGATGATCGCAGTTGACTAGGAAGTCTTTATCTACGGAAGGATTGCCTTTTTCTGTCTTAGGTACGATAAAGCCTAGCTTTTCGATGTGCCTTGCTAGTTGTACAGGAGACCAGATGTCTAGGTCAGAGAAGTGATGTTTTAGTTGTTTTTCTTTTGTTTTGAGTTCTTCGTTTAACCTGTCAGCACCGTCAACGTTAACAGGTACACCTTTCATTGTCATGTGGACAAGTACGGGTGTGAGCTTGCACTCCATTTCCCATACAGTCCATAGGTCTTGTTCTCGTAGGACAGGCTTCTGGTGTTGGTATATGTCCCAAGTGTTGCGGGCATCTATCTCGGCATACTCACCTACGTGACGTGCTGGTAGCTTCCACATACCACCCTTGGGGTCTACTCCGTAGGCTTCTGCTGCTTTCTTCAGGTTGTCTTCAAACTTAGTACGCTTGAGGTATTTTTTAGATAGATTGTTGAGGCTGTATGAGAACTGTTCTTCGTCAATTAATGCTTCTGCAATTTGTACGTCTCGCACTGGGCAGTTGATTGTCATGCCTAGAACAGCGAGCCAGCCAAGGTCATAGGCTGCGTTTGCAAACAGTATCTCAGTGCTTTCGTTGATTACGTTTTGTACGTAGTGACATATTAGCTTTTTGTCTAGGTTGTCACCACCTTGGTGGTCGATAGGTAAATAAACTTGTTGATGCTCATCGGCAATAGCAATGCCAACTACTTTACCTTCTCCTCGTTTGTAAGAGGGTCCACTCTTCTTTAGGTTGGGGTCGCAGGTTTCTAAGTCAATGGCAATGACTTTGTCGAACTTTGGTAGTTGTGCAGGAGGTCGCCAGTTACTTTTTGGCTGCATCACTGGAGGTAAGTCTAGTGCTGGTTTTTCGCTTCGGGAGATTTGAAAAAGGTCGTTTTGCATAATTATCTAGTGTATCTTTAACTTTGTTCCAGTGTTTCTTTGTTGCAGGTTTCTTCCATCCATCAGGACCGCCGTTGTGTATACGAACAAAATCCTCTGGTGTTGGTTCTCTACCTAGTCTTGTGTAGGTAGCGTAGTGACTTGTGTACGTTATAAACATATCTATTGAATCGTGTCGATTAAATGCGTCAACGTGTACATATTTATCTTCACCTAATATACGGTTAACGTCTTCTACATAAATTTTATGTATTTGTAAGCAACCGTACGCTAGCCCATCATCACCTACTGCTCGGTCATTGTTGTTGCTTTCTACTAAGATCAAAGCTTGTATTAGAGTCATGATTGTTAGGGAGTTCATATAGTTATTGGTTGGCTGATTAAGGTGTGCCTTTCTTTACGCCTGTGCTGTCCTCGAAGTAAGTTCTGTTGCCATTGTCGTCATACTCATACCTGTCCCAGTAACCATCGCTGTCTTCGTAGTAGGTCTGGTAGCCATTAACATTCCAAATCTTAATAGGGAAGCTAAATCCAATCCCTAGTTCTGTTAGTGTTTCGCTTAGTTTTTTCATAGTTATGCGTTGGGAATCTTATTTATTTTTGTGTGGTATTTCCACCCTCGCCAGTAAGGAGCTGACATTGTGCGCCTGCTTGAACTCGCTTCAGTTCGTTGAGGGTTATCTTGCCAAGTGCAAAGTCATTCACAGCGTCACACAAAACCTGCATTTCATTTTGCCACCAAAGCGAGTAATCATAATTAGGTTTCTTATAGTTAGAATTGAATGCGGTATCTTTCATAGTGCTATTAGTTTGTATTTGATTCCATCAACCTCTACGACTTTGCCCTCGCAGGTCTTGGCTGAACGTGGTATACCGTGCTTTACGCCGTTACTGGTCTCGTAGTAAGTCTCGTTGCCGTCTGCATCATATTCATGCTTATACCAGTAGTCCCCGCTGTTCTCAAAGTAAGTTAATTTACCGTTGGCATCATATTTATGCTTATACCAGTCGCCAATGCTGCCTTCGTAGTAAGTCAATTTACCGTTGGCATCGTTAATCTTAATAGGGAAGCTGAATGCAATCCCTAGTTCTTTGTATATTTTGCTTAGTTTTTTCATAGTGCTTTTAGTTTGTATTTGATTCCATCAACCTCTACGACTTTGCCCTCGCAGGTCTTGGCTGAACGTGGTGTGCCTTCCTTTGTACCATAGCTGTTCTCGTAGTAAGTCTCGCCCCCATTGGCATCACGCTCGTACCTATCCCAGCAGCCATCGCTGTCCTCGTAATAAAGAACGCCACCATCCGCATCACGCTCCCACTTCTTCCAAGATTTATAGCTGTCCTCGTGGTAAGTTGGGCGACCCTTGACATCACGCTCGTACCTCTCCCAGTAGTCGTCACAGTCCTCGAAGTAGGTGACTCTGTCATTGGCTTCCATAATCTCGATAGGGAACGCGCAATCAATCCCTAGTTCCGTCAGTGTTTCGCTTAGTTTTTTCATAGTGTTCTATTTCCACTCCCATTCGTTACGATACTTACGAACAACTTTTACAAGGTCGTCCCATTCGTCCCAGTCGAGGGAGATTTTAGCACTGTCGTTTTGAGAGTCGTTTCCGTATATGATTAGGAAAGAACCAGAGGCTTCATCATCGACGCCGACTTGGACGCTATTGAAGATTGGATTCCAGTCGAGACTAGCTGACTTGATGCTTACTTTTATTGGTATTGTTTTCATAGTGCTTTTAGTTTATATTTGATTCCGTCTACTTCAATGACCTTACCTTCGCAGGTCTTAGCCGATTTGGGAGTGCCTCGCTTTACGCCATCGCTGTCCTCGTAGTAAGTCTCAGTGCCATTGGCATCATATTCCCACCTCTGCCAGTATCCAGTGCTGTTCTCGCAGTAAGTCTCATTTCCGTTGGAATCGTACTCAGACTTCCACCAGTAGCCAGAGAAGTCATCATAGTAGGTCTGTTCACCATTGGTACCATACTCATACTTACGCCAGAAGCCATTACTGTCCTCGCAGTAGGTTCGATTGCCCTTGTCATCTTTAATCTCGATAGGGAAGCTGAACGCAATCCCTAGTTCTGTTAGTGTTTTGCTTAGTGGTTTCATAGATCTTCATTAGCTTGTATTGTTTTGTTGATCTTTAGCCAAGGTTTTTCTCTTAGCTCTAAGTTAATTTCAGATTCGCTTTTTACTCGAAGGAGTCCGTTAGCAAAGCCCCAAGCTACCGCTGCTCTTTCTTCAGCGTGAACGTCTTGTTTCAGTAGGCGCTCTGTGCCTTTGTTAACAATGTCCATTGTTTCTTTGATTGAGCCGAACTCTTGTATGTGGTCTAGTTGTATTGGTTCCATAATGTATGTATAATAAATTGGCTGACTGTCTACTTAGGGCATGCAGTCAGTTATCTAGGAAGGACGGTGCGAGTGACCTCTTTGGTATGCGCGATGTCGCCTAGTCTTTACAATTTGAAGAGCTGTAAAGAGTCGCTCCTTTGAGTTGTACTCTATTTCGGTCGCAGTGACTTACTTCGGTATCTGTCAAAATTGTTATAAAGTTATGTAGTTAAGAAAGTCGTTAAAACCATCTTTGTCGAGAGAAAAGACTACTTCGCTTTCACATTTTATACCTTCTTCTGTGATAGATCCAGTATCAAAGCGCAGCATTACAAACCTGTTGGTTTTTGGGTAGGCTGCGAGGGTGATGCAGGTGTTAAGGGAGTCTTTGATAATGGAGTTGGTTTTAATTTGGAAGGCAGCCTGTTCTGGGCGAATCTTTTTAGTTTCAAACTTGCTTTCAATAAGCACCATTCGATTTGGAAGGACAACCATGATATCAGGGATGCCATTAGACGTAGTATTCTCGATACGTTGTACAAGGCATTTAGTAGGAATATTTTCATAAAACATCCTCCGTAGCCATTGATTGAACTCCTTCTCCGTCTTCATAGTATTGTAACTCTCCGAGTCCATACTTGAGGTCGTTGATGGTTGTGTCAAGTCCGTTGTCTTTTGCCCAATCGAGTAAGAAGTCCTTAGTGAGGATAAGAACTTCTTTGCCTTTTTCTGAACTAAGGAACTTGTTGTTATTGTACAATGCTTTAAGGTCTTTTGCAATTCTAGTGTTTTGCATTTTCCCTGTATACAGTTCGCAGCTGCTTGTATTATTGCCGATGTAATCATAATACTGGATAAGAATGTCTTCGTATTCATAGTCTGTTTGGATTAAATTTACTAGTTCATCTGCTAGGGCATCATGCCCTGTAAGTTCAGAATCACTTGCGCATTCTACCATTTCTTCTGTTTGGTTTTTTTTTGATTTGTTGTGGTCGTACCAGTTTGCTGATGACTCGTAGTTGCCGTAGTTCCAACCTAGTTGTGTTGGGTATTTGCTTTTATAGGTTCTTGCTGCGTAGGTTCTTTTGGTTACGTTACTCATTTGAGTAAACGGGATTTTTTTATAGTCTGGGTTTAAATTTACAATATCTTTTGCATGCAAGAACTTTGTAATCTCTTGTTTCATTTGATTGGGTATTGCTGCAGTCCTTTTGAACGGGTCTCCAGCCTGTTCGATGTAAGTACCAGCGTCGATCTCTGCGTGACAACCACCGATTGTGATACGACAGTGTATGTCAAATCCCTCTTCGTTGTCCATATGACCAATAGTAAAGTGGATACCTTCGCGGTTGACCTCGTCGGCTTCGTCAGTACCTGATTGGAACGCTGATGTAGAGCAGTGATGGTGTACAGTGCCAAACATAGTGTCTGAGTACAACTTACGTTGTTCTTGGTACTTTGGATCTTCGGGTGAGGATTCAACAGTCATACCTGCTGTTTCTTGTGGGGGGACCCACCAGTCCCAAGGTGTCTTGGACTTTTCGTCATAGAACAGATAGACTAGTGTTTCTGACTTGAACTGGTCGTATGATTGTTTCATGAAAGCTAAGATGTTTTTCCACATGTGACGTGGGATCTTAGCGCCTTTGAATACAGGAGTAATACTTTCTGTAGAGAACGTTTCTACTTCCTGATACGTTGTAAACAGGTCAGTGTTTATTTCGTTGTATAACTTGTTTTCGTGGATTATTTGTTCTTGGTTCATGATGCTTTTTGTTCGATGTTCTTTAAGTCTTCGACTGTGATTGTTTGCATACGAGAGAACGTACTTTGAAACTCGATAGGCATGTAAGGTAGCAGATCGGGTTGCGCAGGAATACCGAGCCAAGACCATAGCAGGTAGTTGGCAAAGCTTGCTGCAAGTTGATTTGCAATGGCAAGCTGTGGATCTGACTCAAGCGCAAGACCCTGACAGCTGATTGGGCTGCCTGACTTGTCTGTAGCAATCTCAGGGTAGCGAGCGATTGGATCAATCATTGGGAAGTCGTACTCCATCGACGGGTCGTAGTAGAACGCCTGACTTGTGTGGTACTCGTTAGCACATACAACGACGGGTTTATTGTACTTTTTAGCTGCAGCCAGTACAGCTTTGCGAGCTGGATGGTTGTCTACTGCGCAGATGTATACGTCAGCGTCAGCAAAGAATAGTTTGTACTCGGTGTTGAGCATGTCTTCGCTGAAGTATTCTCGAACAGCGTGACCTTCGTTCTTACGAAAGTTGTACTGCTTGAGCAATGCTACTGCTTTGTACTGTCCGACTGCATTGTTTCGGAACAACTGCCGGTCAAGGTTGTGTTTCTCAAGCTTGTCACCGTCAATGATGGTAGCTGTCAGGTCAAAGCTGTTTTTAAGAGCTGGTAGCATGTAGCTGGTTACGCCGCCTGCACCGATAATTACTGCGTTGAGTTTTGGTTTCATTTTGATTTTAAGAATCTGTATAGGTTCTTACCTAGTTCTTGTTTTGGTTGTTTGTATGCGTCAATGTAGCGAAGTATTGCACCACGCTTACGACCACACTCAGGGAGATCTTTTGCAAGTATTTTAAATAAGATGCGGAGATCATCTTTGTCGAGTCCGTGATTAATTGGATATGTGTCTAGATGTACTGCTTCTCTCTCAGGTAGATTTGATTGTAGCCGTTCTAAGTCACTACGACTAAAATCCCACGGACTTTCGTGCCATCGGGGAACAGATGTTCGACAGTCTTGGAATGCGCTTGTTATGTTTATTGGTTCAGCCATGTTGTAAAGCTCAATATTGAGTCGTGGTTGATTGGTTGATAGAAACTAGATTTGCTGGGTACACCTTCACTAGTCAGTACACGGATGCTGTTACCTGTTTCGTCGAACTTAAGGTTTTCAGCTTCTAGATGTAGTTCAGCACGTAAGTCATTGTTGCAGCGAGATGTGTTTAGGTGGAGCATGCTTTTCTTGAGTAAGCCAAGCAGGTCGTCGCTTTTTAAGTCATCAAAGTCACCTGTACTGCTTGGAAACGTGTCTCCTGTGCAGATGTCTCCGCGATCGAAAACGTTTGCTAGGTGTGGTGCATAGCTTTGTTTTGTTACGGGATCGTATACAAAGACATATGGGCTTGTGTGCAGTATGGCTGTGTAAGATTCACCAAAATGGTTCTTAGTATGACTGAACATGAAGAATAGTCGTAAACCGTCGAGTGATGGTTGCCAGCGAACTTGATCTTCCAGTTCATTAGCATTCTTAACCTTGAGCGTTGATGACCCCTCAAGCGGTGAATCGCTTGGATAAGGGATGTGCAGACTGTAATGTTCGGGAAACTCTTCTCCACGGCGTCTGCAAATTAGGTTTGCACCACTAAAGTAGAAGTAAGGTGCTTCTACAAAGGACAGTTGAACAGGAGAGTCACCTGTTGGTGAGACGTGGTTGGCTGAGTACGTGTTGTACTTTTTAACGCCACCTGTTGAGTTACGAAGTGCAAAAGACTTTGTAAACCTGTTTACGAAGAACAAAGGCTTTGTTTTGATAGAAGCCATAGCTTCTTCTTGGTCACACACAACTGTCTCTAGGACTGTGCGCTTGTAGAAGTTGCCATCGGCATGTAATACGTATTCTTGATGTGGATTATTCATAGTAAGTTAAAGGTAAAAACCTGCCGCCTCACGGAGAGACGACAGGTACACACGACGTATACACGCACGTATACGTTAACACAAAAGAGGAAGCAGTTTTATGTCTTGCTTAGGACGGCACTACTTACGCCTTGCTGGAGGCTTGTTGCTCCAGTGTAATAGTACCTAAGCCGTGAAGCATGTTTGATCCGTCAAGAGTGACGCCGTTGGCTACGGCGGATACTGATTCGGGAGCGGACAGTGCTGCAAGGATCGAACGATCTGCGAGGAGGTCAGAGACTGTAGTGTCTTCTGGGAAGCTGCGGGTTACTGTGTTAGTGAGACCGTAGCGGAGGGTTACTGTGATGTTTTCTTCCATTTTGTTATTATTACTTGGTTCTTGTTGTTCAGACTCACCTGAGTCCAAAAATATCTAAATTGTTATTGACAGGTATACCTTTGACACACATACTATTTTTTACAGTCGGGTCGTTACGGTTTGATTGTGTTGTTATTGTATTGTTACTTGGTTTAGCAGCCTGTCTCTAGGGGCAGGCTGCTTTTCTAAAGCTGGGTAGCCCTTGATCATCTCTCCATGACCAAGGGCTACTTTTGTACTAATAGTTCTGATGTCGTCTCCGATTATCACTGTCTCTTAAAACTCTGAACGTATATCTAGTGAGGGCGCACTTTAGAACGTCGAGAGCGAGAGGGACGATTACCCTCAGAACTGTTTGTGTTGTCTTCTTGCTTACCATAAGATCCTGATGCTGCCAGCAGAGGATACTGATGTGGGTTTACAATTACTTGGAGTAAGCAGGTAAGTAATGTAAACCAAAGACCTGTAAAGAACGCAGTGATCATGCCGCTGAACGTACCTGTGAACAGGATAGGTACGCCAAACGTCACAATCACATCCAATATCTTCCTTATTTTTAAGGTACGCTTTAGACCAAGCGTACGGGTCAGCACTAGGAGTAGACCTAGTGCTGAGATGAATGAAAAGATTACGATTTCCATGATTGTTTATGCTTCGATGTTAGCTTTGATACGATTAGCTACTAGACGTTTGCGACGGAGAGGATCCATTCGCTTCATCCAAGAGCCTACTTCAATATCTACCTTGTTATCTGAATCTAGGTAGGACATGCGTAAGCGATTACGAGCTTCTTTGCTGTAGTAGCTGGGTTCTGGGAGGCTGTTGGTGTAGAGACCACTGAGTACACCTCCTGATCCACGTTTGCGATCAACATGGTTGGAGCGCATCTTGTCGTCCCAGTCGTCACTACGTGGTGGTGTACCGATGAAGCGGGCGTCGTCTGGGTCACACTCTGGATCTTGGTAGAAGGACTCAGCATATTCGTCGGACATTGCTTGTTGGTCGGCTGCGTCGAGTGATTCGTACTCTGAATAGTGTAGGTTGTTTCGCTCGTTGGTGTGTTCGTGGGATATGTGAGCTGTGATGTCGCAGTTGGTGTAGCGAATAGCTTTGCTTACGATCTCAGAGGCGTTGTCTGCAAGCCACTGGTCGGATGCATGTTTGAGGAAGTTAGCTAGTCGTGGTGCTGATCCAGCTATTTGATCGTAGAGACGTTCTCGTACAACTACTCTGCTTAGTGTGTTGTCGTCGTCAGTGAATACTTCTTGGATGGCTGCGATGGCTTCATCTTTGGCTGCTTGCTCTAGTGCTTGTACGCAGCTGCAGTCACCTGTTTGGCGATCGTCTTGTGGGCTGGAGTGCTCGATGTAGTGGTCATTGTACTCTGCCATCCACTGGTCTACGATGATGGAGACCATGATTTCGTCGGTGTCGCGAGGTACTCTGATGCCTGTACGGGTGTACTTGTTACGAGTACGTATCTTGTAGGCGTGTTGCTTGGCTGCTTGGAACAGGGATCTCCATGCTGCTTTGTTCTCGTCAGAGTAACGTTCAGTGGAGTTGATCTCAGTGATGATTTCTTGTATTTCGATTTGCATTGTATGTGTGTGTTATTGTTATTAGAATCACTATAACCTCTCTTTTGTTATTTATGATTGGTATAGCTTGTAGTATATCTTGTGTGGAGGATGTCTGTTGGTTTAACACCAGAAAGCAAGGGGACTTTTCAGTCCCCCTGCCGCTGAGGCTTAGCAAGTTACGAGGAATGTGTCCTTCCAGCCGTTTGCCCAGATCACTTCGTCAATCGTGACTGACGTGCCACGTCTGAGTGATGCGTCGTGCCAGACCTTGTAATACTCGCCGTCTGTGCTGCGAACTGTGATTGGGTACTCTTTGTCCGTGGATTGTGGACCGACGGCTACTACTACGCCTTCGTTATGGGTTACTGTTGTATCGGATACTTTGTTATCTTTTTTCATATGTTTTTATGTGTTCTAGAGCGACATTGCTCACCCAAAGAGTAATTGTTAATGGTCGGGGAAAATTTAGCCATCGCCACCGAACAAACTTGTTTGTCGGGGCGTATGAGCATGCTTAGGAGGAGGAACGACCCTAAGCATAAATTTCACAGCAATCCATTGGCAATTACGAGTGGGCAATGTCGATATAGAACTCATAAAAACATCTTATACGGAAAAAGTGACAACGGAGCAGATACAACAGTGACACGGATCCATGATGGAGGCGTCGTCGTCGACGTTGGGCTGCAAGACACGGGAACAAAGAGCCCAAGCTCAGGTCGTGGCTCAGACGGGGCAAGTGTTACTGGTCTGGCGCGGCGAGGAGCCCAGACGTGGCACGGCTGTTGCTAGTGACGTATGAGCTGGAGCGGAGGGCTGGATGGGCGCAGTCGTCGATCACTTGGCAAGTCTCAGCAAGGGGGAAGACTGAAAAGTTCCCTTGCTGAATGGTGTGTTGGTGTTGTATGGTGTTTGTGGGGTGCAAGTGCTTGCAGAGCCGTGGGTTGCGGCTTGGAAGGTGCAAGATAGGGTGGCTGGAGAGCCGTGGTCGGTGGTGCGGGAGCCCGAAGCGGAGGCAAGGTCATGACGATCAACGACTTACCGCGTCACTGTTGGTTGCGCCAAAGGTCGTGGGGTTTGGAGGGTCATGGATAGTGGGTCAACGTTCCGTGGTCTTGGGCATGGATGAAGGTAACTTGGCAAAGAATCCGTGGATCAAGGTAACTTTGGGCGAGGAATCTGGGGGTGGGGGTGCACTATGAACGGAAAAAAGGTTCAAGCGACAGGGTCAATGGTCCCCCCCACTGGGGGAAATCGAAACGGAAGCGAACAAGGAGTCCCTACCTGCGAATCCAATTTTCAATTTTCAGGAATTTGGGTGATCTAGTGCACAGGTGTTCACGGGTATTGGCAATTATTGCTAAATCTGTCACACTTATCACACTTGTATCACACTTTTTGAGTACAAGTGTGACTTATTAAACAGTACCTTTACCAACGACTTACGTAATTCATCACACAAATCACACTTTTTCTGACCCCCTACTACTTGCTTGCACTACCCCCCCTAATAAAGTGTGATTTGTGTGACAGATTCCCTAAGTCCTTATTACTCATATAATAAAGTTAGTCACACCCCCCCTAAAAAAGTGTGATGCAAGTGTGATAAGTGTGACAGACTTGACATTATGTTCACTATAGTTTTTACATACATAAGTGCCGACCAAGAAACCAGATGGACGAACCTATGCTGCAGGTAAGAAACCCAAGCAGGTAGTTAAACAACAAAATGCCAAAAGGACAAGGTGTCATCGTAAACGTATGAAAGCAGAAGAGGATATGAAGAAAGCCCAGAAGGAGTTGGTTAAGGTGGAGAAGGATCTCACCATCAAGCAACAGTTCCTAGAAATGATGAGCCAAGCACCAACCCCTGCCCAGCAGCGGAAGGCACTTCTTGCAATGTTTGCAGACAAAGGCATCAATCCGATCGAGGAGCTGATGAGCTACACAACTAATTCGGAAGTACCTCTCAAGGAGAAGATATCTATTTGGAAAGAACTTGCCAGTTATACACAGCCCAAGCTCAAGAGCGTGGATGTCCAGCAGAACATTACAGGCGAGATGAAGATAATGACTGTGGACTACAGTAAGGTGGCAAAAGCTGACCTAGCGACCGCAGTTGACGGAGAAGTGCTTGACAATGACGAGGGATATGGTGAGTTTCTAAGTGAGGAAGAAAAGAATGAGTCTTGAACCAATTGAGCAGGCGGTCGCCGTACTAGGAGAGCATTTCCGACACTATGTAGTCATAGCGTCTGACGATGAGTCTCCCCTAGCGTACGACGTACGTTTCAGCGATCCTTATGCTGCAGCTGGTCTGCTAAATTCAGCAGTCAAGTATCACGAGAACTTCATCAGTGATGGTGGGGCAATGGATGATGACTGGGAGTGGAGTGAACTAGACGAAGATGACCTCGACGATATAGATGAATATTAGTGTCCCTGCACAGGGGTGGGAGCCGCGACCGTACCAGCTCCCCCTACTGAAATACATGTCTCAGAAGAAGCGGAGCCTACGGGCGGTAGTCGCTTGGCATCGTCGTGCAGGTAAGGATCTGACCTGCGTGAACATTGTTGCAATCAAGGCATTGCAGCGTGTTGGCACTTACTGGTATGTGTTGCCCTACGGCAATCAGGCACGCCGAATCGTATGGAACGGCATGACTGGCGAGGGCAAGAAGTTTATCGACTACTTCCCAAGGGAGCTAGTCGAGAAGAAAAGTGAGCAGGAGATGCGCATTCACCTGAAGAATGGCTCGATCATCCAGCTCATGGGCTCTGACGACCCCGATAAAATGGTGGGCGCGAACCCCATCGGCGTGGTGTTCTCTGAGTACAGCATCTCTGATCCGTCGGCGTGGCAGTTGATTAACCCCATCCTTGCAGAGAACGGCGGCTGGGCTTTGTTCAACGGAACACCCCGTGGTGAGAATCACTTCTACAAGATCCTGCTGAAGGGTAAAGCCGACAGTACGTGGTACAGCAGCCACCTGTCGGTCAAGGACACGAAGGCGATTGCCCCCGACGAACTCCGTAAGGCGCGGAACGAGCTGAACAACGAAGCCCGATTTCAGTCGGAGTACATGTGTTCGTTCAAGACACCAGTCGAAGGGGCGTACTACGGAGCGCAGATCAACAAGGCGTACAGGGACAAGAGGATCATTGATACTATTGCGGTCGATCCCCTGCTTCCAGTGCACACGGCGTGGGACTTGGGGATGGACGACGCAACAACCATTTGGTTTGTCCAGCTATATCGTAGTGAGATACGAATCGTAAACTACTACGAGAATAGCGGGGAAGGTCTGCCGCACTATGCACGTGAGTTGCACAAGTGGTCAGTCCAGAAAGATGTGACGTACGGGAAGCATTATGCCCCGCACGACATCAAGGTGCGTGAACTTGGAACAGGTAAGTCACGCCTAGAGACAGCCAGAGGACTTGGCTTGAAATTTACGACAGTCAAGAAACTGTCGATCATTGACGGCATCGAAGCCGTCCGCAACATTCTGCCGAAGTGTTGGTTTTCAAAGACAGACTGTTACACAGGCATCGAGGCTTTGAAGGGATACCACAAGGAGTTTGACAGCTCCCGTGGTGTGTTTAGAAAAACGCCTGTCCACGACTCCAACTCTCACGGAGCAGACGCTTTCAGAACACTAGCGGTCGGGCTCAAGCAGCCTAAGCTTGATAAGAAGAAGACCAAGCATGAGTACCAAGTTGCAAACATCAGTTGGTAAAGACTACCGACTGTCCTTAATGGATGAGGCTGTTGTTCTCTACCACACACAGGGACAGGAGTTCGTGTGGTTACAGGACTACTACATCAACTGTCCGCATGGAGCAGAACGGTACTACTGGAGTACACCAACTTACATGCTGATGGCGGAGGTGCTTGAAGATGAGAAAGGGAGGTACTGGAAGGTTGCATACGCCGCCAGCCGAGATCCCTCTCGAAAAGTCTCGCTCTTTTTGGAACTTGCGCCATTTCCGCTTGACAGGGTTCTATTTAACAGATACCACAAGATGCATACTCCTGATGCAGAAAAATTTTTCGATTGGGACACTTTAAAACGTATATCAAGATATGGGCTCAAAACCAAAAAAACCACCCCCTCCACCACCACCTCCTGCGCCTCCCCCTCCTCCGACGCCGTTGGCACGGAGACCAGTTAAGCAGGCAGCCGCACCGTCTGCACGTGTGACTTCCGCAGGTTTAATGGGCGCTGGTGCTGCGTTGCCTCGTAGAGCAACCACTGCAAAGAAGAAAGTCTCAGGACGTTCTGCACTTGGTGGTGGTACAAGCTTATATGGTTAGATTGCAGCAGCGATACGCGGAGCTGAAGGTGTTGAGGTCTAACCTCGACAGCATGTTCTATGATGCTCAGAAGTATGTCCGTCCGAACTCTGATAAGTTCGACCACG
>Ga0315320_10001185_pt1 | contig 21716 bp, 13 predicted proteins | sample M140m21515metaG_FD_203458 | JGI IMG/M metagenome (GOLD analysis project Ga0315320, IMG submission 203458) | Ammonia-oxidizing marine archaeal communities from Monterey Bay, California, United States - M1 40m 21515 | ecosystem: Environmental > Aquatic > Marine > Coastal | place: USA: California... | reverse complement strand
TAAATTCTCTCCAAGCTTCTACTTGTGCTTTATCATCACCAGCATATTTACATTTTGCCATTAAATTAAAAATATCATTGCTTTGTTCAATTAACATATCTACTTTAGCAATATCATAAGGAATATTGGGCATTAATCCGCAAATTTTAGCACAATAACGTGTAATAGCATTTGATTGTGCGATTAAATTATTATCTTCATCATAAAAAACTGGTAATTGACCAAAAGGCATTAAAGATTTACTTTGCGGCCATTTATTTGCCGTGTCACTATCCCATTCGTATTCTTTGTTAGTAACGTGAAACATTAACATAGCATTTTGGGCTCTTGAAGCCGCTTTCCAATAAACAAATTTAGGTTTAGGCATATTATAATTAAATAATAATTATTATGTTTAAATTATTATTTAAAAAAACTTTTTAGTTTGTAAACTATTACTATGATATGTTGAGATTGGTCTATCTATGGGTGTGGCTAATGTAGATACATCATGTTTAAATTTTATATATCCCTCACATTCTCCTAATAATTGAGGCACACAATATTTAATAACTAATTTATTTAACTCCTGTATTTGTTCTTTAATATGATCAGGGTTATTAACAGCACTAGATAAAAATGTACTTCTCATAATTATTTTTAAAGTGTCTTCATTTTGATCTCCTATATTGTATCTACCATTAGATCCTTTATGAACTCCAGCGCGGATTCCGTTTTGAATTATTCTGATATTTGCACTACAAAAAAAAGCACGTGATAATGAATTGGGATCCCAACTACCTGTTAATGCCTCTGTATACGACGTTGATTTATGACCTAAGGGTATTTTATCATATAATTGAAAAATATCATTTTTTAAAGGACCTTTTATATCTAAACGACCGTTAGAACTATTACCCTGACCAGTTATCATTTTTTGAGCTCTCTCTCCAAATAAATCCATATATATATATATTAAATAAAAAAAATTATATTTAACTTTATATATATATGAGTTTCCAAACACGAACTTTAACAATAGCAATATGGATATTAGTATTAATGTTGGGTCTTATAGCAGTTTCTTTAATGGTGTCAAAAGGAAATACTAAATGGCCGCCACAAATAGGTAATTGTCCAGATTATTGGCAAGTATTAGCAGATGGAACTTGTCAAAATGTTCACACTTTAGGTACTGGTTGCGAAAGTCCAAAGGATTTTAGTACAGCAGAGTTTAAAGGTAAAAAAGGGTTGATAAAAAAATGTAAAATAATGAAAGCTTGTAAGGCTAGTTGGGATGGTGTTACCAATGTAGGCGCTTGTTAAACAATTTAAAATAACATTAATATGTATTATATAATGTTATTTACACGTATTAATAATTTACCAGATGATCTAAAAAAAGAAATACTTAAATACATTTCTTATTCTGCAACATTTAGATTAACCAAATATAAATTTGATATGTTTTTTCCTTTATATTTAAAACATGTGCGTTTTCCTTATTTTGCTTATTATAATCATATTGGTAATCCAGCTGAAAAATATGTTAAATATTTATTAAAAAAAGATTGTAATTTTATTCTCAGATATGTTTTACAACATTTCGGTAGTGCGTGGGAAATAGGCACTAGACATAGAATAAAAGATAAATCTTTTTGGTGCTATTTAGATTATTTAAAATATTTATGCGTTGAAAAATATAAAGCTACTAAATGTAAAAATGAAATATTAGAATTTATGGGAAATAAATATAAAAATAAAAGAGTTAAATATTATAATAGCAAATGGACCAATTAAATATTAATAACCTATTGAATAGAGAGAATGATGAAAAAAGATTACGTGAATTCTTAATAAATTTTGAAGAAAACAAACATATCCTCACAACAAGAAGGGGTGCTTATTTATATGGAAAACCCGGATCTGGTAAAACTTATTTTGTAAAAGAAATATTAAAAAAATTAAATTATGATATTATAATGTTTGATGCGGGCGATGTCCGCAATAAAACAATTGTAGAAACAATTACAAAGCATAATATGTCTGACACAAATGTACTAAGTTTATTTAATAAAAAAAAGAGAAGCATAGCGATAATAATGGATGAAATCGATGGTATGAATAGTGGAGATAAAGGTGGTATAAATGCTTTAATTAAATTAATTAGACCAAAAAAAACAAAAAAACAAAAGAAAGAAGAAATAGCAATGATACCCATTATATGTATAGGCAATAATCATATAGATAAAAAAATTAAAGAAATGATAAAAAATTGTATTACCATAGAAGTTAAAACACCAAAAAAAGAACAAATTATAAATATTTGTAATTTAATTATGCCAAATTTGGACGATGGACTTTTATTTAACATAGTTGATTATATTCAGAGTGATTTACGAAAATTAAAGTCCACATATGATATTTATAAAAGTCATCAAAGCTTGTTAAAAAATAATTTGGTAACAAAAATGTTTCAAAAAAAAAATTATAATGAAGATACAAAACAAATTACTTATAAACTATTAAATAATCATTATTCTTTAGATGAACATTCCCTTATTATGAATGAAACAGATAGAACAAGCGTTGGTTTATTATTTCACGAAAATATTATTGATCCTATATCAAAATATGATATAAAAAATACACTCCCATTTTATTGTGATATATTAGATAATATATGTTTTTCAGATTATATAGATAGAATAACATTTCAAAAACAAATATGGGTTTTTAATGAAATGAGTAGTTTGGTTAAAACATTTTATAATCATAATATTTATCATAAAACATATATTAATAAAGAAAAATACAATCCACCGGAGGTAAGGTTTACAAAAGTATTAACAAAATATTCAACAGAATATAATAATGGATTATTTATTATTAAATTATGTCAAGAATTAAATATGGATATAAAAGATATGCTGTCTTATTTTATAAATTTGAAAAATAATATGTCCATAGATGAAATCAATGAAGTATTTAATAATGAAAATTATGATATCAATAAATTAGATATAAATAGAATTTATAGATATATAGACTCGTTCTGTTAATTATTTTTCATATTTTTTTAAGAAGGAAGAAAATGAAGCAACCGTTCTTTCAGCAGTATTAAATTCTCCCACTTTATTTCCTTTTTTATCTAAAACAAGTAATGTTGGATAACTATCCACTTTTATGCTTTTATATTTACTTGATGGTTGCTTATCTTTTTCTATATCTTTTAATTTTATTTTGCCTTTATAACTACCTTTTAATTTGTCCCATTCAGGCATCATTTGTTTACAAAATCCACAGTCTTTCCAATGAAAAAATACAAATTCAGACGCATCGCCTCCCATTCCTTCTAAAATATAATTACCCGAATTAAACCCAACCCAATTCATAACATTACTTACTATATTTAATATTATGTATACTATTACTAAACTTATCATTTTACCTAACATAGTCAATTTTTCAAATTTTCTCATCATATTTTTTAAAATCCTCATTATATAATAAGTAAAGATTTTAAATACTAGTATAAAAATCTCTAGCCCATTTAGGACGTATACAATCCTTTAATTTCATAGTTCTCATTTCGTGAACAAACGCGGGATTTGGGTTTTTTAATAAATTTCTTTTATCAAATGTATTATATTGGTGTGCGAAAACGAAAATAGATTTTAATGGTTCTAATTGAGTAAATGGTATAGTATAATTTTTTAAAAAAGCTTTTTCTTCTGCTAATTCGGCATCATCATCGTATTTTGTTTCTTCTAATAATTTTCTTTTAAAAGCAAATGTCCCAGCTGTAGCGTGTGATCGTCCATACGGACCAAATCTATATATGGAATCTAAATCGTTGAAATATAAATATACCATACTACTACCCGCGGCCATTACGCGCGGCTGACCTTCTAATTTACCCACAGCATGAGATACTCTACATGGGGGATAATAATCATCATCATCCATATAAACTAATATATCACCTTTTGATAATTCATGCATATAATTTCTTTTTCTTCCCAATTTCATTTTTTCTTCCACTCTATGGTATTTTACACATGGGACATCTTTAAATAAATCTTCAACACTATCTTGACCATCATCTACAACTATCCATTCCATTTTTTCTCGCGGATAATCCTGTTCTAAAAAACATTTAATTAATTGTGGTATAAATATTCTTCTGTTATAAGTTGGTGTACAAACACTTACAAACGGTTTTCCAGATGCCGAACGAACTTTCTTTTTTCTGTTTTTTTTTCCTCCCATTATATTTTAATTATTAAATATTATTTTTATATGTTATTTAATAATTATTAATTAAATTCAAGTTGGTTGATTTGCGTATCTTTTTTTCATATGTCCTATTTTTGTCCTATTTTTGATTTAGCCGCACGCGTAAAGAATTCTATAGATAAACTTAACCCTATTGGCACAATCACCATAGGTACCAAGCTTTGTTGGGCTCCTTTAGGATCACTCAATTGATCACCCGTTAAATTCATACCAGCAGAAATCACAAATAATGCCATAAGTAGATGAAAAACCATTTTTGGATATTTAAATAATAAATCAAAATGTTTTACAGCCTGTTTAGTATGTTCACTTTTGGTTTTCAAGTCCTCTGCTGAGCCACCCCAATAAGCCCAAAAATATCCTAATAACATTATTAGTTGTGCTATGGAGATACCTGGCCATAAAAAGCAAAAAAATATTAACAAAGGCATAAGACAAAGAAATGTATGGAAGATTAATTTCATTGTACCTCCTGAAACAGAAAAATCAAAATCAAATGGATCCCAATTACCATAAGATTGTGAAAAATATCCTCCAAAAATACTTGCTCCCCAAATAGTAAACACCTGACCACCTATTATATGAAGTACAAATATTATCCAAAATAATAGCCATGATAAAAACAATACATTAAAAATATTTTTTAAATAAGCATCTTTTCCGAGCCACTTCCCGGGCTCTCCATAAATATATTTACCTACTTGTTCAAAATATATATTTAAATAACCTCTTTGTGTTGCCCAACTATAAGCAATAGTTCTACCTATCCAATCGCTTACAACATTTCCCCCTATCAAACTATATGGCATATCACTTGTATCAGTTTTAGTCATACCAGAACCAAATTTGCTCCGGGAATTTACACCTAATGCTGCCGCCGCCAATCCAGGATTTTTCATAGCCGTTTTTGCTGCCATCTTTGCTAAGCCATGATTTTTCATAGCTTTTGCTGCTAATGCTGCTGCAAATGGATTTCCACCTTTTTGATTTTTTCCACCACCTGACATAAATTTCCTATTACCTTTTGAATACGGTGATGCTTTTAAATCTCCCTTATGATCCATATTATTTTTCCATCTGACAAAACGTGCCGCATTTCCAGCACCAAAACGTGCTGTAATAAATAAGAATATGACATATATAATCCAATCAGAGAATGTCTGTCCTACTGCTGCTCCTGTATCTATTTTTTCTTCTTTTGACATTTATATATATATAACATTCTAAAAGATTAAATTATTATTTAACTTTTATGTGCTAAATACAAAAAAAAGATTAGGTTGAATTTAGTAAAATAAATTAATATCTTAAAATATATATATACATATGTATTTCAAGATATTTTATACGTTTATGTTATTATTTGTCATATCCAATTTAGCTATAGATTTATATAATTTTTATAATACGGGGGTTTGGGAACCATTTGGAAATATAATTGAAGGAGCAACTGGTTCTAGATGTGTAGGCTCAAAAGATAAAAATACACCATATTATCATGATAATTTAAACAATCCAGGTTGTTGTGATGGCAAACAACCGTTTAAATATAAGGGAGTAAAATATTGTAGAAAATATAATCCTTCAACTCAAAGTACATGTAAAAAAAGTGGTTGTGAGGCAAAAAAAGTAGGAAGAGAATGTTCATTGGATAAAGTTGGCCCTAATAAATTTGTAGTTAAATGTCCTTATGGTTGTAAAAATCCCAATATCGGTGCTAGAAATTCTCGATATTGTAAAAATAACGATGAATGTCAATCTTGTGGAGCGAAGATATTTGATGCTGATAAATTTAAAAATCAATTGAAATGGATGAAAGATAATCCTTTAACTAAAAGAGAAGATGCTCCTTGGAATACCAAAGAAAGATCACCACAAGATCAAGCACAAGAATGGAAACAAGTTGCTATAGAAGGACAATTGGCTAAATGTAACGGATTAGTTCGTTTTGGTGCTAATGATAAGTGGGTAATTAAACATTCTATTGGTAACTTGCCGTGCACACAACAAGTATTCGGAAAACATTTACCGGGCATTTCTAAAACGTGTGAATGTAAAATTTCAGATTGGACTAAAGATGATAGAACAGAATTAGTTACACAAAAATTAATGGTAAACGATGCTGGGTTATGTCTTCCAGAAAAAGGTGGTTTAGTAACTTATCAGGGCAAAGCGTGTGGTAGAAATAAAAATGATATACAATGGACTAAAATAAATGTTGATCCTGATCAAACAACAAAACAATTTAATAAAACAGGTTGTAATTTTAAAGTTGAAGAAGATGAAAAAATAATAGAATTTGAAAAACCATCTATCGCGCGTAATAATTTAATTAAAAGTGGATTTACATTACCATTTGCTTACAGTATTGAATTTGATTATACACCAACAGCTGTAGGAAATACAAATGGTTGGGAAAATATTTTTAGAATAACAGATGGCATAAAACGGTCGGTTGATTCATTTAAAGATAGATTAGTATGTGCTTTTAAAAGAAAAGATTCTACAAAATTACAAATAGCTATAGGAACCGTCGCAAAATCACATGGTATCTATTTGAAGAAAAACTTTAGAAGAGGTAGAACTTATAATATTAGAATTGAAGTAAGAAATAATGAAGTAGAAATATTTGTTAGTGGTTCATTAAATCATACAGAAACAATAACCGCAAAAAGAGATATAATTAATGATTGTCATTTATATTTTTCAGACAATTATTATGCACCAGCCAGATGTGTAATAGAAAATTTCAATATGAAAAGATTAGGTTCTGATCCAGATTGGGTTTCAAAATATTTTGGTGGTTGTGGAAAAGGTCCTAATATACAAAATAAGTCTAGGGGGTTAAAATTAAATTCAAAAATATCTGAATTACTAAGATATGATCAATCTGGAAAATCTCAATCAATAGAATGGGAAACAGTGTCTAAAAAGAAAGATCAAAAACATATTCCACAACCAAAACCCATAGCTAGATTAACTCCAAAATATATCCCTTATTTAGATGATAATAATCGTGAATGGATACCCGAATGGATTAATACCGATAATCCAAGTGAAGATGAACAAATAAAATTAGGAAAATACTTTACAAAAGGTGTTAAAAATTTAAGAGGATTAGATTTACCTAAAATATATGATTCAGAGTATCAATTAATAGGTAAAACAGTTTTACGTGCGGAAAAAAGTAAACGACGTGGTGGAAAAGAACTTGAATTATTAGAACAAAAAGAATCTATATCAAAAATATTTGATGAATTAATGGGATTGGATTCCAGTGAATATCACGGAAATGTTAATAATAAACGTAGCCGTGCACAATATACTGGTGTTCCAGCATATTCACAACCTGATCAAACAGTAAAACACCAAACATCAAATATGTTTTCTGATAATTCAAAAAGACATGTAGATACTAATAAAAATACATATACTACAAAATATAGACCAAGAGATCCAAGTGAATATCCTAGACCTGTTGATGGAATATGGTCACTTATTTCCGGACAATAATTTATATTTAAAAATTATATAAATTATTTAGCATTCATTAAACCTAATCTACCGCTTTTAACTATTAATACGTTATATCTTTCTTCCCATACTCTTAAATCAAAATTATATTCTTTTAATGTATTAGTTGTTTTTCTAAAACCCAATGGATTACCTTTATTATCACAAATTATATCTCCTTGTTTCATATTTTCGGAATTAGGAGGTTCAATAGTATTAAATTCTAAACTAACGTGTTTAAATTTGTTTACATTCATCCCACCCGATGGTTGATATTGTCTTTTATTACTATCTAAACAAAAATTATAACAATATAAACCATCTTTTCCATTACCTGTAGTTCTCATATATTTTTCAATATAATTATATACACCTGAATCTAATTTTGCCTCTCTATATACACCACCAACACTTATAGCCAAGTCTTGTAATATCATTTTCCTATTAACAGGAAATGTATTTGTATTACCTGTAATATAAAAATTATTGGGATTAGCGGTAACAAAATTATCTAAGGATAAACTTTGAGGAATTTTATCTTCAAAAGCCCAATTACTATAATTTTGATGTTCGTTGCGTAGATGAACATCACTTCTTCTAAACCTAAACATATAATTACTTACTATGTCTCTACTTTCTATATTAACAATTTTAGTTCCAGATTGACCCAAATAATCATGTTGATATACTTGTTTAATTAAATAGCGTTGTTCACTTCTAGCTAGTTGTGCTCTTTCCTTTTCATCTAAAAATATATATGTAGATACTAAATGAATATCTGGATTCCAAAAATTTCCCACACCATCATCAGGAATACGATATGAATTACGACTAGCTGTTTTATCTTTTGGAGGTTGTAAAAATTTATACATTTGTTGATCAATATCATTTGGATTTGCTCTTGCTCTATAACTAATACCAGATGAACTTGTCACATCTTTTATCATATTTATAGTAAATAAATCATAAAGAGGTCTAAAAATAATTCTTATTTGTATTTCTTGATATTGTAAAGCAACTAAGGGCAATGCTAATTTACTACTATCACAGAAAAAAGCTTCTAAAGGAATATAAATTTTACGTGCTCTTATAGATGGTTCTATGTTTTCACTATCGATAAAATGTGCGTTGGGATATACATTGGTATTACCATTTGCATTTCCTGGATCATATAATTCTTTAACATTTCCTGTCATTTTATTCCACAAATTTTTTTTTGTTTCTGTAAAATCTCTTTGGGCAACTGCTGATAAATATTCCCCTGAATAATTGGCCAAATTTAAACCACCACTAGTTATTAATACTTCTTCTATCATAGTTGTTCCTAATTCTTTTACCCAATTAAATTCATATGGGATTATCATACCATCATCTTTTATATAAAAAGGACTCCAAATGTTGGGTAAATTTACAACAATATAAGAATCATATAACATTTCTCCAAAACGCGGTATAGTAAAATCAAATACTGATTTTTGATTGGGATTCAAAGTTCTTGTCCCTTTAAAATTTATACGAAAACGTTGAAGTCCAAAATTTGTATGTTTATTATATGTTGCTTTGAAAAATGTTTTTTTTGGATTTCCATTTAATATTACATTTGCATTTCCATAAGCAGCTATATTCATTAAACCACCAGGCATATTTAAATTATTATGATATAATTATTTTATATCTATAATAATTAAATTATTTTAGCACAAAAATCTTATAATATATTTATATATACAACAAAATGCAAATAAATAATTCTGTTTTAAGATATGCACTTCTATTAATATGCACATTATTTTTCATGTATGCTGCTACTTATTACTATTATTATAACAAATTAGATTTTAATAATAGTAATATGGGATATCATATGAGTTCATTAGGTGGTCCAAAAATAGCACAAATACAAAGTAATAACCCTAATCACGGACATTATTTATATGATTATTATATTATGTCCAGTTTCAATTCTTGTTGCGCCGGTGATTTAAAAAATGATTATGTTGATACTAAACCGTTGTTAAATACTATTAGTAGAGGTGTTCGTTTATTAGATTTTGAAATATTTCAAAAAGATGGAGAAGCTGTTGTAGCCGCGGGTTTAGGAAGAGATGCTGCGGGCCAATGTTTAGTAAAAGGGACCTATAATCATTTACCCATTGGAGAAGTTTTGGAGTCAATAGAAAGATATGCTTTTAGTAATTCTGTCGCTCCTAATGCAAATGATCCTTTATTTTTACATTTTAGATTTTGTACAACAAAAACACTTGTATATCATAAATTAAAAGAAGCTATTAAAAATACGTTGGGTTTAAGATTATTAGGACCAAAATTAGGTAACAACGGTAAATATTGGACAAGAGAAAAAAATATGTTAAGGCAAAAAATCATTGATTTAAAAGGTAAAGTAATTATTATGATTTCGGATCCCACTGGTAATTATAAAGATAGTGAACTTACAGAACTTATTAATTTATCTGATTCTATGTCACAAATGCAATTATATAATAATTATAATGTACAATTTAATCACGATAATAAAGGTTTGGTTGAATATAATAAAAAAAATATTACTGTTAGTATTCCGGATATATCATTTAAAATTATTAATAATTTTTCAAATCATAAAGCGGCTGGTATACAATTTATATGTCTTAATTATGGCACTGGAACTGCAGATACTAATTTAGCCGCAGCAATTACATTTTTCAATGATAATGGAAGTGCTTTTGTATTGAAAGAACCAGAAAAAAGATGGAAAGACGTTAAACTTCCTAATCCTAAACCACAAGATAAAAGACTTAATATGGCAGCCAAAGATATTGAATTACCAGGAGGTATACCCAACAATATGAATATATAAAATTTTTTTATCACATATTATATTAGTAATGTCTGATAAATCAAAAAATAACCAAGACTATGAATTACAAATATTAAGAGGTGCGATAGGTGAAATTGAAAACAAACAGGGGCGTAAAAAATTATCCAATCCAGAAGTCAAAAAAATAATTGTAATTGTTGAAAATTTTCTTAAAAAAACAAAATTATTATGTTATGGGGGGACAGCAATTAACAACTTATTACCAAAATCTGATCAATTCTATGATAAAGATGTAGAACTGCCTGACTATGATTTTTTCTCTCCAACGCCTGTTAAACACGCCAAGGATTTAGCAAATATTTATTATAAAAAAGGTTATAATGAAGTTGAAGCAAAGGCTGGTATGCATGCTGGAACATTTAAAGTATATGTAAATTTTATACCTGTTGCTGATATAACTTACTTAATTCCAGAAATATATAATAAATTAAGTAAAAAAGCACCATCTTATGATGGTATATATTATTGTAATTCTACTTTTTTAAGAATGGCTATGTATTTGGAACTTTCTAGACCGGATGGAGATGTTAGTAGATGGGAAAAAGTTTTAAAAAGATTAACTCTTTTAAATAAACATTACCCTTTAAAAGGTAGACAATGTGATTTTATGGATATACAACGTTTATTTCAATATGGTAGTACAAATTTAAAATTAAAAGGAGGTAAAAAAAGATCAAAAGAAGAACAAGACGAAATATTACAAACAATTGAAGAAAAAATATTTCAAAGTGTAAGACAAACATTAATCAATCAAGGGTGCGTTTTTTTTGGTTCATATGCTAATAGGATGTATTTAAAACATTTACCCAAATTAACAGGTAAAAAAGTTCCACATGTTCCGGATTTTGATGTTTTGTCCGAAGAACCAAAAAAAACGGCTGGTATAATTAAACAAAGTTTAACTAATGATATAGGATTAAAAAAAGTTAATATTATTAAACATGAAGGAATTGGAGAGATTATTCCTGAACATTATGAAGTTACAGTTGCAAGAGAAACTGTTGTGTTTATTTATAAACCCTTAGAATGTCATAGTTATAATGAAGTATATATTGATGGTAAAGTTATTAAAATAGCTAGTTTGGATACTATGTTGAGTTTATACTTGGCTTTTTTATTTTCAGATCGAAAATATTATAATGAAAACCGTATTTTATGTATGAGTGAATTTCTATTTAGAGTTCAACAAAAAAATAGAACATCGCAAAAAGGTATACTTAAAAGATTTAGTTCAAATTGTATAGGACATCAACATACAAAAGAAGAAATTAGATCTTTAAAAACCAAACGTTTTAAAGAATTAAAAGATAAAAGGGGGGGTAAAGAGTGGGATTGGTATTTTCTTAATTATAAACCAGGAGAAGGTAAAAAACAAAGTAAAAAAACAAAAAGGAATAAAAAAAACAAAAGAAAGAAAACTAGAAGAAAGAAAGGAAAACATAAATATGGTATTATATTTTAAAAATGGAGAGATTTATATTTTTAATAAAAAAATATAAATGACGTAAATAAACAAATTATATAATATTGATTATTTTTTTATTGAAATTTTTAACCCGGATGCTGTTTCCGGATATATCTCTTTTTTCGAGATATTTATTAGATTTTGAGTTACACCGTTAGAATATATTATATTTTCTATATTTTTTAGTATATTTTCTTCATTATTATTTGCTGTATTAATTAATTTCCATGTTGTATTATCAACTTTAATTAATAAATAATTTGTATTTATATCTTTTGTATAAACAGTATCATTTCCTTCTTTTCCATCTATTGTATTTGATAATTTGTTTTCATAAATAATATCATTAAAATTTCCTCCAATCGCATTTTCTATATCTACACCACTAGCCACAGTCCATCCGCCCCATACGTTTTTTTGATTAGATAAATATAAACCCGAACCGTCACTTTTTTCTATATTTGAAGAATTTAAATTTATTGTAACATTATTCGTTGCGTTTTGTGCATCAAAAGTATCTATACCACTAGAGTCATAAATGCTTTCCCAAGCAATTTTAGTTCCCGAAGACATTGGTAAATTATATATTGTGTTTTTTTTATTATAGTTATCATTTATTCCATATACAGATTGTAAAGCCGCTATATCTATTGGACCTAATGTTGACATATATCCATAATTTAAAGTCCACCCAGGTGTATAACGACTAGTAACATCATTATATGACATTACTGTAAATGGGAACGCATTTGCTTTATTATTTTTACTGAATGTATTTTTTAGATAATCAAATTCAATCCCTTCCATAGCAATAGAGCCTTCAACTCTTTCGTGTGGATGCATTAATCCTACGGCGTGTCCTATTTCATGTATAAATGTTGCATAATCCCAACCACCAATATATCCGCCCATCGGATAATCATCAGAATTATTATTTGATTTATATGCACCCGCATATATTATTACTTCAGCACCATAATATGATGGTCCATATGAAGATCCTACAATATTAGTATTTGTGGGATGTTTATTTTTTCTTTTTATTTCTATATCAGCTTTATCCCAAGATGTAGTTTGAATAAATTTTAATTTTGTAACACTTTCATATTGATAAAAAGCGTGTCTTATTAAAAATAATTCATTATCCGTCCAACTTTTATATTCTGACGTTGTAATATAATATAAGGTATTGGATGCCCATATTGCTCTACCTAATATACTTCTAATTAAATGTGGCAATTTTTCATGTTCAGATCTTCTCATCCACCTTACACCCGCATAACTTCTAAGAGGACCTCTTGTATTACGACGCACATCCATTAAACTCACATTACAAGAATTACAATGTTTTTTGGTTAAATAAGTAATTGAACGCGTTGTTTTGTTTGTAACAAATTTTTCCCAAACATATACATCACAATTTTTATCCAACTTACTTAAATCAACATTTAATACACCATTCACTATTTGTAAATTATTATTCTCTTTACAATAAATACCATATTGTTTATTTTTTTTTAATTTTACTCTTAAATTATTATTATTATTATTATTATTATATGATATTGGATAACTTATTGAATTTTCTTCAATGTCTATTAAAAACTTGTTTTTCATGTTTAAATTGTCAAAAGATGATATTTTCCCGGGGTTTCCTCTATAATATATAGTTGAATGAGGATATGATGTTGTTATCATTGGTTTTTTTATTCCATCCGGATAAATATATAAGTTTTGAATAGTTCTTAAAACCTTCCCATCTGAATCCGGTAATATACTTAATACATAATGATAACAACCATTTGGATATTCTGGCGTACCTGAATATATTGCATTACATTTATCTAAATCACCCTTACCTTGTTCATATTTATATGTATTTGTTTTTTTTTCCAATTTATAACTACTTTTTAATATTTTTATTTGTGTATCATCATTTAAATTTTTAGAAGTAGTACCCAATGGTCCATATATCGGATATCCATCTCTCATATAACCCAATAATGGACTATGACCTTGTTTACCTGTTTTATTTAATCTATCATCTAATACATCCGCCATATCATGTTCTTTAATTAAAGATTTATTGGGTGAAATACCCATATTTCCAGCAATACACGTTGGATATTTATGATAATGATATGGACCCGGACCACTCATACCCACGCGTATACCAGAAGGATGACCACAACAACTACTAAAAGTCGACGATTCAGTAGCATCACGAGTAATTGAAGTAGGTAAAGCATGCGTGCTATGCCAAGGATTAAATAAAGGTACACCATTTGCTACTACACCTATCGCATCCAAGTCGGTTATTATTACATTCTCTAAATCTTCACGTTTATTATTTACAGGATTTTTTGTAACATCTATTAATGGTATATTAAATAACCAATTCATTTCATCTATTATATTTGGATTGTTATCTTTACTTGATGATAATTCGTCACTCCAAGAACCTTTAATTTCTTGGCCACCAACACTCGGTTTATAATTTGGTATTCCATTACTTTTTACAAGTAAAGTATTTCCTGATATTTCTGATGAAACTTTACAATATAATTTTGTAACACCACCTTTACCTAATACCGCCTTTTTATCGGTTTGAAATTCATCCAAATACATAAAATTATGTTCAGGACTATATTCTATTTTGTTTTTTGTTTTTTGAAAAAAATCCCATTCCAGATCATATTCTAATTTTTTTTTATTTTTTATCATTTCTAAAAAATCTTGATATAATTCATCCACAGTTTGTCCTTTTAAATTATATGATTCATTTTGAGAAAATATTAATTTATTATCAGAACTGTCATAATGAATATTACTATAAAAATATTTACGTATAATATATGAATACGATAATCCTTTGGTATATTTCTTTTTAAAGTCACTTTCATTAAATGTAGTATATAAATTTCTTATTGTTTTTATACCCAAATAATTAGATAAATTAATTACTTTTTCCATAGAACGTTTACGATCTTTATCAAAACATAAATAATTAGCTAATCTATATCCGGTACATAAAGCAGCTACGCTTGTAGAACCTGAAAATGGTTCCCTTAACACAGACAAATCACCTATATAACAATTATTAATACCATACATTTTTTGATTTATATCAACTACTTCATATATTGGACAAGTTCCATGATAATGGTATATAGAATATAAATTTTTACGGAAAAATTTTACTATATTATCAGACGCATCCACATCTACTAAATCTGCCAATAGAGAAGAATTTGAACATTTAAATTTGGTTTTTTCTAAAATTTTATTATTGATTCTAAATGCCTCTATTATATTATTTAATGATTCTGGATTTTCATAAAAATTTGTTTTAACCAGCGGAGGTTCATTTTTAGTACTTTTTATACGCACATATCCATCATTTAGTATTTTACCCGCTTCAGCAAACGTTAATACCATTAAAGGTAATAAATTCTGAGAGTTTTGATCAGGTATTAATGAATAATAAGTCTGCCATTTATTTGAATACTCTCTTGTTTGAATATGTCCCAATACTCTAGCACTAATTTTTGCCATATTTGTTATATTGGGTTTTGTAGAAACGAATACATTTTCTCCTATTAATTCTTTTAAAGGTTTTTTTGTATCTATTAATTTATTTAAAATTATAAGACTTTCACTCTTATTCGAAATAAATGATTTAAAATTAGAATAAAAATCCGTGTGACTTATTTTAAATAATTCATTAAATAAATCTCTCCAATTTTTATTATATACTTTTTTTGGCATTTGTCTAAACAAATTTGAAACATTGATATCCGATAATGTTGTAAGATAAACTATTGCCCACATAGATGCGGAATAATCAAAATCTTTATCCATTGTTTCCATATTTTTTAAATTTACATTTTTTATATTTGACAATCTATTTTTTAACTCATCTTTAAATGATACTAACTCATTTTTATCACCCCAATAATAAGCAAAATAATAAGACATCCCATTTGTCATCCAACTTGGCAATAAATCATCATTAATTCTATCTAAATATTGTGTATCTATATAAACATTACAGTATTGAATAATATTAAATATTCTTATTTTTTTCCAATGTTGATCTAAATTTTCAGAATTTGTAGTATCCATTCCTTGATATATTATTTTTTTTTGTGTTGTTGGTAAAACTGCGTATCCAGAATCTTTGGTTTTATTATTCACAATATCCCATAATAGTTTTCCTTTACCATATTTATGACTACATGAAGAATCATTGATATCTTTACATATTTTTTCAACAAATGTAGATGAAGAATTATTATCAGTCAATCCATAATATATAATAGGTGAATAATTGCCTATTATATTTTTTATATTTGAAATATCAGTAATTATAGTTTTTTTCATATCTGGATTAATATTTTCAGCAAAATAAAATATATCATCTGTTTTTATGTTATTTACATCATTCCAACCTTGTTCTATCAAGTCTAATCTAGAAGGCATCGTAACACTTCTGGTTAATTCTTTATTTTGAGGAGGAAAATAATCTGTATGAAGATATGTTAAAGTCACCGCCCCGTGATCATATAAGGTTTTACCTACAGGTAAACTTAATGCATGACCCACTTTAGAAATTGCACCACCATCTTTTAAATCGTTTTCTAATCCTATCCCGGAACGCTGTAATATACAAGGAGTAAAAATAGCACCCGCACACAAAACAACTTCTGTAGTTTTTGAAATATTAATATACTCTTCTTTTCCTTCTTTATTAAAAAAATATACTTTATTTACATCGCCTTTATTTATTTGTCCTACTGGACCAGGATAAGGACTCAACATAGAATAATTACCGTCTATCCTGTCTACTGTTTTTCCATACATTATTGTAACATTTGGTTTATTTTCTAATAACGAAGCCAATGAAAACCTTGTTTGTAAGTCGCGACTATATATTTTATTATTATGAATAGTATAATCCAAACCATTATTTGAGTTATCCATCAATATATTTTTTACATCTTTTAATACTAATGGAAAATCATCATCATATTCATATTTTCTTGTTTGTGTTATTTTATTAACATCTTTTATTAAATTGCTCCATTTACTATTTGAAAATTCCTTTGTACCAATTTTTTCCAAAACGTCTATTTGATCTATATATTGTAAACCAAAATGATTTGTTCCACCACCCAAACCTTGACCTATGGAAATTGTTACTCTATTTCCACATATATCCAATTTATCACTTTCAAAAGATTCTATGTAATTTGGATCGTAACCAGGAAGCATCCAATTATTTAATTTATTATATCCTTTTCTTTTATAATCTTCATATTTTTCATTTCCTTTTTCAATTATTAAAATATTTGATTCAGGTTTTAATTCAGCCAATCTATTCGCACACATTATTCCAGATGGACCACCACCAATTATAATATAATTAAAATATTTTTTACCATTATTAATATTAAATATTATTTCATCATTTTTAATATCGACATTTCGCGAGAGTTTATCTTTTATTTTAACTATCTCTTCTTGAAGGTCATCTATAACTTTGTCCCATTTATCATGTATTTTTCCCTTTTCTATAACAGTTTCTTTTAATTTTTCCGTATAATCATTTGCTCTTTTTTTATCTTTTATTTTAACTATATGTTCTTGAAAGTCTTCTATAACTTTGTCCCATTTATCATCTATTTTTCCATTTTCTGTAACAGTTGCTTTTAATTTTTCCATATAATCATTTGCTCCTTTTTTATCATTTATTTGTGCGTGATATATACCATAATATTGTAAAGTTCTCCAATTATCACTTTTTAAATACATAGATTTTTCATAATAATTTACAATTTCAGATTTAAATGTATCAATATTATCAGCACGGTAACTATACGCAATATCAGTATAAATGTCAGATTTATCAAAATTAAATACTTCTCTTTTAGTATTTATAACAGGCGCAGGCGCAGGAGCAGATATGGGGGTAGGTGTAGGCGTAGGTGTGGGAGCAACATAAGGCGTATAACCATATGAACTAGCTGTCCCCTTATAATAAACAGAATTTATATCATATTCTATTATTATACTTCCTTTAAAATCTTTACTAACTCTTTCATATAAATCTAATAATATATTTCTACCTTCTATTAATATATTTTTTTCTAGTTTTTTCTTCCAAGTTTTATATATTAAATTATATGCTTTCTCATACTGAGATTCAATATAATTTTTACTCAACCAATCATCTCTTAATTTATAATTTCCAGTAGGCAACTCTTTTGGAAGAATATATTTTTTATTTGTTATTAATTCATGTAATTTTGGATCTCTTTCTTTTAATGTCATTAAGTCACCGTTTGATTTTATTATTTTCCATTCATTTACTAAATCTGTATTCTTTCTATTTTTCCAATCCGCTTTTAATTGCGTTAATATACCCCAATAAGTATATTCCGTAATTTGACAACGATAATCACAACTTTTATCGTAATATGTATACCACGCATCATCTGAATATTTCTCAGGAACTTCATCATGATATCCGCCCCTAGCAACATCCATTAATTTTGCTATTTCACTATCTTTATTCTCTCCAAAAATATTTGGATATGCATTTGCATAACCATTATCGGTTATTAAATGTAATATTTCTTCCAGAGAAGCATCAAACATATCTTCACCACCTTCATTTTTTAAATCATTTCCAGTTTCAGTTGCCATTAAATCTTGTCCGCCACCGTGTATAACTTGTTCAATTTGTTCAATATAATTATTATCTCCACTATCATTTAATTTACCCAATTCACGTCTCATATCTTGTTGATCATTTTCATCAAAAGTCATAAAAATAGCGGATTGAAGTTTAATATCTTTATATTTTTCTTTTTCTTCATCATTAGGTTCTTCACCTTCACGCCAACGCATTGGAACGTCCAACATACTTTTTAATACTAATGGATTATCTATCTCTCCATCTTTATCATTGTCTAAATATTCTGCCAGAATATTACCACACCATCTTACTTTTTGTAAAGGTGTTTTTTTTGTAGCAAATATATGAATTCCAAATACATTACAATATTTATCAAAAATGGTTTTTACCGAGTTAAAATTATTTGGAACATCAACAACTTTAATTGTGTTCATTATATTTATTCGTTATATAATAATTAAAAACAATTTATCAATATCAAATCTTGAGTAAATTCATTGATCATATTAGATAATTCATTAGAAAAATGTGAATCTATTAAAAATTTTTCTATATATGGCTTTACATTATTATAATTTATTTTTAAAAACCATAATAAATATATAATTAATTTAAAAATTAAATTTTTAAACCTCATAATCATATAATCATACATATTCCAATTATTTATATAACTACATAATGGCACCTTTTCATTATACATTAAAAATTTATGTAATTGTAACGCGCCTTCAAGCACCCTAGTTGAACTATTCTTTTCCTTTGATATATTTAATACTCTAGTAAAATTCCACATAGTATTTAAATGTAATATCTTTCTATCATCTATACATCTATTATTAAAAATAAAAGGTGTTCCACCATCTAAATAATTATCGCCTTCTATTGTTTTAAAAAAAGTGGTTGAAGTTACAAATGGTACTTGACATGAAACCAATAAATATTTTTTTACATCTTCAACTGTGTTATATGTATTTATTGTTTCTTTCATTCCATTTTTTGTATATGTTATAAATAATTTGTTGTTTATTTTTTTTAAATCTGATTTTCTTATTTTAAATTTATTACATAAGTCCATAAAACCAGAACAATTTGTTCTTTCTTTATATGTTTTCCTCATATAATCAAAATCACTTATTAATTGTTTTGATTTATTCATAAAATAATAAAGTCCCAATACAGAACCAATACTCACACCAGATATTCTATTTACTTTTAAATATTTCTTTCTCTCCAATTCTTTTAATAATAACATACATCCAGTTATGTATAAACCATTAAAAGCACCTCCTTCAATAACTATATCTATTTCTATTGGAGTTTCTCTGGCTTGATAATTACTTGCTAAATTCTTAATATATTTCATTATTAGTTAAATATATTAAAAATTTTTATTACAGACTTATTAACCTAATGGTACGTTTGCATAGTCTTCATCATCTGAAACGGATTCATCTTTATATGTATCTGCAAATAAACCGGCCGTCATATCGGCGTGCAATTGTTCTAATTCTTCTCTCCATGTATGGTCTTTATCTTTGTTTCCCAAAAATTTGTTTAGATTTGCCCAGTTTGTGAAAACACCCGGCAGTTTTTGTATATTAATATCTTCCTCTTGCATTTTTGTTCTTTCATCATACTCCTTCTTCATCTCTCCATATTTTCTTACTCCTAGTTTTTTAATAAAATTCTGAATTTTTTTAACAGCATTTTTTTGGCGCATTTTTCTGACTTTTAAATCTCTATCCTCAACTTGACGTTTCTCCAATTCGGCTGTTTGTGTATCTATTAATTGTTCTAAATTTTTTATTTGCGCACCTAATTGATCAATATATTCATTATCAACTTTTTCAAACAATTCTTTAATTTCTTTTCGAAAGCTTGTTATATCAGGAGTTACATTTGTTCTTTTTGCAGTTTCAGTTAATGTGTTTAAATTCTCTAATTTTGTATTTAACAACTGTACTGTAACCTTATCTCTATAATAATCTTGTAATGGTTGTAATATATATTTTAAATATCCTTTTGGGCGTGTGTCGTATTGTCGATCTCTAAGTTTCATCAATTCGTCATCTATTTGGTTTCTTTTCATTTTGTATTTAGTTATTTCATATAATGTTATTTTTAATTTAGCTGTTAATGTAAGAATATCTAATTCTATTTTAGGAATTTTTACCCTTTCTTTTGCTTCTTCCCAAGTAGGTAATCCGTGTTTTCCTTCTTCATGCCAACGTTTTGGTATATTTTCAATTTCTTCTTTTAATTTATTGTATTTTTCTGTAAAATGTTTTACTTCAATTGAATTTTGTAATGAAGAAAAATTACCGTTATCAAGTTGTTCCCAAAGTGTTATTAATGTTTCCATTGCTGGTATCGCACCACCACGTTTTTTTCTAGATTTTTTCATTGTTCTTTTTCTCTTCTTTTTCTTCTTCTTCTTTTTACGCTTCTTTTTAGTGCTTTTTTTTCGGTTTTTTTTACCACCTTTGTGACCCCTAGCAAACTGTAAGTTTTCGTCGTCTACATCAAAAGTGTTTGGAAACGGAACGTCTTCATCGTCACCTAATATTGCTGTAAATTGTGGTTCATCACTATAATGTTTTAATATTAATTGACCATGATTTTTTTTTATGTCATCAAATATTGGCATATCATCAACATCACCACCTAACTCTCTAAATCTTGCCTGTACCATGTTTGTTGATACTCCCCCTTTAAGATTTACTAATCCTCTATATAATGGATTAGATAACTCATCTTTTATACTTTTAAAAAAATTATCTATAATACGTTTAACTTCCCCTTCGGGAATTTTATTTGGTTTACGCATAATATCAAGCATTATATCCTTTAAACCTTTGTGTTTATAAACAATTGATACT